>Ga0255765_1003047_pt1 | contig 18343 bp, 19 predicted proteins | sample 041ome_8_FD_179965 | JGI IMG/M metagenome (GOLD analysis project Ga0255765, IMG submission 179965) | Coastal salt marsh microbial communities from the Groves Creek Marsh, Skidaway Island, Georgia - 041407BS metaG (version 2) | ecosystem: Environmental > Aquatic > Marine > Intertidal zone > Salt...
TAATTGGGCTTATAGCAGAATTAATGAGTCTAAGGATAGGTATTAGCATATTGATACCTGGTCTCATAATAAGTTTGTTTATGTCGAAGCGCCTGCTTCGTTGGTGATATTTTTAAGAGAAATTCCGCTAAATATAGAGCAACTGATTTGTAATCAGTGGGTCGGGAGTTCGAGTCTCTCTGGGGGCACCATTTCATCTAGATAACCTATTGATGTTCCTTCGACTTTAACCATCGGAGGCCTTTATCTTGTCACACATCCCGTACACAATCTGCCGAGCTGGCACTTATTATTATAACCGCCGTGTGCCATCTCACGCAGTCGAAACATATGGTTCATTCATCAGGCAAGCATTGTCTAAGTGCCCAGATGAAGCAGCTAAATATGCGAAACGTCTGGATTATGTACTTGAGGCATCATGGAGCAATACGACAAGGATACAACCTGTCGACGTTGCTACTATCATTGAAAGTTTCAAACCTAAGTTTGTCTTGTTATCTGAGATGGCAGAAGAGTACTTGGCCCTTCGAGAAATAGATCAGGTTCCACCTCGTACCGCATTAGCAACATTCATCTCTTTGGCTGGTGATAGAGATGTTGGAACTTACACACGAGAAGATGCCAAGTTGTTCGTTCATCACTTACAACTGAAGGGGAATAAGACAGCTACGATTAGACGAAGGATCAACAGTTTGAGTGCAATTCTCAATTATGCCTATGCTGAGTTGGATTTGGATAAACGTAATCCATTCACTCGATTGATCATTCGAAATGAGGGGCAAGATGTCTCCAAGAGAGGTACTTTCACCAACGAGCAGCTTAAACAAGGATACGACACGGCAATAGCGTCAGGCAGTCAAGTAAAACTCCTGATGCCACTTTTGGGTGAAACTGGATGCAGACTAGCTGAGATTGTTGGATTGGAACTTCAAGACATCGATATGGAGAACGAGCTCATCTACATTCGACCTAACTCAATCAGACGACTTAAGACCCCTAACAGTAAACGGACATTGCCCTTGGTGGGGTATGCCAAAGTGGCGATGAAGCTTGCAATCAAACAAGCTGACGACAGGTATCTTTACCCACGATATCTGAAAGACGAAACCTGTCGTGCGACACACGCATCAGCAGCCCTAGGTAAGTGGTTAAAGAAAGACTTTGGGATGACCGCACATAGCTTGCGACACACGTTCAGGGATCGTCTGAGAGCCTCTGGTTGCCCATTGGAACTGATAGATCAAATTGGTGGTTGGTCGTCCATTGAAACCATAGGATCAAAGTACGGGCAGGGGTATGACTTGGATGCAGTTAGGGAGCAGTTAGATGCTGTTAAAATTTCCTGAAATAGCCGCACAAAAGGCTTTTGGTACCATTGTATGTAGCTTCGAGACCGTATCTTGGTGTCCAGATAGTACAAATTTTGAGGAGACCCTATTCCTTGATTCCTCTTCTCTCATTCACAGTCATCACCGTATTGTTGGACGACATCATAGAAATAAAGCGATCGATATTAGGCCTATTTTTAAGCATTCGGGATCTGTCAGGTGTCCAACGTGTCATCATGTAGAAATAAAAATCTACGGCCATCGGTGAAGAACCTGACAAGTAAGGGTTAAGTTGGTTTTCAAGATAGTCCAACCACCTTTTTTCTTCGTGAGGGATATAGTCAATTATACTCTGATGGATTTCTTCAGGACCTATGAACTGCGTATTATGAAACCGAAACCATGTTGCAAACAATGCTGTCGCTAATACACCAAGTTGTTGCCACATAGCGTTTCTTTCTGCGGTATCAACCTGAGGCGCTAGAGTTGGAAAAGTCTCTATGAGGTGTGCAAATATTGCTACACTTTCGATTATTATTTGACCGCTGGGTGCAATTAAAACTGGTGTCCTCGAAAGAGGATTGATTGATTTAAATTCAATCTCCTTAGTTTGATCAAAGCTATAAGTTTCAAATTCATAATCGATACTTGCTTCTGTCAGGAGACACTCAACAAAGTATGACCCTGATTTACCTCTACCCAAAACCTTATATTTTGGCATTGCGCTTTACCTTTCATTGGTCGTTGTGTTTTGTATCCCTAGGTTTGAACGTGAAACGAGGAGTGAATTATGTCAAACAAAGTTTGGTCTGTCGTAAAGTTTAAAATAAAATCTGGCTGCGAAGAAGAGTTTTTGGCAGCGCATAATTTTTCTGAAGATCACATGGCTCACTTCTTGTCATTTCGTGCAGTCCAAATCGATGAGAATCTTATTGCCCACATAGCTGAATATGAAAGTTTGGACAAAGCCTTCGATGCTCAAGATCAAGGGCTAGATTGGTTATATTCTGTCGAGCATCTTCTTGAGTACTACGAAGATCAGCGTACCGAAGCCTTTTCAGGCTTAGAAATATATTCGCACTCAAAGTAGTCAGCATTTGAGGCATCAGCGATGCTTTGATTAGTAGTATGGTTCGAGGCACTATTAGTGGCAAAGATCAATTATTAGGCATTCATGCTTTAGTGATCTTTTGGAAAATATGCCAAGTTAGGAATAGTAATACATACGCATTAAACACTTTCGGTAAGTGGCTAAAGAAAGACTTTGGGATGACGGCCCACAGCTTACGACACACGTTCAGGGACCGTCTTAGAGCCTCTGGTTGCCCATTAGAGATGATCGACCAAATAGGTGGATGGAAGTCTGTCAGTTCCATAGGGAATAGCTATGGAAAGGGGTACTGTCTCAGGGAACTCAAAAAAATACCTTGAAAAGATCTGCTTTTTCACCAGCCCAGCTCATCCATCAAGTTGGTAATTTTCGTTGCTTGAGGTTTCCAGATAAAGTGGAAGGGATTATCAAAACCCATCCAGTCGTCACGTGAATACTTATTCCGTACTGTTCTAAATGCATTTAGATATTCTTGCATCTTTGCCTCATCGTTTCTGTTATGAGCGACATAAATCAAAAAAAGATAGGCAAAGGCTGCATTTCCACAAAAAGGCTTATAGCAATTATCCACTTCTCTGGCTTCATTTTCAGAAATTATTCTATTGGCTAAGCTTTCAACCATTGCCAAATCATTGTTCAAGTAGCTTGACTGCATATAGAACGATATAAATGTGTCTCCGGGATTAGCGTCAGCTGCAAATAATTTAGAAAATGCATCGGTTCCTTTTTCGAAGTCGTTTGACAAGGTGAATGCCTCACCCGCTAGACCGAATTGATAGGGGTCATCAGTTATTGCTAAGTACCCTTTTTCAGCAAAATCTCGAGCGCTTTTTAAGCCTCCCCACTCCATCTTCCGATCTGTACCACTGTTGATAAGATAAAGGGCTGATAGGTAATAACTCTTTGCAAGATAAGCATCTGCCTTTGATGGATTAATTTCGATTGCTCGTTCAGCAAATTTTACAGCTTCTATCATACATTTTGTTCTTGCATCAGCTGGATCCGTCCCATCTACACAAAGTCCCAACCGCATTTTATAGTGATACTTCCAACCCTGACTCACATTATGTGTGTAGCCATCAGGATTCAGTGAATAAAGTTTCTCCACAGCTTGCTCATATTGTGGATAGGAATCTCTTGACCATTTTTCACGTTCCTTCGCCGCAAAATGCAGTAGCCGTAATTCATCTAAAGTTTCAACTCCTTCGTTGGATACTCTCACTTTGTCCTCATCAAGCTTGAGCTGTTCTAGTACTGAAATTACAAGGTCATCTTGCAGTTGGAAAAGGTCTTTTGTTTGTGTGTTTTTCAGATCAGAATACAACACTTTATCATCTTTTATACTTCGCAGCTCGAAGCTAGTTCTCATATCAGTCCCATACACAGTTATCGAACCGCTTAAGACAAGGTTTGCTCCGTATTGCTTAGCAAGATCTCCATCACTTAAATTTTGTTCTTTAACTAATTTAGATGTGTTTTTTGAAAGAATTTTTAAGTCTGAATATCCTGACAAACCTGTAACTAAAACATTTAGCATACTATCCGCTATAAACTTTTTACTATCGTCGTCTGTTAGATAATCGAACGGTTTGACTAGCAGAACTCTTTTGTCGTTCTGAGCGATTGGTTCTGCTCTGGGACCCTGTAGAAAATACCCTATTAAGACCGCACCAAGCAACAACACTACCGCTGAAATCAAAGGTATTTTAGATTTTTCAGATTTGATTTTTCTTTTTTGCGATGGATTTAATAGAATATCGTAAGCATGGAATGAGTTTTGTTTAACCTTCTGCACACCAAGATCGTTGAACGTCATTTTTGTCTTGGGAACAACTAAGTCATAAATGCTTTTTGATATACATACACCATTGGGTTGGGAAAGCGCCTCCAAGCGGGCGGCAATATTGACTCCATCTCCGAGCAAGTTACCCTCTCTGGATACGACATCTCCCATGTTAATACCGATCCTGAACTCTAGCGCTGCAGGAATATTTTCTGATTTATTGCGCTCCATAATTTTATTTTGGAACTCGACAGCAAACTCAACTGCGTTAACGGCACTTGTAAATTCAGCTAAAACAGAGTCACCAGCAGTATTAAAAATTGAGCCATTACGCTTTTCCAAAAGATCTTTGAGAAGATTTTCACACTCAGCGTATGCCTCTAATGTAGCTTTCTCGTCTTGTTCCATGTGCTTGCTGTAGCCAACAACATCCGCAACGAGTATCACGGCAATCTTCCGGCTAGCGTCTACATCTGACATTACAAACCTCTTTGGTAACTCATCCAAAGGATTACATTTCAAAAGCTAGTAGTCCAGAAGAAGGTCAGTGCAACGGTTCATAAGTTTGTCAAAATGCCATTTGTGCCTAATAAACCATGGTCCAATCTGGCACCCACGTCTCTCTGTCTGGCTTATTCTTGTAGATCTTGAAGCTTTCGTAGTCCTTCAAATGCCTCTTGCTTGGCGTCCAATCAGGATAGTCAGTCATTGAGTTGGCAAGCCGTGGATCTGGCTCATTCTCCAAAACATCATAATACTCAGTCGTGTGCTCCACCACTGGCTGCGACACACCTGTGACTGCCGCAAACGCAGCCTGCATTTCTCGATGCAAAATTCGGTCCCATCCAAAGGGAACGATATAGCTGTCATGGATAGTTAGTATTGGGCATTGGAAGTGACGAGTGAACCTCTCAATGAGCCGTTCCGTGATCTGACTGTCCACATACATCAGCTCAATTCCAGCTCCTGATGCGAGCTTGTGCGCAATTGGCTCATGTTTCCGTTTTAATTGGTTAAGCATGGAATTCAGCTGCTCGTTAGTTAGCCGTTTTTCAGGCGATCCCGACTCAGCTTGCTGTCTGAATGCACCGAAAGCCTTTCCTGGGGTTTTAGCATTAAGGGCAGTGAGCAATAAAAGCTTAGCTGCAGCTCTCAAATCAATGTTTGGATCAATGTCGTTGATCCCATGAATGGAATAGGGGTCTTCGTTTGCTTCTGCCCAGTAATTGATGCCTTCTTGGGCATAAAGAATGACAATATGGATCCCTGAAAAATCAATCTCAGCAGTCCCAACTCCATCAAATACAATTTTCTCTCTGTAGGTCTTTGGACATCTCTGCCACCAGCCACCGTAAAACCTGCCACCTTCATCCCATCTTGAGTTGTTGAAGATACGTCTGACAAACTTATCCTGTTGGTTGATTGCCAACCTCATTGCCTTCGAACCTGAGCCGATCTCAATGACTGGCTTTTCCAAATCAAAGATATCGATATGCGTGTTGGCTAAGAGTACATTGTAATCAGAGAGAAGAGATCTTGAGAAATTGGTAATTACGTTGTCTTGGTAATCCTCGACGGCTTCTTTGTTTTTATCACGTAGCACGATACTTTCTCGCCCTTCATGATTACAGAATTGGAATTGGTGAAATCTGGCTGACTTGAATTTTTCTCTGAGGGAAGAGCTAGCCCATAAACGTGATTGGAATCCAATTCCACGTATATGGTCATTGAATCCACGTTTCTCTTCAATGATGCCTTCAGTCACTAGGTTATCTACAACTCCGATGACTTTCTTTCCGATGTGGATTTCGTTGTATCGTGACTTGGCCTTGTAGGCATTATTGTCCCTGCTAAACATGATCATTAATTCAGGGTCGGTACACCAAGCTACGTAAAGGTCCAGTAAGACCACCTTCAGCAATTTCTTGTTGATCCGTTCATTGCCTTGGATTGATGAGAGTTGGGAATAAATATCATTAACGAAGACGTTCACTTCTGGATGATCAGACCAAGTATGTACATCTAGTGGTCTTGCGTTAAGGTATCTTTCAAAGTCTGATAAGTTCTTATTTTCCACTCTCTAACCCTCCTTATTTATGTTTATTATCAATGAGATAGTAGAGATAGAGTCCACTGTGAGTATAACATACAGTGACCTGAAATAGAACTAATAATAGATTACTCAGACGTTTTTATTTGTGATCTCTTAGATAATGGGTGTGAATGTGGTTCACAGACCTGTGAAACTGCTCTCTGGCATTGGCCGATTATATATATCGGAGAGGGTGGGGGTGGCCCATGCGGGGTTGTATATGATTTGCTGCTTTAGCCTACGTAACGGATTTAGCAGATATGGCACGTACTTGCCCTCGTTGTCGTCCCATCATATTGGACACATCTTGTCATACATCGGCACACAAATGGCACACATCTGGTGCATGTCGTGTATTGACTGGCAGATTAAACCGTGTGAATCTAGGACGCAGGAATTGACGTAAGTGTCTGAAAAGATTGGAAAGTGCCCCTATAGCTCAGCTGGTAGAGCAACTGATTTGTAATCAGTAGGTCCGCGGTTCGAGTCCGTGTGGGGGCACCACTAATTTCAAAGGCTTAGCTGAAATACGCTGGGCCTTTTGTTTTTCTGGGGAAACGCTGGGGAAACATTTTTCAGCAATACCAAGGCGTTAAGGGGTGGGGGCAAAAACCAGATCGCTTTAGTTGCTAGTTATCCTGCTCTCGCATTTTTTCTGAAAAAGGTTTGATTAGAAATTTCGTAAGCTTTATTAACTACGGTGAAATTCAAGGAACTAACAAAAAAGCCACAAGAAAAATTATGTTGGGTAATTTTTTGCCGAACCATGAACGAAAACCTAAAATAAAATGGTTAATCTGACTTCATGTAGGCTGTTTATTTTCAGGTGGCTTCAGTAGCTAACATAACATCTGCGATAAATTTGTTGCACAGTTTGGGTTGAGTTACGGGAAGCATGTGCCCTGTCTTTGGGATCATTACTAATCTTGCTCCTGTTGCTTCGCTGAATGCAACTCCGTGTCGTTTTGCATCTAAAATGACGTCATCCTCTGCAAAAATAACATGAGTTGGCACATATAATTGCGTCAATTTCGACACGACATCATTCTGTGATGCCTTTGCAGCAATAAGGTCTTCGCAAGTAGTTTGAAATTGACTTGGTAATCGACTTAGTATCGCGCCCCCTTTGATGTCAAAATCAGGTGTGATTGGTTCTGGTTTGAAAATTTCTGTCAAAAACCTGTTTTGTCTCAACAGAACGAAAGGTCCAGATAAAAAATTTGCAAGGAATATTCTGCTACCTGAGCTACGAATTTCTAAGTCGCGGAAAATATCAGGTGTATTGTCTACAGCCATGGATGCTGGGCATATAAGAGCTAGACCTCTAATTTTATCAGGATGTCTTATACCAATAGATAATGAAAAAGCGCCACCAAGCGAATGTCCGACCAGTAATGGGCGTTCGAAACTTTGTTTGTTTATAAAGTCAACAATTGCATCAGCCTGAGCATCCAACGATGCATAGCTAAAGTCGTCTCTTGTTGACCATGCAGACCCAATTCTATCAATGCTTACCACATGAAATTTCTGACTAAGCTCTGAAATCATATAGTTGAAATTGTGGTGATTACCACTTAACCCGTGGATAAGAATAATTGTTTCACCCTCGCCTTGTTCGGTCCAATGAATTATTCCACCATTCACTTCTGTGAACCGACCTTCCGCTGGAAGCTTTCGCCTCGCGTTAAATGCTAACAGCTGAGTTAGGATAAATGACAGGGTCAATAGCACTAGAAGCAATAAAGTTGTAATGACCACAAATTTCATTTTGCACTCCAATTAAATCATCTGGGCAAAATCAACTTAGCAATAAACTTTTAATCCACCTAACGGCAAGATCACAGCATGATCAGACAAATATTATCAAGCTTGACTGGACTGGCTACTCCCGTAGCAAATTGTCCGATCTTCATAAGCACTTTTGTGGTGAGTGGTTGGTAATGTGAGGTGGGGTAGGGTTACTTGGGTGGAAGGTGTGGAACGTGTGGAAGGTTTTACGATTTTTTAACGCTAATCTAATTAAGACTCCAAATATTTTGGTGCTGCGTTATTGTGCAACTGTCGAGTTTAGAAATGAAATTAAAGTCAGCTGACGGAAAATGCATGCCAAATGAAATATGGACAGTGATTAAATATAAGCCAAAAGATGGTTGTGAAGAGGAATTTGTCGACGGTTTGAAAAGACTTGGACAAATGATTGACAAGTCAAAAGCTGGTCAAAAGTTTCAAAATACCTTTATCAAAATCGATAGTGGTGAGTACGTGCAAATTGTCCAAATGCCCCACTTAGAGTCCTTATTGGATGGACAAATAGAAGGGCTGGAATGGCTAGATAGTGTTGATCACTTACTTGAATATTACGACGACGGCAGTCGTACTGAAGCTTTCTCTGGTTTTGTGATTGAGTAACTCGATAAATCAGATGGAAAACAGAGTGACGGAGGAAAAAAAATGACAAAAATTGCGATCGTAACTGGTGCCTCAAGGGGTTTCGGGAGAGGTGTTGCTCATGTTTTAGGTGCAGAGTCTGATTACAGGGTCTATGCGACTGCTCGAACAAAGGTAGCTTTGGATGAATTGCGAGAAGATGTTGCTAACAGCGGTGGAGCTGGTGAAATTGTGCCTATCGTGTTAGACCAAAACGACGATGATGCCGTCATCAGTTTTGTGAACAGAGTAACTGCGTCAGAACAAAAAATCGACCTGCTTGTTAACAGTGCTTATGCTGGATTGATTGCAATGACACCACATTTTGGAAAACCGTTTTGGGAACGCCCAATTTCGGTCTACGATGGTTCTATGAATGTTGGTGTCCGAAGTTCCTATGTGATGAGCAAATTGGTTGCACCCTCAATGGTTAACAATAGAAGTGGTCTGATAGTACAAATTTCTAGTTGGGGCGGTTTTACTTATGTTTTTGACGTTGGATATGGCGTAGCTCATGCTGCCATGGATCGGCTAAGTTTTGACATGGCCACTGAATTACAAGAGCATAATGTTCAAGCGGTCACCATTCACCCATCTGGGGGCCAGACCGAAGTCACTGAATTTCCAGATGGAGAGACACCTACTTATGTTGGTCGATCAGTATTGGCGTTGGTGGAAAAAGCTGGCAGTGACTTTCTTGCAAAAGCAAATGGCAAAACTTTGTTTACTGCGGAATTGGCGGAACAATTTGGCTTTTTTGAAGACCACGATACGGATGGTGCTTTAAATAGGGCCAGACTAGAAGGGCTTCAACCCTTTAAGGCTATAAGTGCAAACCGCCTTGCCCAATACAATCTTGACGCGCCGCTGCCACGAGCCGCTGATACGAACAATTCGGAATTTGCAAACCTTTTCCCAGGAGCAAAAAAATTTCATATCTAGTTTAACCGTTCCAAGGGTTGCAAAGATCAGACGATTCCCCATGCAAATCAAATGATCCCAATAAACCAATTTGTAGTAAGTGGTTGGTAGTGTGGGGGGCTGTTAATTGGTGGGAGCTGTAGAACGTTTGGACGGTTTTTGAGAGTAAAGAGGGGTAGTTGAACTAGGACTCCACATAAATCCTCTTCGCGTTATTCTTGGTGTAGATCATTGGAGAAAGATAATGGCTGGTATGATCAATTGCATGCGTTTCCGTCCTAAGGAGGGACAAGCTGAAGCGTTATTCAAAGCATTTGCTGAATACGCAAGAGATAATCCGTTTGACGATATTATGCACCACATCATCAATCTCAGCGATGGGGAATATGCGTTGATCGGGGTGCATCACGGTGTTGAAAGTTTCATGGCGATAGTGAACAGGGAACACCGTGTTAGTGAGATGATGCGCGAATTCGTTGAGCCGTATGAGGATGGCGAGGCGTTTCATTCTTTTTCTGGGCCCGTTGTAAATCATAATGACTACCTCTGAGACCCCCACATCATATTCATATTATTAATGATGACGCCCGCTGGTGGAAATAATTTTGGGTGAAGTTGTTGATAAAGAAATAGTCTTGGCTATGCCTGTGATGGCCTTCTTGGGGACTGTTGAAGGTTCGAAACCTCGTGTTGCACCAGTTTGGTTTCTCTGGGAAGACGCAGCTCTTTGGATGCTGGGTGATAAGTCTGGTAGTTCAGTAAAACGCATTAGCGAAAATCCAGAGTGTGCTGTGGAAATTGTTCATTTTGACATTGCTAACGGTGTTTTACTTCATTTGGGTTTGCGCGGGAGAGCAGTAGTTGAAAAATCTGACCCACAAAGATTTCGTCGGCTGCTTGGGAAGTATTTGGGAGATGACCATCTAAACTGGAATAAGTGGTTCATTAAAAATGTTGCAAGAATTGAAGATGAAGACAGGCGAATGATAAAATTAGTTCCAGAAAGTTTTTTCACAAATGATGTTTCATACTTTAGGACTGGACCTGATTTAGCTAATTTTGAGGTGGATTAACGTATACCTCAAGCACGTTTATTCTAAAGCATCATATAGCCGATGCTCCGCATCTGTAGCATGCTACTAATGTATGATAATATTTATATCTTTTTTTACGCTGACAGCTTTCCATGTTCGTAAACTTCCACACCCTCCATCCGTGGAACTTCTGGTCTCACATTTTTGCTGGAAAAGGTAATTCTTTGAAAATTATTTTTTAGCAGTTACGCTACGTTTAAAGTGTATTCTCATGGGGCTGACAGATGCTTAAGCTTATTTATTTCAAAATGCGCGCTCTTGCGGAGGCACCACAAATGCTAATGCAGTGCTACCAAGTAGATTATCAATACGTCATGTCTTGGGACCACTTCGATGATCATTGGTCGAATGTGAAACCACGCATTCCGTTCAAGCAACTCCCAATCTTAGAATTAAATGATGGTACTCAGATTGGACAAAGCATAGCTATATTAAACTATATTGAGTCCGTTGCAGGTATTGAAATAGCTGACCCTGCAAAGGCGGCAGAAGCAAGTTCAATATTGCAAAGTGCGCAAGAGCTATTTGCACCGCTAAATCCAACTGTAAACTTTGCAGTTGGTGATGATTTTGAAACCAAGCGACTTGCTATGAGGCCCGATTTGGAAAGTAGGTTTTCCGACTTTGAGCGTTATCTGAATAAGTACGACGGAAAATACTTTATTGATGAAATTCCAAGAGCGGCCGAATTTGCGCTATTCCACCACTTAGATTTATCCAAAAAACTCGATCCTGATTTATTGTCTAATTTTCCTAGACTGTTGCAGTTCATAGCAGATGTTGAGGGCATCACTGCAATTTCAGAGTATCTTCAGACACGACCTGAACTTGTTAACGTTGGCGTAGAACCAAATCTGATTATCAATGGAACGGCACATCCGACTGGTTTGCAAAAAACCTAACTGATTTTATGGAATGCATTGTGTGTTCTTGGAAGGCAAAAACTTGACCGCTTCAATTGATAGTTACCCCGCTCTGACAATTTTTACTGAAAACGGCTCTATCAGACTATGGGTTGGATTGATGATTAGCGTTTTCTCTTCCAGGATGATCGACTAGATATTTTGAGTATCGGGTAGCCTATGCGGTAATGTTGCAGCGGCAATGAAAATACTCACCGCACAGCCAGCAAGTATATAGAACAAGTAGTCGAACCCGTAGTTAAGATGAACGAATGAAATAAGAGGAACCACAATAGCCCAAACAGCAAAGCTGATCACGTATCGCACTCCAAAAATCGATGCACGAAATTCGGACTTGGCCATCTTACCTATCATGAAATCATTGATAGGAATTTGCCCAAATGCGCCAAGCATAAAGAATAATGCAGTGAATAAAGCAAAAAAATCTTGCTTTCCGATAAATAAGCTAAAGAAAATAATTTGTATTGCAGAAACAATCAAGAAAACCTTTTTGGGACCAATTCTATCTAACATTTGGCCGACCACAATCTGAGCAAATGATGCGGTAGCAAAAACAACTAATGCTAAAAATCCAATCATTGAAGCTGAAGAAGCTAAGCCACTCAGGCGCTCTTCAAAAATTTTAGGTAAGGCAAAGGTTGTGCCTTGAAAGATAATGCTGGAAACGGCCGTAGTGAAAAAGACAACGGCAGAAACCCGTATTATAATGAGGCGTAACTCACCAGCATTCGCAGTCTTTGGTGAATTAGGAATATCGGTTTTGGATTTTTGTATCGATGTAAATTTGAAAAATATTTTGTCACGCTGATGATTAAAATACATTACTCCGATGCATATCGATAGCGCACCTGGCATCCAAAAGGCGGCACGCCAACCAAGTTGGTCGATCATTAAGCCAGTAATGAAAGCTGCAAAACCTACGCCCATGTTCCCCCAGACGCCGTTAACTGCAATATCCATTCCCATTTTCTTATCGCCCTTAGCGATCAAGGCTAAGCCCACAGGATGGTAGATGGATGCAAATAATCCGACGGTGAATAACCAAATTGCGATTTGAGTTGGCGATTGAGCAGTTGAAGCACCTATTGCTGATAAACCTATCCCAATGAAGAAAACGCTCATCATGCCCTCGCGACTCCATCTATCGGCGAGCCAGCCAGAAGGGAGAGAAAACAAACCAAACGCAACAAAGCCTGCTGTTGAATACGGTATAAGTTCGCCGTATGGCAGCTGCCACTCAGAAACCAAGACTAGCGCAGCGGCTGATGCGAAAATTAGTAGAAAAAAATGGTCTAGGAAGTGACCAACATTCAAAAATAGAAAATGTCGTCTATCTGTCATTTTTTCCCGTATTCCAGATGTAAAATTTTTCCACTCATAGAAGAATTAAATAAATTCTGATATTTTACAAACTGTGAATTTATTAATTTGATGACGACTAAAAGCTACTACAAGCGTAGCAAACCAGCTGCACTGCATAAACGCTTTTGTGGTAAGTGGCTGGTAATGTGAGGCGGGGTAGGGTTACTTGGGTGGAAGGTGTGGAACATGTGGGTGGTTTTAGGAACTAGAGAGGGGTAGTTGCATTAAGACTCCACATATTTCTGGACTGCGTTATTCTGAGCTAAAAAGCGGGGTAATCTATGTCACATTCTGACGTCTCAGTGATCCTTCAGAAGAAAAAACATTGGATAGCCGTACATACCTTCATAAGTGAAGAGGCGCGACTTGAAAGGGCAAAATCGGTTCCACCGACTGATAGGCAGTTTTTTGAAGCGTATTCAACAGATAGAGCAGAATGTATTCAGCACTGGGCTGGCAAAGCTGATTTCTTCTATTGTCATTGGCTAGCGTACGAAGAAAGAGACATTCACGACGCGATAGAAGCAATCGGCATGGATAAATTTATCATTACAATGCCGACTGAAATGCAGAGGTATGTTTCAAAAGATAATTTAACGGATACCCCATTGCTTAACCCTTGGAATGAATGACCTCATGCGCACCATGCTCATAGCATTACTGATGACGCTTGCTACGAAACCACAAGAATTTACTCAGAGCGTATTTCGTAATATTTGATTTCTGGTGGGGCCGAAACAAACGGTCCTATTGCATCAACCATACCAGTGTCGACGCGCCATTGGAAGTATGCTTTCTGGTGCTCCTTGGTCTCCCATTCTTCGATTAAAATAATGGAGGAGCCATTATCTTCGGCATAGGTTTCTACTTTGATACATCCGTCATATGCTCTTGTATCTGGCAAAACGTTGCCTAAAACATCCAGAAATTCTTTTTGCTTTCCTTCTTGTAATGAAAATTCGACAGAAACAATAATACTCATTGAAATTCTCCTATTTAACTCACGATTACTTTTAATGCTGCAGGTTCCTCATGATTTAAGCAAGTACAATTTCTGTAGCTCAGTCGCTTACGGTTATCCTTTACTTATTTTCATTTTCATAATTCTTTCAAAATGCTGCTCAGTATCTCTCCCATGTTCCTGTCCTCTGGTACTGCGTTGAATAAATTACGAACTTACGTTTGTAAGTGACACTTTGTGCGGGACACTCATACGCCTCCTATAGAGGCGTATATGAAGTGTCCCGCTGTAAAGAATGTGCGCTTCGGGACATAGTGGTGAATGTCCCGCCTATGTCCCTCTGTCCCTGATGGAATAAATATCGTCAGTAACTTCAACAAAACCCTTATCAACAAGGCTTTCCCGAGCGCGTAGAAATGCTTTTTTCTTAGTATCTTCATTGTCCCCGGTGTGTCCCGCGTAGAAAAGATGGCGCCACTCTTCCAAATGTAACGATCCTTGCGGGACATTGTCTTTTGTCCCGCTAATGAGCGTGTCTAAGGCTAACTTTGGATTGCCTTTCAGCTGTCGTGGTCTTTCAGATTTAACAACTTCTTCAAGATAGCAGCTTTGAAACTCGGTGCCGTCAACGTCCAGATTGTAAGGTATTAGCTGAAAATTTAGATCGTCAAAATCTGGTGCATCCTTCATCTTTGTGCAGGACAACGCCATTTCATTGCCTGTTTTTTTGAGAGACATCTCACCGTCGAGCGCAGCATGAAACGCGCTATTGCCTCTGGCACGATCGCCGCTGTGCCCAGTATGGTGTACAATCATTACGCTGCGCTCTTCGCTTTTGAGCAGGTCACAGTTGGCAATAAAGTGGTTCATATCCTGTGTGCTGTTTTCGTTATATCCACTAAAGCTACGCGCCAATGTATCGATGACTATGAGTCTTACGTCCTTCAAATTATTTGCTTCAGCAACAACGGCATGAATCTCTGCGTCGTCATGCATTGCAATCGCTCGCCTTGAGATATGGATTTCAAGATCACTTTTTTCTAAACCCTTAGCTCCGCACCATGCTTGAATCCGCGCGGTGATCCCACGCTGCCCTTCTCCAGCCACATAAAGTACCTTGCCACTCTTTACAGGCCTTCCATGAAACGGAGACCCTGAAGCTATTGAGCAGCCCATATCAAGCGCAAGAAAGCTCTTTCCAGTGCCTGAACTGCCTACGAGACCGATAAGACACCCACTTTCCAATACGCCCTCTATGAGCCATTCTGGCGCGCGTAGCTCTATGTCACCAACCTTGGTAAAGTATGTCGGGCCTTGGTTTTTCTGATGGAGTAGAGGAGCAGAAAACTCCTTGTCTACTTCTCGATCAATTTCCGCCTTCGTCCAACTTTTACCCGCCTTGTGGTAATTCATTTGCATTCCTCAAAATGAATTTGGTGGTTGATTTTAGAAACTGTTTTGATTGACCGTCCCAGCCGTGCTGAGGTTCAAAGCACTCAGCAATATTTATTATCTCTTCATAGCTGCGCCCATGTAGGACGTGCCACTGAACGAGTGAGATTAGGTTATCGTGCCATTCCCCATGAGGAGGATGCATAAACCAATTCTTACTTGGCATATTGACCTCCTGCATGATGCTTGCGAAGGCATTCGCTGATCCACTCATCGACATCAGATTCCAGCCAGCCATATCGGTTTTCGGTGAGTGCGAACGGCTCTGGAAACTTTTTGTCGCGAGCGAGACGGCGAATATGGGGGATAGAGATTGAAGTGCGCTCAGCGACTTCTTTTGCCTTTAAGATACGCATATTTTCCTCCATGCGTTAATGGTGTGCATGGAGTGTCAATGGAAATGTCAGTGTGAAACATTGGGGGTTTCACACTATTTTATTTTCGCGATACAGCTGGATCAATGCCTCATATTGATTGGGTGAATCGGTTTCGTCCTCAAAGGAAAGAGCAAGTTCTTTCACTATCGCAGGCGGGCCCTTTTTTCGATTCATGTACGAGCGCCAATTTCTTAATATGGTCTGGTTGACACCTGTATCCCTGAAAACTCTTTCTTCGGCTTTTCCAGCTTTCAAGCCTTTATTCATCTGTATTTTTACTGCGGCAACTAAGATTGCCCTAACGTGATTTTTATCTGCCAAAATTGGCTTTCCACCTTTTTTAAGGTTAGGTTTTGCCACGTTAGTGAATTTTGCTTGGCTGCCATTAAACGTATCGTGCCACTCAGTTAATAATCTGAACAGAGGCCTGGTGTTTAAGGCGGTGTAATTTTTGCCAATGAATGTCTTTAGTTTTGAAATAGCTAAATAAATTTTAAGGAATGCATCCTGCTGCTCATTTTCGAAGTCAGCTTGAGTGTTTTGCATTATCGATAAACACTTTTCGATGGATAAGTCCGCCTCATCCAAAGCAAGTGCTAACTCAAAAAGCTCTTTCGGTGGACCATACATTTCAGATTGCTCAAACTCTGACGATGTCATCTAACCTATCCGCCCATTTTTGAAGTGCGTTACGCTTCTCTTCTAGGTAAGAGTAGCGATCATAGATCGCTGTCACGCCGCTGTCGGTATGGTTTACAATCCGCTGCAGTAAGAACCGATCAACCCCAAGTTTTGAGAGGTTCGTTGCAACGGTTCGGCGTATGTCATGGAACTTCCAATCTGTGACACCTGACAAACGATCCAGCTGCACCTTTGCTTTCGAGAATCCGTTCACTGGCTTGTCACCCGTACGCCCTGTCTTGATCAGGAACTCACCATCTTGTGTGATTAACTGATCCATAATTTCTGTGGCTTGTTTGGAAAGCGGCACGATGTGAAGCTGCTTATTCTTGGTATCCTTTCCTGATAGATGCCAGCACCCATCTAGAATCTGTGAGCGGCGCAGAGAGGCGGTCTCTAGGCGTCTCTGACCGCACAGCAATAGCAACTTAATCCACGCGCTGTACGGCCCGCTCATCGCTTCTGAAGCATTCCAGATCGATCTTATCTCTGCATCTGTTAGAACGCGCTCACGTTCCTGTTCCTTATACCTTGGTTTGATATGATCAGCAGGTGAATGGTCTAGGTATCCACGCTCCACAAGCCATCCAAAGAATTTACGAATGTGCGCTAAAGCCCTGTTGGCAGCCGTATGCTTTCCACGTGCGACTAGTGCATCGAGAATAGCGTGAATGCTTGGGCGCGTCACATCATGTATAGACTGGCTTCCAAGTGCGCTTACTAGGTACAAACGCAGATTACATTCAGCCTGTTTCCAACTTGTGTTCTTGGGCTTGGCATATTGGTTGATGAACTTTGTCACCATACGCTCAACAGTCATTTGTTGCTTTGCCAGTTTCTCTCTTTTCTCTGAACGTGGATCGATACCCAACAACACCAGACGACGAAATTCGTCTGTCTTCTGACGTGCCGTCCTCAAGTCCAGATCAGGATATTTACCGAGTGTTACACGCCCCATCTTACTTCCAAAGCGGAAGGCATATGAGAAAGACTTAACCCCGGTTGGGGACACCCGTAGCTGCAAGCCACGCGTGGACTTGTCACGATAGTCTTCGCGCTGGGCAGGGGACTTTAGCCTATCTAGCCATGGAACTGTGAAGTTGACTTCTTTGGTCATCAGGGAAACACTGGGGAAACAAATATCATAATCTTGAATGTAATATATGATCCAGTATGATGCAATGGAAGTAATAAATAACGCTGCATATATGCAGTTTAATAAGGTATTTTGCTCAGATATGATCCACTATGATCTAAAAAGAGCAGCTAATTTGTAATCAGTGGGTCGGGAGTTCGAGTCTCTCTGGGGGCACCATAGATTTCAAAGGCTTAGCTGTAGCATGCTGGGCCTTGTGTTTTTATCAGCCAGACATAGAGCCAGACAAAAGATGGTGAATTTACGTTATTTAACGTTAATGGCCACTTGTTTCAGGATCCAACGTATGCAACGCGCGCGCGCCCGTGCGCGTCCGATGCCTTGGTGTGTCTTGAGTACTATTACGCTAATTTTAGTTGGCGTTTTCGTTTGTTAACTTTCATAAGATTTCGTGATCTCACGCAAATTATCTTTCTATGGATAACTTCAATGTATCTCTATACGATAGCAAAATCCTACTTAGGTGCGGTGGAGCAGCCCGGTAGCTCTTCAGGCTCATAACTTGAAGGTCGCAGGTTCAAGTCCCGCTCCCGCAAATAACAGAGTTGGAAATTCACCTTTACCCTTTCGACAGCGAGAAAGGGCCATGCTTCGGTTTAGGCGCATGCATAGTCTACAGAAGTTCGCATCAATCCATGCTTCGCTTCACAATTTATTCAACTCGCAAAGGTCACT
>Ga0255765_1003055_pt1 | contig 18309 bp, 10 predicted proteins | sample 041ome_8_FD_179965 | JGI IMG/M metagenome (GOLD analysis project Ga0255765, IMG submission 179965) | Coastal salt marsh microbial communities from the Groves Creek Marsh, Skidaway Island, Georgia - 041407BS metaG (version 2) | ecosystem: Environmental > Aquatic > Marine > Intertidal zone > Salt...
GTTTTTGTTCTACGCGAGAGTAGATATTGGTGGATTACTCTTTTGTAACAAACAAGAAAAACAAACAAACTCTTTTTGCTTGCGTGTGCGTTTTAGTCGAGCGTCGATTTCGAATTTTGCAAATTACAAAGATATATGCAGAGAGTGTGTTTGTGAATAAACGGGCTCTCGAACGCGTAAGAGTGCGTCGCGACTGTGACGACGTCTCTCGAATGAGGAATTTGGTTTCTTTTTTCTCATCATCGAAATCAAAAACAAAAACAACCAACGCCACAAAAAGTGAAAAAAGTGAAAAAACAAGCCTCCGTGGCCGATTTTGAGGCCAGAAGCAAAAAGAAGAGAGATGAGACGAGAGAGATGAAAGAAGAGAGAACAAAAAGTCGTTACAGAAAAACAACCATAATAAAACGGATAAAAACAACAGAAAACATGTTGAAGAAAGTTGACGTGAGTACCCGCATCGCACCAGTTTTATCATCCTTTTAGAATACATAACTCTCTCTCTCTTTCACTCGCGCTTTTTAAACTAATCATCCACTCTCTTTTCCTGATAACGAACGACAGATACTCGTGGTAAACGACGACGGCATCGATGCGAATGGCATCAAAACGCTAATTCGAACGCTCGCGAAAGAAAAAGAGTTTAACGTGTGCGTCGTCGCGCCAGAGCGCGAGCGATCGGCGAGCGGACACTGCATCACAGTACACGAACCAATAGGAGTTAAACGATTATCGGATTACTATCACGACGACGCCTACAACGATGATGATGAAAACGAAAACGAACAAGCGAACGAAAGAAAAGAAGAAGAAGAAGATGATGAAAAAGTGAGATGTAAAAGTTATTCAATCACGGGGACGCCTGCGGATTGCTCAATGCTTGCGCTAGGCCCAGATTTGTTTCCAGAACTCATCAAATCGAAGGATGATGGTAGTAGCAATAACGATAGCAATGACGGTGTGGCATTTGATGTTGTTCTCTCGGGAGTCAATCGAGGCGACAACGCGGGTAAACACGTCATGTATTCGGGAACGGTCGCCGGTGCCCGAGAAGCCGCGATGAAGGGCCAAATAGGCGTTGCACTTTCGTTAGATTCGTATTCGAGAAGTGCCAATTACTCTGAAAGTTGTAAAATAGCCACGCAGATTGTGAAATCCATCGTATCGAGCGAAGAACGGAAGCGACTTTTGAGAGGTTTTGTCATCAACGTGAACGTCCCGAGAGATGGCGAAAAGATCAGAGGCGTAGAAACTTGCGCGGTATCGAAGTGCTCGACTATTCCGCTGTGGAAACGAGTCAAAGACCCTAACCCTGAAGTTTTATACGTGACGCACGACGACGGCGAGGAGGATGCGCGAGCGCCTTCGCCGATACCGTCTCCCCCATCTTCGCCTCGAAACTCTTTGGAAAGGAAAAGCAGTAAAATTCTTTCGTCGCCGAAGAAGCGCGATGAGGCTGGCGTCAAAGGCGGTAATAGCAAAGATTTTGACACGTCCGACTATTTTAAAACGAATTTGAACATCTCTGGTGACGATGAAAACGGAACGGCGCGTTGGAGAACGAGCGAGACGCGATGGTTTCGAAACGGGTTTGGTGGAACCGAACGCGACGACCGCGTCGGAATCGACTCGGAGCTTTTGAAGCAAGGTAAAGTCGCCATCTCGATATTAACAACGAATAATGCGTGCTTAACGGATCCAACGCTCAGATTCGACGTCAGCGAAGAGGATGCGGCGAGAATAAAACAGATTGGCGATGATATAGCTCGAGAACTAGCGAGTTCGTTGTGCCTTTGAGCGCATTTTTTTTACCGCGCTTGCGTTTATTATTTATACTTCCGAGATGTAAAGAAGGACTTTGGTAATTAACGATCAAGGTTAGATTATCTACTTAGTTGTCATGTTTAGTACCCAGTGATACTATTTATTATTGTCGTTGTTACTTGTGGATTTTAAAGGTGTCTAACGCTTCCGCGTGCTTGTTGGTTTCGAGAGAGAAGATTTCGTCCTCCTCTGCATGCGACAATAACAAACTTTTCGCCTCCTCCTTTGCATGTCCTCATTTTTTGAATTGTGTGTTGGTTATAAAAGAAACTACTGATGGTAGTTGACAACGACGACGATATGTTAGAGGACGGTCGGCATGGCGTGAAAAGGGAAGAAGGAAGAGGAGGAGGGTCTCCTGCTGATGACAATACTAATACCAACACCAACAACACGTCGTCGTCGTCGTGGTCGTCGAAAAATGCAAAAGGAAAGAAGAGCGTTCCCGTGTGCGTGATGTTGCCTTTGGATTTAATTAACCCAGACTCTGGTCGATTTTTGGACGAAACGAAAGAGAAGTTATCGATACAGTTGGAAAAGCTGAGATCTGCGAACGTGAGTTCAGTCATGATCGACGTGTGGTGGGGGATCGTTGAAAACGAAGCGCCGGGAAAATACAATTGGGGTGGGTACAAATCACTCATCGAACTGATTATAAAATCAGGCTTGAAAATACACGCGGTGATGTCGTTTCATAGTTGCGGAGAAAACCCGGGTGACGGAGATTTCACCGTTAATTTACCGCAGTGGGTTTGTGATTACGCGCAAAGAGTTGACGAGAATATATTTTATTGCGACTCCAAGGGAACCCGATGTAAGGAATACATATCGTTATTCGCGGACGAAACGCACATCGGCACACCGCTCGGCTTTCATCACGAAATTCGCATGTTTCACGACGCGACGATGACACCACTAGACGCTTACGAAAACTTTATGCGCTCGTTCGCCAACACGTTTCGCGAGTACATTTTGAGTGGGTCTATTCTCGAAATTATAGTCGGTCTAGGACCGTGCGGTGAACTTCGGTACCCTTCGTACTCAACGTCAACCTCAAATTGGAAGTATCCAGGAATTGGCACTCTGCAATGCTACGACGAACGCGCTCGAATGTCGCTCGCGCTACACGCGAGTAAGTCTGGCGTCCCAAAATGGGGGGACCCACCTAAAAATTTGGAAGTTTTGATTAAAGTTGGAGAAAATTACAAAAACGAGACGAGCGCGGACGACCTCGTCAACGCAAAACCGAATGAGACGCAGTTTTGGACAAACGACGAGTCGACGTTGAAAAAACGCGATTTTGACGATCACGAACAGTGGGATTCAGCGTATGGTTGGTTTTTTCTGTCTTGGTACTCAAAAGAATTAAGTCTACACGCGGAAAGAGTTCTAACTCGCGCGAGAAAAGCATTGGAACACGTTTTAAAACCCATCGGAGATAATCCCCTCGTAGACGGTAAGAAACCGAAACGAATTTCTTACGAAACGTTACGGTACGAAGTCGACGTGGACGACGACGACGACGGCGTCGACGGCGATAACGATAATAATACTAATCAACAAAATAGGATAGAGGGAGGACAAAAACAAGAGCAGTATCGTGCGGAGTTGTCGATGAAACTCGCAGGCGTTCATTGGTGGGCGAATACTCGAAGCCGAGCGGCGGAGTGCATTTCGGGAATGCACTGCTCCTCGAGAACGTCGAGAAATCCGAGAGCTGGAGTCGGATACGAAGATATCGTTAAGATTTGTGCAATGCTGGACGTTAATTTGACGTTCACGTGTTGTGAGATGAAAGATAATGAGTCCAACGAAGCAAGGTCTCGGAATTTGCACTCCCCGACGAAGCCGGTGCCGGCGCTCAATACTGGTGAAAATGACGAGTTGGAAGACGGATCTGCGCCTGAATATCTACTCAAGCACGTCTCCAGCTTGTGTTCGCTCTATGGAGTGCAACTTGAAGGAGAAAACGCGCTTTCTCGAGTCGATCAAGAGGCGTACGAGACCATCACAAAACACTGCAAAGGTGGGTACGCCGTTGAAATCATTCGAGAAGACGAAGACGGTTCGCTCACCGGTGAAGTTTCCAAAGTGTACGTCCCAGCGATGAAATCGTTCACTTATTTAAGACTGCACGATGAGCTCATCACGGATGAAGACAATTTCGAGCGTTTCAAGCGCTTCGTTGAAAACATGAGTATGATATAGAGCGAAAACATATAGTAGCAGTAGTACAATAGATATAGTAGCAGTTTGACATTAGAAGAAGAGTTCACGGCGCCTGCATAAAATTGTTTGGATTTCTAGATGGATTTGTCTGTTACTTTGTTTTACGAGCATTCGTCGTCGTCGTCAAAAGTTTCTGCGTTTTTGTCAAGAAGAAGAAGAAGAAGAAACAGAAGAAGATATTATTCAAAAGAACGATGATGGAGACTTTGCAAACGTCGTCGTCGGGATTACAAACGACGACAACGACTCTCGCGCGCGGTAAAGCGTGCCGTCCAAAGCATCGTTCGTTGCAACATCATCGTCGCGGTCGTCTTCAACAACAACCAAAAATCGTTCACATCGTAAAAGCCGGCAACGATCATTCGTCGTCGTCTTCCAGTTCGCACACAGAAGGAGAAAAAGAAGGAGGAGAGGAACAGGACGTTTTCGCGGAGACGAGGAGGGAAAACGCGGATAGTGCCTCGACATCCGAAATAGAAGAAGAAGAAGAATCAACAGAAAATACGAACAACAAAAAGAAACTTTGGGAGTGTTCGCAGTGCTTTGGAAACCAAAGCGTGTTAGTCTCTCAGTTGCGAGATGTCTCGGAGGTTTTAGCGGACGGATTTGGGAAACCAGCGGACGACTTACTCAACGGTTTGATGCAAAAAACAAGATGGAGCGCGGGGAATTTCGCGTGCGTCATCGCTCGACCGCGCGGCTCGCAACCGTACAAACCGTCCAAACGCTTGACCACGAAAAGCGTGCGCAGAAAAGGAGCGACGGCGGCGGCGGCGCAGGCTTCTTCGGCGAATAAAGACAAGAAAATGTTTCGAGACGGTAACGACATAGTCGGTGCGTGTGACTTGACTCTCTTGCCTGCGTTTGGTCCGAAAGCTTCCAGAGAGTCGCGCGTGAAAAACGGGGTAAAGTTACTCCGACTCTCCAACGAGAGTAACTTTTTATACTTGACTGGAATGACGACGCGTTCGGCCAATCGCAGAATGGGCGTCGGTAAAGCACTGCTGGAAGAGTGCGACGTCATCGCGCAAAAGATGGAAAAGAGTCGACCAAAATGCATAGCTCTGCACGTTGCGAAAAATAACGCCAACGCTATCGGTCTTTACGAGAGTTGTGGCTATAGAATCGTTTCCGAATCAACAATGACAACGACAACGACAACAACAACAACAAATGATGGTAGTGGAGGAGAGAGGAGTAGTACGGGTAGTAGCGGGAGTAGTGGTAAAAACGACGAGAGCGGCGTGCCGCCGACGACGAGTCCTTCCTCTTTGGGCGATAAGTTTATGCAGTTTGCGAATAAATTTGGCGGCGGCGGCGGCAACGGTGGTGGTGGTGGTGGTGAAGAGGAAGTCCATTTCATGGTCAAATGGATACGACGAGACGTGATCGATGAGAAAGTGAAACGAATGGACGAAACCGGAGTGTTGAAGGAGATACCGACCTTGTGATTTACTATTAAAATTTTATTTTACAGCGCACCATCCTTTTTTAAAATTTTTCAACTTTAAAGTTTTTCGTGTTTTGGGGGCAGAAAAACAAAAAGGTTGTGCACAACAAAAGAAAAAACAAGAAGAAGAAAAAATTCACGAAAACCACACAAACAAAAAAGCTCTCTCTTCCCCGCGGCTCGCTCGAATTTCCTTCATTGAAAAGAAGTCGCGCGCGCTCTTAGAAAGAAGGAAGAGACTTTTAACGATTGATACCATCGAACACAAAGCAGTGAACACAACAACAACCACAAGAAGAAGGATTTGTCTGTTTTGACGATGTTTAACAACAACGAATCTCAGTTTGATCCGTCTTTCAAGCACTCGAGTCGATATTCGCAAACAGCGGCTCGATACGGGAAAGCAGAAAATGGGCCGCGACCGGGGAGTGATGTTGAAAACGGAAACTGGGCGGCGCAACAACAGTCGATGAACTTGATGCAAAACGCTCCGCCGGCGATTAACACCGGCAGAGGAAATGGAAACGCTCACGCTGGTGCTTCGAGTGGCTCGTACAATCAACAATATCACCAACAACACCATCAAGATCACCACAGGACGAATTACGGGACGAACCACGGCGGACGCAGTCCAAACGGCGGACAAATGGACGAAAGTTTAATCGACCGAGATTACTTGCGAGAACACCGCGAAGGTCAAGAAAGGTTTCGCAGGAACACGTGCATTGGAATTCTTGGGGCTTCCGTAGTCTCTGTTATTGGGTGTTACTCCTACTATGGCGTCTCGCAAGGGAAAAGCGCCGGCGCGAGCTTTACGTCTCTTTTGCCATGGTCGTCTTCCGACGCGGCAGACGATGATTACTCCGCCGCGACGTCGTCGTCGTCGAAGCACCACCACCACTCTTCTTCTAAGAACGATTCTGGCGATGATTACGACAAAGCGCCCCTCGAAGACGACGACGAGGACGACTCCGGTAAGACTTCTTCCAGAAAGAAACACAAGGAACTCTTCTCGAAAACATCCAAACTCGTCGATAACGACGAAGCAGATGGCGAAAGCGAAAGCGATTACGACGGATCGTCCTCCTCGAAGAAGTCGAAAAAGAAGAGCTCCAAAAAACACGGGGGCGATGATTCGGAGGAAGAGGAAGAATCCGGCGAGGAGGCACCAAGCGAAGACGAACAAGCGCTCATTGATTCTGTCACGCAGGATTTGAAAGAGTCCGTGAAGAACGCGCAAAAAGCCAAGAAAGCGGCAAAAAAGATTGGCAAAGCTGAGAAGGAAGAGGTCATCGATCCGCGAACAGAGATTGACGCCACGAGAGCAGAGCTTCTCAAAAACGCCGGTATCGAAGAGGAAGAGGACGAGGCTACCGGTGAAAAGAACGAGAAATTGTTGGACGGTGAAGTCGATCCTTTAGTTGCCGGTTTGTTGACTAAAGACATGCAAAAAGCGGAGGAGCGCATCAAATTAGTCAAAGGCACGCATTCTCACAACAAAAAAGAAGCGAGAGAAGCGGAAAAGGCTTTGTACGAGTATGACGCTAAAATTGAAATGGAGAAGGAAGAAAAGATTCGCAAGAAGCAACAAGCTGCGATTGATGCTGAGAAGGCGAAATACGAAGAAGCTGCCAGACGCGAAGTCGGAGAACAAGAAAAGAAAAACAAAATACACGCGGAAGAAGAGAGAATGAAGATGGAAATTGCCAAGGCGAAAGCGGACGCTGCGACGAAAATTGCCATGGCGAAGGCCAACGAAGTTTCGAGCAAAGCCGCGGCGGAAGACAAAGTCATGCAAGAGATTGAATCCAAGATGCATCCGAAAGAAGATGAAGACGATAAGACGCCAAGTACTTGGAGTTTGAGTTCTGATCCAATCGACGGTGCTCGCAGTGATGACGATGTCGACAACTTTGTCGAGCAAGCTGAAAAGGAAGGCGCGCACGTGTCCAAAGAAGACAAAGAAACATTAGAAGAGGCACAAAGAGAGCGCATGGTTGCCGAAGAGCAACTGATTGAAGCAAAGATGGAAGCTGCTAAAGTTCAAGCTCAAGCACAAGACATCATGAAGGCTGCCGAAACCAGAGCGGCTGAAGCGGCTGCGGAAGCGAAGAAGGAAGCGCAAGCCGAAATCGACGCCGCCAAGTCGGAAACCGAGAAAGCGAAAGCTTCTGCTCAAGCCCTTTTAAGTCATCAACAAGCGACTGAGGAAGAAAAAGTCAAGTTAGAGACGGACTTAGAGAACGAAAAGTCCAAGGAAGGAGACATTGCGCGAGAAGCTGCTATTTCAGCTGCGAATATGTTGCAAGAAGGAAAGGATGCCTCGGCGTCAACTTCTGCTTCCGCGAAGGGGGAGGAAGAATCGCCTGCCACAACTGAAACGGAGACGGAGATCGCATCGGCGGAAACCACTTCAGAAAATGCAGTCGTGGATGACGAGAAGTTACCGGAACCTTGGAAAGCCGTGTTAGATAGCGATTCCGGGAAGACGTACTATTGGAACACGGAGACGCAAGAAACTTCGTGGGACAAACCATCGCGAAAATAAGAAAAATTGTAGCCGAAAAATACTTCTCACGAGTCCGTGAAATGAAATGAAATATGCCCTATATCAAGTATCTTAATACGAATGACAACATAATATCTATTTTCGATTTATCATATTAAAATCCTGGTAAGACCGAGAAGTCAACCATATCCTTCGGCAACGATGCAACCGAGTCTATGAGGTCTAAGCGGTTTTGTCGCGTCGGTAAGTCTTCACAGTTCACGAAAACGTCTTCGAAGAATCGTGTCGAGGAATCCTCCATTTCTGCTAAAGCTTCAATCAAAGATGCGATGCTCTGGTTGGCTGCTATTTTGTCGCACGCTTTCTTATACGTGTTAAAGAACTCGATTTCCGCTTCCTCCACGAGCAAAGACTCGTCTATTTTCCCACTCGGCGTGAAATCTTTCTTCCCTCTGATGAGTTTCGTCGGTCTCGATAAAACGTTCTTCGCCTTGGAAAAGGTGTTTGCGTCCTTCATTGCCGCTTGCAATTCTTTTACCGAAGCGGACGCTCTCGCAGGGTTGAATCCAATATCCGTGTTCAAAATTGCGCGAACGGATTCAACATCATTTCCTGCGTCCACTAAGAGTTGTTCTAATCTTCTTTTCGTAAACTCCGCGCAGTCTTCCATCGCTTTGTCGCTTACATCCACGGGCTGTTCACTCTTTGCAAGTCCGAATAACGCTCGAACATCTCCACCTTGTGTTTGAAGATCGTTGTTTACTAACGTTTGGACGAGACCGTACGCAGTTCTTCGCAAACCGAAGGGATCTGCCGTCGCTTTTGGTGCTCCAACGACTGCAAATAATCCAACCAAAGTATCCGCCTTGTCCGCTATGGTCGCCACGATACCTGGAGCCGTGGAAGCGATTAAATCTCCCGAAAATCTCGGAAGGTTTGCTTCAAAAATAGCTTTAGAGGTCGTGTCGTCAAGCTTGTCACACTTTTTCGCGTAGTGTTCGCCCATCACGCCAGCGAGCGATGTGAGCTCCATGACCATGGAAGACGCTAAATCGGCACGAGCTAAACGTGCGGCTTTCGTCGCCATGGCCACAATTGAAGCGTCATCGCCGTATCCCAACGCCGCCGCGACCTTCGGCGCGAGATTCTCGGCTCGCTCTGTTTTCTGCAGCATAGAACCTAATTCGGTTTGAAACGTTATGCCTTCCAACTTTGGACGAAGCGTCTCTAAACTTTCCTTGCAGTCGTTTTCGTAAAAGAATTTAGCATCTTGGTACCTCGCTCTTAATACAGCTTCATTTCCGGATTTTACGGCCGAAACATCGCACGGTCCGTTCGCAAACGTCACAAAGTTATTAAGCAAGTCACCGCTTGTTTTGTTCTCGACTGGGAAATAGCGCTGGTGCTTCTTCATGACGGTAATTAAGACTTCTTTCGGTAAGCTCAAATATTCCGCCTCGAATTCGCCCAAAACCGGTTGTCCCGCTTCCAACAAATTCGCAACTTCGTCTAACAAGCCACCACTCTCTTTGTTGCCTTCCGGGACAACGCCTCCGACTGATTCTGCTAAAGATACCGCGTTACTCCAAATTTCATTTTTGCGCGCTTCGATGTCTGGAACGATTCCTTCTCTTTCCAAAAACGAAAAGTAGTCTTGGACGTTGGTCAGCGTTTCCTCCACCGGCGCTTCCAATCCAGGAGGTCGCAAACCTCTCGTCGTATCACTTGAAGTAACACCGAGCGCAGAAAAGGGTATTATCGATTGACCGTGGCACGCAAATAACCAACGCATAGGTCGTGAGAATGCGTTGTCTTCGTTCAACTGCCAGCGCATGGTTTTGATAAACTTGATGGATTCTACGACTTTTGGCAACTCGTCGCGCATAACTTCAGAGGCAGATTTCCCGACTGCTTTCACGTTTGCCCACACGTACTCGTCGTCCTTTTCGAGTTCTTTCTCGAGATCGACCACATTGTTTTTTGTGCAAAATCCGAGCAAAGCTTTGGTTGGAGTCACTCCGTCTTCCTCAAACGCTCTCGAAAGCGGAGGACCGCGATTTCGCGATTCTTGATCTGGCTGTTTTGGAGAGAGGTTTTTTATCGCGACGGATACGCGGCGAGGCGTACCACCAACTGAGACGCTATCGTATTCTAGTCCAGATTGCTCTAAAATGGAATTCATGGCGAGCTCGACTTGATGAATGCACGAAACAACATCGTGAGGCGGCAACTCTTCGGTACCAATTTCAAAAACAAAATCAGCCTTCTCATTCGGGAGCTTTGATTCGTCTATGGGCGCAACAGGTTTCGCGGCGTCGTTTTGCTTGTTATTCTTTTTCTTCTTTTTTTTACCGTTGTCATCTTCTTTGTCGTCGCTTGATCCTTCGACTAAGCTTCCGAGCGGGTAACCTAACTCTTCGCGTCTTTCGACCCAAAGGGAGGCAATATTTCTCGCCAAATCACGCATGGAGGCAAACAATTTCTGTCTCTCCGTTACGCCAACCGCACCACGAGCGTCGAGAATGTTAAACGCGTGAGACGCTTTAAGCAACTGGTCGTACGCAGGAAGAGGAAGTCTGTTTTCAATCAGCGATTGCGCTTCTTTATCGGCTAAATCAAAACGCAATCTCTGATTTTCCACCGAAGCTACGTCCATGTTGAACACGGACATTTCGTATTCGTCCTGTAAACGCATTTCGCCGTACGTTAAGGAATCATTGTATCTAATATCTTTGAAGTGATCCACATTTTGTAAAGCCATCAAGACGCGCTCTAGACCGTACGTAATTTCAACCGCAACTGGATTGACTTTCACGCTACCGCATTGTTGGAAATACGTAAACTGCGTCACTTCCATGCCGTCGAGCCAAACTTCCCATCCCAACCCCCACGCGCCTAAAACTGGACTTTCCCAGTTATCTTCCACGAAGCGAATGTCGTGCGCTTTCGTATCTACGCCGAGCGCTTCTAAGGAGCCTAAATAGAGTTCTTGCGGATTCGCCGGTGCTGGTTTTAAAATCACCTGAAACTGCGTGTGTCTTTGTACTCGATTCGGATTATCCCCGTACCTAGAATCATCCGGTCTCACCGACGGTTCCGGGTAGCACACGTTCCAAGGTTCTGGTCCTAAGCAACGCAAAAACGTCGCCGGGTTCATCGTTCCCGCGCCGACTTCAGTGTTATGCGGAAGCCAAACTGCGCACCCTTTTGAGGCCCAGTAGTCTTGCAATCTATTGATTGCTTGTTGAAACGTCGGCGCGTCTGTGTTCACTCCCGCGGCGGAGGAGCTTTTCGCAGGTGAAGAAGAAGGAGGAGTTGAGGCTGAAGCTGCAGCTGCATCCGAAGAAGACGCAATCGCGCGCGTTCTGAACGACGACGACGAAGCAGAAGAAGAAGAAGAAGAAGGAGAGGATCGTTTTGTTGCGGTTGTAGTCGCCGATGAGGTTGAGAACGACGAATTCATCATCTTCGCGCGCATCGTCGTCCTTCCTCCGCGGTGGTTGAAGGAGGAGAAAAGAAATGGGTTTTTCCAGGAAGAAGAAGACGTCGTCGTCGTCGTCGTCTGAATCGTCGTCGTTCTCAACGCGCGATGAGAAGATTTTGCCGCAGCAGCTCCATTACTCTTGTTCACGAGCGCATAGTGCGCCAGGCGTAGCATCGTGTTTGACCCGCGGGGCGGAATAGTGTCAGCAAATAGACACACCGCGCGCGAACGACGACGTCGCAATTCTTTACTAAAGCAAATTGAGAAGAAAAGATAAAATAGAAATCGTACTCGAGAAGAACAAACAAAGAAAGAAGAGGGAGACACTTTTTGTTCGTTCTCTTCGAAACAAACACTTTTGATTTGCAAAATTAGTACGTAGAGAGGATGAAAGGCGTTGGTTGCTACATGAATAGTATTATTAGTATTAGTATTACACATCATCATCATCATCATCATCATCATCATTTCAGAGAAGACTCACGCTGTTCCAACAGTTAATCCAGGACCAGTTTTGAACATGGCCAACTTGTAGGTGTATACAGTCACCGGTCTTCCCGCGACGCGCATAAACGTTTCGTCGGCGTTGCCGTTTCCGGAGGAAAACGGAGTCAAATAATCTAAGACGATTTGCGTGCACACGATGAGTGGCTGTCCAGTTTGCGCGTCTTTCTGGTCGCGCCACAACCATTTCGTATACGTTCGCGTTCTTTTCACGTTCGGGTCTGTCCCACTTCCTTCGTAATCGTTAAAAACAACCTCTGCGAGTTCACTCGTTTCGAAGCGGCGCTTTCTCGAATCGTCCTCGGTTTCCGACCGAGCGGTGACTTTGAAAAAAATCGTCTTTCCATCCGCCAACGAACACTTCATGACGTTGGGGTCGTCTAAATTCCAATCTATGTCCGTAAACACGGAGCCGTTCTTGACGTTCATAGTATACTCAGCTAACTTTTCCGTATTCCAAGCTCGGTCTAATATGACTTCGTTCCTCGAGTTTCGCACGAAACGTAAAGGATACGAGGTAGGCCTACCGACATCATTCTTTGCTCTGTTTACGCTTTCTATGTTTGATACCACGTCTGCACCTTCTGGTAAATCTACATCCGTCAACGTCGCGTTGACCAGCCATTCGCCTTGAAAGCTTTCCGGAAAAGTCAAATCCGCCGGGCCTCCACCGCCGAAGCTCTCCCACGCGTCGCTTATAAATCCGGATTCAATAGCCTCCGCTCTGTTTGTCATCTCGTCGCTTCCAAAAACGCTCGCCACGACGAATGCTGAGGATGACCTGAATAAAACATCCCTTCTCCTCCTCCGGTGCAAACTTGTCGTTCCATTCGTTGCGTGTCTTTGTGCATTCATCCGTGTTCTTTTTACTACTCCATCTGCTTTTCCTGTGTCGTCGTCGTCGTCGTCCTCGTATCCAAAATCTTCGAGAGCGCGTTTGAACGAATGAGAGAAGGAGGAAGAAGAAGATGATGATGACGAAGAAGAAGAAGAAGCGGTAATCGTGCGGTGGTGCGTTTTAAGACTTCTGCTCGCGCGCTTGGGCTGACTACGCCCCCCCGCAATCGATGAAGACGATGACAAAAGTTGATGACAAAACGACATATTTTTTGTCGTCTTCTTCTTCGTCTCAACTGTCAGGAATTTGAAAAAATGACGTCGGCTGAAGTGTTCGCTCTCGCGTTCGAGCGGGGGGCGATGTCTATTCTTCGCATGAATATTGATTATACTGCACTATGCTATAATAATACCAGGAGGTATCGATAATATACAACTATGTAATATAACTAGCGAACAGCACCGAGCAGTAGTAAGTCTTCTCTACGTTTCTAACACCGCCCGTCTTTTTAGTTTCTCAGCCGCTCGAATTTTAGTCGACGACGACGGCGGGAGAGGTTTGGTCTCCACCTCCTTAACTTTCGGGAACACGACGACCAAGTTTTTGTTGAAATCAGACAAAGTTTGTTTCAATTCTGAATTGCGCAACGCCGCTTTCTGAATAGAAGATCGCACGCTTTCCAACTCGGCTTTATATTCCGCCTCTTCGCTTTCTTTTTGTTTCTTGTCCAGTAAACGCTTCATCTGCAAGTGCTTCGCCTGTCTTTCTTGCAAAGCTTTCACTTTCTCGTAAGCGTTCGCTTTCGCTTCCATCGTTTTCACGCGTTCCTTCTCTGTTTCCTCGACGTCTTGAATGGCTTTTTTCAACGCTTCTTTGATTTTAGCCGCGTTTTCGGCATCTTTAGCGGTGGAATTCTTACGGCGCAACTTCCCCATGGCGACGTGGTGTTCTCGTTCTCTCGTCTCTTTAATTTGAATGCACAACTCGTGCCGCGTCGCCGCCGAGCGGTGTCGTCTACCTTTCTCCATGACGTTGCGCATCTCTCTTTCTACGTGCATGTTGTTCTCTTCGATTATTTTTTCTTCCTCGAGTCTTCTCGTTTCTTCCCGGAGTGCATTTTCTTTCAACTCGACTTCCAAGTTAGCAGTCTCGCGCAAGACTTTGAGCTTTATCTCTTGCGCACGTCTCGCTTCCTGCCGCGCTAACTGCGCTCGTTCCGCTTTTTTTCGTTCGTTTTCGTGCATTTCCATGATTTTCTTGCGCTTGTGTTCCGAGTGACGTCGGATGAGCTCTTTCTCCGAGAGTTGTTTCAGTTTTAATTCCTTCAGACGCTCTTCTTCGACAATCGCCATCTTGCGTTCTTTCTCCAGCCTTTGCTCTTCCATTTTCGCTTCGAGGATTTTCGCGCGCGCGATGGTCTCTTCGATTTCCTTCTCTTGTCTCTCAATTTTATCGATGTATTTTTGTTTCGTCTTTTTCAACTTCAGCTTATCTTTCTGCGCTTTTATTTGCTCTTTTCGGATGTTCATGCGCTCGATGAGCTCCAGTGAGTCTGGGATGCTCTTCACTAACTTTTCGGTCAATAATTTGTTCTCGCGGCGATGAATTCGCATTTCTTCCTCAAAATAGTCGTCATCTTCGTCGTCATCGGCGTCGGCGTTGTCGTCGTCGTCGGAAATTTCGTCCGCGTTCAACATCTTTTTCATGGTTCTCATTTCTTCCTTCCTTCGTTCTTCAAACTTTTTCTCGCGCTTTCTCACCTCTTCTTCATCGAGTTTCCACTCGTACTTTCCGTTGTTCTCTAGCGCGCACTCTACGATCGTGTCGACAATGCTTTCTGCCATACGAAGCGGTTGTTCGTGTTCAGGCAAATTCATCTCCGCCGCGGAGAGAACGCCTCGGAGCAACTTGTGTTTTCGTTCTTCGACGTGATATTGATTTTCGTATTTATCTCCTTCGCGTAAGAACTCATCTCTATCGTAATTCCAAGACCCGTTGAACGCGTATCTCGATTCCGAAGTTACCGACTCTTGCACGCGATAATCATCACGCTCTCTGATTCGTCTCAGTTCTTCTTTGCGTTGTTTTCTTTGATGCGGAGTGAGTTTATCCTCCGCGGTCTTGGCGTCAATATCCATCGGAACGTTGTTCTTCGGAGCGTTCAACGTCTCGTCCATTGCTCTAGTTGGATTGACTGGAACTTCGGTAGCGTAGTCCCCTCTCTCGTCGTATATGTGCTTATCTATTTTCGCCTTGAGTCGCAACAGCGCCTGCGCTCGAAACGCTTCGTTACTATCGATGAGCTTCGCTTTCGCCTTGACGCCTTTCATCGAACGAATTTCCTCTCTCGCTTTCCGTTCTAACTCAAACTTAGTACTCCCGGACGCGTTCCGAAGTCGTTCGGAAAATTTAGACTCCGTGTCTTCGTCGTCCTCTTCATCGTTTCTATTCGCGTCTTCTTCTCGCTGTTGTTGTTTCTCTTCTTGATATTTCGGAGGCGTGTTCGTGGACTCGTCTTCCTCTCGTCTCCTTTGCCGCGTTCGCCTCTCCTGTTGTTGTTGTTGTTGTTTATTGTCTTCTTCATCATCTCCTTCCTCGTCGATGTCTTCGCTGCCAAATATGCTCGAGAACACGCTCTCGAAAAACGACTTGTCCCCTTGTTGTTGGTTATTCTTCTTGTTCTTTTTCTTCGTCGTCGTCGATATCAACTCATCTTCTTCTTCGACTTCTACGAAAAAATTCCGGTGACGAATGTGATTGATTTCGTTCCTCGGAGGAGGAGGAGGTCGGTCTTGCTGTTGTTGTTGTTGTTGTTGTTGTTGTTGTTCCATTATTATTATCTCTTCTTCTCTTTAAAAAACAGTTTTTGTTGTTGTAAATACGACGACGACGACGACAACGTATAGTAGCCGAGTCCTCTTAGAGTTTCTTCTTCGACCGTCGTCTCACAGAGCGCGTAAAACTGAAGAAGTGAATTATGAATTATTATGGGGTGGTTTGGTGTTGCGAAAATTTATAAACCCTAAACACAACTTGATGGATGAAAAAAAGGATAGGGACGAGACGACGTGAACGAATTTTTCAACTCTTTCTTCATAGTATTACACACGCACTTGTCGTTGTTGCAAACGTACTACAAAACACACCACTACTCATTAATAATGTCTGCACTCGCCCAAACGTTCACGGCAACCTCGGCTTCGGCCTTAGCTTCGCGCAAATCGTCCTCGTTTAACGCGCGTTCTTCTTTGACGACTTCATCCTCCTCTTCCTCTTCTTCCACGAGAGGTGCTCGATTGCAAACGTTTGCGAGAGTCGACGGAGGTGTTGGAGTCTTTGGAAACAAAGCGGGGATGACGCAAATTTTCACGGACGATGGATTGTGCGTCCCAGTGACGGTTATTGCCGTTAAAGATGGGAACTATGTCAGCGCGGTACGTCTTTCGTTTCTATAGAATTTTATCTTTTCCGCCGCGAAAAGAGGGACTTTTACAAGGCAAAATGGTGGCGGTGTGCATTTTACGCGCGCGCATTCTTCGCGCTCGTTTGGTACGAGGAGGATTGAAACCCATCCAAAAAAGAATCCATTCGTTCGTAACGAGTACTTCTTCTCGCGAATGTCCACTCTCTTCCTCGCGCGTGCGTTCGCGTGATGGTTTCCAGCCGCTGGTTTCGAGCGAAAAGGAGGGCGATTTTTGCTTCTTCTTTCGCCCTCGTGTCTCAAACCCTCTTTCTTTCTTTCTTTCTTTTCTCTCTTTCTCCTCTTTTTTCCTTTTCCGAAAAAGGGAAAAAGGGTCAACAACAACAACAACAACAACAAACTGATTATCATCAAATCATCTCTCATCAATGAAATAACAATTAAAAAATAGGTTAAAACTGCGGACGCTGATGGATACAACGCCGTGCAAGTGGCGTACGACGCCGTCGCGGAACACAAAATTACCAAGCCTGAAGTCGGTCACTTAGCGAAGGCTGGCGTGAAGCCGATGAGACACGTGGAGGAGTTCCGTCTCGCGGCGCCGGCGGACGGCATCACCGTCGGCCAGAAGTTGAGCGCTCCGGAAATGTTCAAGGAGGGCGACTACGTCGATATTCGAGGAACGTCCATCGGTAAGGGTTTCCAAGGTTCCGTCAAGAGACATGGTTTCGCCAGAGGTTTGATGACGCACGGCTCCAAGTCTCACAGACAACACGGTTCCGTCGGCGCGGGTACGTACCCAGGTAGAATTTTTCCGGGGAAGAAGATGCACGGTCACATGGGTAACGAGACGACGACGATTAAGCAGTTGAAAATCATGAGAGTGGAGGATGATTGCATCATTATCAGAGGAAACGTCCCGGGTAAGAAGGGCAACTTGATTCGTGTAGCTCCGGCGAAGATTGTCGGGAAAAACTGCTAAACATTTATGGAAGTTAACTTTAACGATTAGCAGATAAATAATATTACTAACAACAGGAGAGCTTAAAGAGGGAGAGAGAGAATATGTGTGTGTATATACAAAAACTTAGCAGCAATTGTGATTGAATTTATTAAACTTACTATTCTTACTATATTACTAATTTGTATTGTACAGCAACTTTTTTGTATTCGGTATCCCCTCTATTAACCGAAGTAAAAATTTACAAAGTTATTGACAAACCATCTCTCCGAATCTACGTCCAAAAACTGACCGTTTTCGCTGAATTTCAAAAGCGACAGGTCAAACTGATCCACGGCATCTCGTATTTGCTCGAGCCTCTCCACGCCTCCGTCGCCTAAGAGGAGGCCGGGCTCTTCTTGAATCAAATAATTCACGCAAGGAGAAGGCATGCCGTAAGATTCCAGCGTTTCTTTCGTATCGCGTATACGCATGGATAACACCTCACCATCGCATACTAAGAGCTCCGGACGATACGTCAGAATATTCGAGACGTCGCAAAAGGGCAACTCTCGTTTCATCGCCAGAATAGATTTCGCCACCGTCGTCGCGTCGGTGAAACAAAGGAAAGGAGAAACCGAGAACGCTCTCAACACGTTCGCTACGTTCGTATCAAACACGTCCGCCAAACGACAGGTGTTATGAATAACTCGTTCTGGATCCTCCAGAACCTTTTCCTCTTTGGCGGCGACTTGACAGAACAATATCGATAACGCTTCGATGTGTCGCTCCGTAATCTTCCTCTTTGTTTTCTCGTCGCACTCCTGAGATATTTTCTTCACCCAAGAGTTCGAAATTCGCTGATAGTCGGTCCACGCGGAACACTCTCTGGCTTCGTACGGACCTAATATGGTGTTGATGGTGTGGTCATCCAGAGACGCAAATTTCTTTCCTCCTCCTCCTTCTTTTTCTTCTTTCTTTGGTGACGATGATGATGATGATGACGATACTATTCTTCTCGTTGTTCTCCCAAAAACGCCGCGTGAAAAGCAGCAGCAATCGTTGCGACGCGCGCGGTTACTAACGACAAAACGCGGACTGCACCAACGC
>Ga0255765_1003057_pt1 | contig 18299 bp, 15 predicted proteins | sample 041ome_8_FD_179965 | JGI IMG/M metagenome (GOLD analysis project Ga0255765, IMG submission 179965) | Coastal salt marsh microbial communities from the Groves Creek Marsh, Skidaway Island, Georgia - 041407BS metaG (version 2) | ecosystem: Environmental > Aquatic > Marine > Intertidal zone > Salt...
CTGTTGATAACAATATTTAAGTCTTTTAGAATCTCTTCACTTTGACCATATTTAAATACGATATTCTTTAATTCTAAATTATCAAACCTCTTGACATATGATTTACGGTGTTTTATAGTTTTTGAATCTAGCTTAGATTTTATAGTGTTTAATGCCGAATCACTAAATTTCAAATTTTGAAGACTGTTTAAAATTTTATTCGCTGATGGGATTAACTTAAACACAGAGGCAATAAAAACACCAAAAAATGAAAAAACTTCACCAGATATACCATCATCTAAAAAGATGAAAAAAAGCATCATAAATATTGTCAAAATTGATATGAATTCTAAAATATATCTAGGGACTTGTAAAAATGTGTTATGGGTTGTGTCAATGGACCACAATTGATTGGAGTAACTGGTAAATATTTTCTCAAAAAATAATTCTTTTTGATTTACCTTCATCTCTTTGATACTTGAAATGGATTCCAAAACAATCTTATTATGCTGCAAAGCTATTTTTTGCTTTTTTTCACCCAGCTGATTTAACTTCGTCCTAAAAATCCTATAATAAACAATGATTAAAACTCCAAAAAATAAAATAGTTCCAAAAGAAATCAAAGGATTTAGCAGAATCAAAAGTATTAATGTTGAGGACACAAACCCTATCTCGGTAAACAAAAATAAAATAGACCTCAAATAAGTAGCAAAGTGATAAAGGTCTGTGTTTAGATTCCGAATTACTTCGGCTGAGTTATTCTGAATATGGAAGCTATAGTTTTGATGTAAATAAAAGGAAAATAATTTATTTGATGTGTCTCTTATTAAGTTAGATATAAATCTATTCTGCCTGTAAGTTAAATAGATCGAATATACTGTCTTAATTGTAAAAACTAAAATGACGAAAACAGAAAACGGAAGTAATGCTTTCCCATTAAAATATTTGTCAGTTAAAAGTAAGACTTGCGCTGTGAGAATATTTGAATTATTCCCTAAAATTAATTCAATTAAAGGGACCATAATTGCTAAACTAAAAATGTCCAATAGCATCCCTGCTAACAAGAAGGCTACCATCAAGTAAAACTTTTTCTTTCTTATGTTATCTAATATTTGAAGAATTTCAAACATCTGTAACTATTTTCTCCATTCTATTTACCGCAGTACTTGGAATCAGTTCACTTTCTTTTATATTATTTTTCATCCGTTTAAAATCTTTAAATACTCGTGTTAAGTTTTCTTTGATTTGTTCAACGGATGAAGCATCACTTGTAATGTGTCCGTGAGTTTCTAAAATTTGATCAATCTCTTGGTTCATATATGTAAGTCCAAAAATTATATTCCCGGAATTTAAGTAGTCATAAAGTTTAAAGGGAATTGTTTTACTACTTCTGCGATCCGTATGTTGAACAAGTAATAAAATATCGGCTTTTTGAGAATTGGCAATAGCTTGTTCTCTTGGAATCATTCCGTGGATTTTAATTTTTGGATTTTCTAATTTTATTATACGTTCTAAAATATCCTCTGCGATCCATCCGTATAAATTTACTTCATATTCTCTTTCAGGAGATAACTCTTGTAATGCACTAAAAAAATTATCTAGATTACGGGTTTGATAAAGGGATCCTATGTAGGAGAAATTTATTGGTTTGTTTTTTTGCTTAGGAGACTGTTTTTTTAAAGTTTTTAATTTTTTTGCACCTGGATATATGAAATCAATTTTATGTTTCCACTTAGGATAATATTCTTTTGCAGAAAGAGATGCGTTTTTAGTGGCATAAACTATATTGGTTGCATTGCTTACAATGAATTTTTCAACAATTTTTAGACCCTTAATTGTCCAGCGGTTTCTTCCAATATCTTCTCCAGTTAATGGATCTTGAAGTTCAACTATTAACTTCGTTCTAAATATTTTAGACAACAAAATTCCTGATAAATGTGCACTAGCTGGACCTCCTGTTGTGTAGATAAAATTATAATTTTTAAAAGGCATAATTTTAAGACCCATTGCCAGGCTTGAAAACATCCAAAACCATCTTCCTTCACCTTTGAATAAAGATATATTTAATCTATCAAGCAATTTTGAAATAAATCGCATACATCTCAAATAAAATATTGTTATTGGTCGCGACTTTATATCGATTTTCATAGACTCAATCTCATTTAATTCAGCTTTTGCCTCGTAAGGCAAAATCGAAGGAACTCTATAATGTTTAATTTCGTGTTTGTATTTAAAACAATGAGAACCACTAATTACAGTAATTTGATATTCCCTTTTTAAAAACTCATAAATCCTATCATCTATCCATTCTGCTTGACAACAGCCAGGTATATTAGCCATATGAGAAATAACTAGAATCTTTTTCATAGTATTTCTTTGATAATATTTAGAATTTTATTGCTTGCGTTCCCATCTCCGTATGGATTTTGGAGTTTTTTAAATGAGTTATAATATTTCTTATTATCTATAAGCTTGCTTACTTCTTCTTCAATTTTAAATACATCATCTCCAACTAATAAAACGGTGCCTGATTCTAATGCTTCTGGACGTTCTGTAGTGTCTCTGGTAACTAAAACAGGTTTTCCTAAAGAGGGTGCCTCCTCTTGAATTCCCCCACTATCTGTTATTATCAGATATGACTTTTTCATTAATAATACAAACTGGGGGTAATCGACCGGAGGAATAAGATTGATATTTGATAGTGAGGAAAAATACTCTTCTGCGATTTCTTTTACATTAGGATTTGGATGAACAGGATAGACAAAATTGTAATCTTTGTATTTATTTGCAAGGCTTTTAATTGCCGAAAAAATGTTTTTAAACCCACTACCGAAATTCTCTCTTCTGTGACCTGTAATTAATATTAATTTCTCATGATCACCTTCAGACTTGTTAAGCTTAATTGTTTCAAACAAGGCGTCAATTACAGTGTTTCCAGTTACAAAAACTTTTTTTGGGTCTATGCCATCCTTTAAAAGATTATCCTTTGCTAATTCTGTTGGTGCAAAATGAAAATCAGCTAGTCTACTAACAATAACTCTATTAATTTCTTCTGGAAAAGGTGAAAATTTGTTGTTTGTTCTTAAACCAGCCTCAATATGAGCAATGGGTATTTTTTTATAAAAAGCACTTAAAGCACTAACAAAACAGGTTGTAGTATCGCCATGCACAAATATTAAGTCAGGTTTTTCTGAATCTAATAATTCAGAAATCGAAGTTAGTAGGCGCGAAGTGAGTTTTTCTAAACTCTGATTTGGACTCATAATTGCAAGGTCAAAATCAGGTTTTATTTGAAAAAAATTTAAGGTCTGGTCAAGTAGTTCTTTATGCTGTCCGGTATTACAAACCTTCGTGATAAATGGAGCCTGCTTAAATATATTAATTAATGGAGCCATTTTTATCCCTTCTGGTCTTGTACCTACAAAAAATAATAGCTTTTTCATCTAAATCAATTTTTTTAAGTAGTTCCTATAATCACTTTTAGGCAATTCTTGAACTAAATTTTTGAAATCTACAGCGCTAATAAATTTATTTAAAAAAGCTACTTCCTCTAGACAAGCAATTTTTTTGCCTGTACTTTCTTCTGTAACTTTTACAAACTCTGAGGCTTTATAAAAATTAATTGGAGTTCCAGTATCCATCCATGTTATTCCTCTTGGCAATAGGTTTAATTTAAGCTGTTTTTTTTCAAGATATTTCTGATTCAAATCTGTAATTTCAATTTCACCTCTATTAGATGGCTCTAGAGATTTTGCTATTTTGATCACATTGTTATCATAAAAATATAAACCTGGAACAGCTAAGCTTGAAATGAATTTTTTAGGCTTTTCGATCAATTTAATTACATTGTTATTATTGTCAACTTCAGCTATTCCAAAATCTGATGGATTATTGACTTCAATTCCAAAAATTGATGCTCCTTGATTAAATTTAGCAGCAGATCTTATTAATTTTCCAAAACCACTCCCATAAAACAAGTTGTCTCCTAAAATTAATGCAACTTTTGAAGTGCCAATAAACTTTTCGCCAACTATAAATGCATCTGCAAGACCTCTAGGTTTTGATTGGATTGTATAACTGATTTTTATTCCAATTTGATTTCCATTCCCTAAAAGTTCTTGGTATAATTCAAGATCGCTTGGGTTGCAAATAATTAGAATATCTTTTATCCCCGAAATCATTAATACTGAAAGAGGATAAAAAATCATTGGCTTATCAAAAACTGGAAGTAATTGCTTACTAGTAACCTTAGTTGCTGGAAAAAGTCTAGAACCTGTTCCTCCTGCTAAAATTATACCTTTCATGTTTTATAGTCTATAATAATTTTTAATTGACTTTTCTAATAAATTTCTTCCATCAAATACAATTGAATTTTCAAAATTTAAGTTTTTAAATTCATCCCATTCTGTTAATATTGCTGTTATATCAATTTCTTTAAAGTTAGGTGCTTCTTTCAATAAATTAATTCTATCCTGATTGAAATCAGGACCATTTCTCCAATAGAAAATTATATCCCTATTAATGGATTCTTGTGAAACCATCGGATCATAAATCTTAAGATTTGCTCCAGCGTTATATAGCATTTCAGCCACATAAATAGCAGCTGACTCTCTTGAATCATTAGTATTTGCTTTAAAAGCCCATCCTAAAATTCCAATTGTTTTCCCAGATAAATCCCCTCCAAAATGATCTATAATTTTCTTAGCAAATCGACCTTTCTGGTAATCGTTTATTTTAACTACCTGATGCCAGTATTCAGCCACCTCATTAAGACCGTAATACGTACAGAGGTAAACTAGATTAAGTATGTCTTTTTGAAAACAGCTTCCTCCAAAACCGACTGAGGCCTTTAAAAAGTTAGGCCCAATACGCTGATCCATCCCGACGGCTTTCGAAAGCTCATCAATATTGGCCCCTGTTTTATCACAAAGTGCAGAAAGACTATTAATTGAGGAAATACGTTGAGCCAACATTGCATTTGAGGCTAATTTGGCAAGCTCTGATGACCATACATTTGTGGTTAATATTTTCTCTTTTGAAATCCAATTCGCGTAAATATCAACTAAGGCCTGGACTGCTTTTTGACCGGATTTGGTCTCATCTCCACCTATTAACACCCTATCAGGTGATTTCATATCAGAAATCGCTGTTCCCTCCGCTAGAAACTCTGGATTGGATAAAATTTCATATTGAATGTCCTTAGAATTCTCGTCTAGAATTTCTTTAATTTTTTCAGCAGTTCTTATTGGAACAGTAGATTTTTCAACAACAATTTTATCTGATTTAGAATATTTAGCTATGTCTTTTGCACAAGATTCTATGTAACGAAGATCTGCTGCCATACCCACACCTTCACCTTCTGTTTTAGTTGGGGTATTTACTGCCATAAAAATAATTTGGGCCTCTTCAATAGCTTTTGGAATGTCAGTTGAAAAAAATAAATTTTTATCCCTGGTATGTTCAATCACTTCAGCTAAGCCAGGTTCATAAACAGGTAAAAAATCTAATGGACCATTCCAAGCCTCTATTCGCTTTGTATTCGAATCAACAACTGTTACATTGATTTCTGGATTTTTTAGAGCAATTACTGCCATAGTAGGTCCACCTACATATCCAGCTCCAATACAACAAATGTTTTTAATCATTTTTTTAAATTTAAAATGTAATCTTGTAATCTATCTTGGGGATTCCAGTCTAACAAATCAATTGCTTTATTAGATTCTCTTAAAGTTTCTTTATAGTTACCTTTTTGATTTTCAACATAGTTTGCTGTAACATCAAATTTTCTTTTAAACAATTCAAAGACCTCATTAATCGAATAATTTTTACCAGAACCTAATTCCCAAGCATCCTGTTGTGTTTGATTTGAAAACGCTATTTTAATGAGGCCGTCTACAATATCAATAATGTGGGTAAAATCTCTTCTTTGATTTCCATCACCAACAATTGTGAGTGGTTTTCCTTCTTTTACTTGCCCTCTCCATTTACCAATTAAAGCTGCCCATTTCCCATCTATTATTTCAAAAGGTCCGTAAACATTGTAAAACCTTACTATTTCTATGTTCATACCGAATGTAATCCTATAAAGTTTACAGATTTCTTCTCCTAAATATTTAAACATTGCATAAGGTGAAATAGAAGGGTCATGATGTTTTGAAGAGGATCCGGAGTATATGACTTTAGAATTATTTTTTTTAGCCCATTCTAAAACTTTAAGTGTTCCTTGCGTATTTGCTTTAAATGTACTCTCAGGGTGTTCAAAAGAAGGCTGTATTCTACTCAGTCCAGCTAAATGAAAACAAATATCAAAATTATTATGAACCAATTCTGAGATATCATTTATATCTCCTTCAATATAATTAACTCCTGATTGATGGTTTGTTTTTGGGCCAATTGAGTAGTTATCAATTGACACAATTTCATGACCTAACTTATAAAGCTCAATTATAAGATTTGTCCCAACAAACCCTGCACCGCCTGTAACTAAAATTTTACTCATTTTAATTTTTTTAATAGCCACGAAGAGGACTGAATTTTACCCCCCAGTCCATCAATGAGCCCAATTCCCTTTTCTTTACAAACGGAAACTTCCGGTATAGAATCATTATTCTGATCTCCCCCGTTGGCAAAGTAGAGCTCATACTTATTAGAATACTTATCTGCTAAATCCGCTAGAGTAACGCACTGGGTTTTATCCTTATCTATTGAGATAAGGGCTTTATCTACAATGCCAATGGCACTTACAATAATAAGGCGCTCATCCTCTGACATAAACTCCTTACTTCCTTTAAGCTCTCTTTGAAAATCGCTGTTTACAATTACCCATAGCTGATCTCCCGCTACTTTTGCTTTTTCAAAAAGTTCTAAGTGCCCTTTATGTATTGGATTAAAATACCCTGAAACAATAATTACTTTTGGTTTACTCATTTACTTTCTATTATAATCATCTTCAATACGAACAATATCATCCTCTCCAAAGTAACTGCCAGTTTGAACCTCAATAAAAACAACCTTCTCTTGTCCCTTATTTTCAATGCGGTGTTTTATCCCTTGGGGGATAAGAACTGTTTCTCCTTTTGAGTAATCCTTGACATCACCATCAAGAGTTATTGTGCCAACTCCTTCCACAATCGTCCAGGCCTCAGAGCGTTTATGATGGTACTGATAAGAGAGTCTTCCTCCTGGATCCACCTCTATTCGTTTAAGCTTATAGGAAGGCTGGTCATGCAGTACAAAAAATCGTCCCCAAGGACGCTCTTCTCTTTCTATGGATATCATTTTTCTTTTGAATTAAATAGTACAATATGTTCGCGGTCTGCTAAAAACTTTGAAGCCAGGTAAAAACTCACCTTTCGCCCGATTAGATCTTCAATTTTATCCTCCAATTGAGAGATGTATTCCATATTAAGCCCTTGGCCAATTAAAAACACTTCAATAAATCCCGAGTCATTTCCTTTGGCATAATCTCCTACTAAGATGATTTGATCAACATCTCCCATGCGCTCCAGTACAGTTTCAACTACATCCTCTAAACCTAAGTGCTTAAAAACTACTTTTTGCATCACTTCAAAAAGCGGGTGTTTGATATTGGCCTTGTACTCTACTTTGTTATCTACTTTTACTTTTTCTAAGTAGCCCGCTCCTTGGAGGTGGTTTAGCTCTTTACGAATGGCGTTGGTGGATTCCCCCATTTCAGTGGCAAGTCCATTTAAATACCCCCTATTGGCCTGGGAGATAAAAAATTTTATCAGTAATCGAAGGCGCGTTTTGGAAGTAATCAGTTCACCTAGCATAATTTAGTTAAGTTGGTTTTTTTCAAGGCTCCGCCTCATCTGTCCCAATTGGGCAAAGGTATATTACTTATTAAAAATTAAAAAAAGTTAAGCTTTTAAGCCGCCTGTCTTCTAAGGGTAATTCGCATCCCTAAAGAGGCGAGCTCTAATTTAACTTTTGTATTATCTGTTTCAACTACTTTTCCCAAAACTCCTGAAAAAGGACCCTCGCTAATCGTATGGGAGTCACCAACACGAAGGGTAGTTACTTTAAAATCATTATATACCCCGCTTAGGTGATCCTGCATTAGATTAATCTGGGGGGCAGGAACAACGGCTGGTTTTCCAAGAAAAAACAAATAGCGCACGATGCCAGAACAGTCAAAAACTTTGTTGCGGTCTTTTTCCTCTAACTCAACCATAACATAAGAAGAAAGTAGGGGTTTAATTACTTTTTTCTTTCTATCGGAATATTGTTTTATAAGAGTAACAGTTGGGCAGTAATTTGTAATTCCCATAGCGGAGAGCTGACTAGCTACTTTAAGCTCCTGCTGGGGCCTAGTATGCACAACAAACCACTTTTTTTTCATGCTTTTATAAATAAAACCCCCTTAAAATAAACTGTAAAGCCAATTATTAAGGGGGATTAAACTTTTATCAAATGAAATTCTAAGTATTAACTAGTACCAAAAGTACTTGATAGTAAATAAAAAACCAAGCTATTTATCAAGTTTTTTTAGTATTTAATTTTAATCAAAAAAGAAAAGTAATTCATTTTCAAATTTAATAAACAAGCAATCAACTACTTAAAGGAGTTTTATGTTATAATACAGAATAGTTTAGGTTTTTAAATTTTTATAAACATTAATTTTAGCTCTACAACTTTTTCATTCTGCATTACTCAGCACTATTATTATTTTTTTAATAAAATAGCCAATGTTTTAGCTGTATACTAGTTTGTTATATTTTCTTTAGCTATTTGACGGTAAAGCTTTTGAAATTCTGGATTTGTTGGAAATAATTGGGTTGCCTTTTTGGAACGCTCCACAAGTACTTTATCTCTTGGTGGGTATAGACCACTGGCTACAGACAAGTAGTTTTTCCAATTATTCTCATTGTTTTTAAATGTTAGTAGATCAAAGGCCTCTTCTAAAGATTCTCGATCTCTTTTAAGATTTATTAAATTAATTAATCTATAAGCATGCAGGTCATTATCAGGTAGACCAAAAAAGGCCTTTTTAGCGTAAATCAAAGCACTGTCTATTTGTCCTTTTTCTTGAAAAATCTGACTTTTAAGAATTTCAGAATAATATAAGTATGGATTGGCTTTTGTTCCAATATCAAGTAATGCTAATGCTTTATCGTACTGTTTGGCATTTATATAATAACGGGCTTTAATAGAGCTTATAGGGATAGTAGTTACTGTTATATTAGGTATATCAGGCACAATAGTTTCTACCTGATTCAAAGGTACATTAAACTGATTTGAATTAAAATCCTGAAGCAGAAAAGTTTGTCCTTTTAAGGAATTATAAACTGAATTATTTAAATAAAGCGTTGGAATCAGTAAAAGAAAAATTAGATAAATAAGATAATGTTTATTGTTTAATATTTTAAGCTCTTTTTTAGGTGCATTTAATTCTATAATGGCCAGTAAAAATGTCCACACAATAAGCACTTGAGGCCTCACTATTGGAAAATTTAAAGAAGAGTCTACTGAGTAAATACCCAAAGAAACAATCATTAAGAATATGAATAATCTTTTTTCTATTGGCTCAAATTGATTTAAAAAAATTCTAAATCCCATATATGTTAAAAATATAAATATGGATAGGTAAGAAAAAAAACCTATAACACCTAACTCAGCTCCCAATTGGATAAAATCACTGTGAGCATGATAAGGGACCACATAACCCTTAATATCATATTTCCCGTAATCTATAGATTTTAATTTCCAATTACCAAGTCCTACACCAAAAATTGGACTTGAGAGCATTTGATCAAGTGCATTTGAATAATACCTTATTCTTGCTGTGATAGAATCATCAGTTGTAAGTTGGCCTATTGTTAAAGCTCTGGAAAGTGCATCAGCACCTTTATCTTTTAAAACAGTTTGGTTTATCGAAATGGCAGCTGTTAAGGCAACAATGGTTAAAATTAAAGGTTGAAGATTAAATTTTAATTTTTGCTCCTTTTTGATCTTCAAAAAGAGTAATCCGCCAATATAAGAAATCACTCCAAAACCTGTTGCTAAAAAAGAGGCTCTACTTTGTATCATTAAAAGTCCAAAAAATGTAAAAAACAATACAATAAATAATAAGAGTTTGTAAATCTTTTTGTTGACTTGAGTTAAGAGAAAAAAAATAAAAGGTAACTTAATTGCTAAAGAAAAGGCTGTAATATTCCTATTTGCTGTAACTCCTTTTAATAATCCAGGAGAAATATAGCCGTTTGTGGAAATCATCTGCTGTGCCTCCAACAAGACATAAAAAATTTCAATTCCCAGAAAAACTGTAAAAACCCATGAAAAAAATTGAAATTTTGATTTAAAATTAATCAGTAGAATAAACATTGAGCCGAACATCACAAATACATTAAATTGTCTTGAAATATTTACTAATTGTTCTGTTCTATTTATTGCGTAGAAATAGGATAATGCTGCCCAAATTATAAAAAATAGATAAATGATTGTAATTCTTGAATTAAAGAAAGTTTGTATAGATTGAGAAAGAATTTTTCGATTATAAGCGATATAAGAAATTGACAAAATATTCGCTAGATTCATTAAAAGCCATTGGGGTGCAATTCTATCTATAGCTTGCCAGTTTGGTACAATTCCTATTAAAAGGTAAATCAGAAAAATAAACCAAGAAACTACTTTAATGTAGTCCATAATTTTATCTCAATAAGTTATATTTTATAATACAATATATCGCTCTAATACCATCTCTCCACCCTATCTTCTTTCCTTCCTCATAGGTCCTGCCGTAATAAGAAATTCCAACCTCATAAATTCTAATCCCTTTAATTTTTGAAATTTTAGCAGTAATTTCCGGCTCAATACCAAAACGGTTTTCTTTTATTTCAATGGACTGTATGATCTCTTTTTTAAACATTTTGTAGCAAGTTTCCATGTCAGTAATATTTAAATTCGAAAACATATTAGACAAAAAAGTAAGAAAATTATTTCCTATTGTATGCCAAAAAAATAAAGCTCTGTGTGGATTTGACCCCTTAAACCTAGAACCATAAACTACATCAGCAAAACCATTTAGCATAGGTTTTAAAAGTCTGTTAAATTCTTGAGGGTCATATTCTAAATCTGCGTCTTGGACTACTACAAAATCTCCTGTTGCGTTTTTAAACCCTTTATTTAAAGAATAGCCCTTACCACGATTAATTTCATTTTTTAAGTATTTAATATGAATCTTTTCATTTTGATATTTAAAGTCTAAAATCAATTTTTCAGAATTATCTGATGAACAATCATTAACAATAACAATCTCTTTTTCAATGCCATCTATTAGCCTGATTATTTTTAATTTTTCTAAAACCTCTAATATGGTTTTCTCTTCGTTATAAACCGGTATTACAATTGAAAGTACTTTCATTTTTTATTTGATTTTAAAATCAAATTATTGTGTAAACTTAAACTAATAATAAAAATAATTAAAGGATACACAGGTAACAAAAATCTTTGTGATTGAACAGCAAGAAGTGATTGCCCGCCTAAATAAATAATTAGAATTAAAATTGTTGAAGTCAATAGTTGTCTTTCTATCCAATTATTTCTAAGTGATAGAAATAATGAGACTATTAAAAGAAAAAGAAGAAATGAAGATTTTATGGTATTTATTAAATTAAAATGAGGGCTAAATGGAGGTTTATTATAAATAGCGTGAGGAATCCCAACTAAAAGCCTCCCCGTGTTTAGTATCCAATTCTTTATAAATGAGATGGGATAGCTTTTAATATTTAATATAGCCTTATCTTTAAGGGCCTGGTCGTATTCCAGTATATCCTTATCTTTTAAACTATCAGCAAAATCTTTGTGATTGCTGTTTATTTGATTGATTATAACATCATTTACCTTTCTTAGGTAGAGTGAATCTAATCCAGAAAACTTGGAATAACGCGCTGCAAAATGGTCATGATTAATTGGGAGTGTATGCCATTCACCCATATCAGAGGGATATGGAGAAGAAGTCCAATATAGAAGTAGTCCTCCGTTACCTGAGAAATAGAATACTTTTTTAGTAACAGAATATGTAAAAATTAAATATGGAATACAAAAGAGTAAAGAAAGGCTACTAAACTTTAATAGCTTATTAAATAGACTACTTTTAAAAATAAACCAGCCGGCTAACCCTAAAATAACAATAGATAAGGCTACATATGCAAAAATTACTCTTGTCAAAGCCATTAAACAAAATATGAAAGCAGATAATAAAAGATATTTTTTAGAATTTGACTTAAAAAAACTATTTAAATAAAAAATTAGTACACAAACTAATAATATAGTTAATGGTTCAGAATATAGTTTTGCTGTCCAATAAAATAAAAAAGGGTCTATAAAAACTAAAATATAGGTAGCAAGTAAAGATTTTTTAAATGAAATATATTGATATAGAGTTTTATAGAAAAAAGTAAAGCCAACATAAAGAAAAAAAGCATTAAGATAAATGGAAGCCTTAACAGAAAAACCAATTCCTTTTAAAAAAGCTAAAATTAAAGGATAAAATGGCCCATTTAGAAGAAGGTAACTTTCTAAAATTGATTTTTTTTGAAAACCATCAAGAATATCTGAAGCGGTGTCCCAATATCTAATTCCATCTGAAACTGGAAAATTTTCAGCTAACAAAAAGATATTAATAAGAAAAACAATTAAAATTGGTAAGCATCTGAACCAGGGCGAATATTCCTTACTATTTATCATTTTTAAGACATTGTACATGAATTATTGATTTCTTATTTTTTCACAATATTATGGCTATTTAATTTATTTTATATAAAACAACTCTAAATTTGTTAAATGGAAAAAATTGTTGGTTTAGTAATCCTTTCTCTGTTTTTATCGTTTATCATTAATTTTATATTTAACAAACTTTTCTTGAAGTATAATAAAATTGATGTTATAAACCAACGAAGCTCTCATACTACTCTTGCAACAAAATCAGGAGGAGTTTCAATGTTTATAGAGCTTTCTATAATAACTATAGCCTTATACTTCTTAAATCTCGAACTTTATGATTTTTCATTATTACTTCCTTTAGGATTAATGTTTATAACTGGAGTTTATGATGACTTTTACAATGCAAATTTTAAACTAAAGTTTTTTATTCAATTAATTGTAGCTAAACTTTTTATAGATCAAGGATTTATTATAAACAATCTTCATGGTTTTTTAGAGATATATGAAATCCCAAACTTCATTTCACAACTGATTACTGCATTGGTATACTTAGCAATTGTAAATTCAATAAATTTTACTGATGGTATAGATGGTTTGGCTTCGACTCTTATATTATTTTACTTAATAACATTTGAAAATTTAATGGGGTTTGATAGTCCACTATTTTATATTAATATTATAACTGTTTTTTCGATAATTCCTTTTCAATTCTTTAACTATAAGAAAAAAAATAAAGTTTTTTTAGGTGATGCTGGTTCATTATTTTTAGGTGCTTTAGTGTTCTTAAACATGATATTATACCTTAAGGAAGGTAGTCATCAAAACTCTATTAACCCCGTCCTTATTTCATTAACAATTTTGATTTACCCTTTATTAGATTTAACGAGAGTCTTTTTTTTGAGAATTATAAACGGGAAATCTCCTTTTATAGCTGATAAAAATCATTTGCATCATAGGCTTTCAACTATTTTTAGATCTCACTTTCAAATAAGTATTATTATTACTCTATTAAATTTTGTCTTTTTTATTTGTATTGTTTTTTTGGAATTAAATTTTAAATCAATTTATTCTATTATAATTTATTTAATTTTAACTTTTTCAATTTTAAAAATCAAATGAAATTAATTTTAATTTCCATTTTTTTGTTCTTTTTTATATGCTGTTCTCAAAAAACTGCATGTGGGAAACTTAATTACATAGATGGTATTACTTACTTATACAATAAAAAATATTCAGGAAAATGTGAATCATACTTCATGGGAGGAAAATTAAGATCGATTCAGGAGTATAAAAATGGGATTGATCATAATTTATGGGAATTTTATTATGAAAATGGAAATGTACAAACAACTGGTAAGTTTGTAATGGGTAAAAGAGTAGGAAATTGGAAATATTTCTATGAAAATGGAACTATTTGGAAAATAAATAAATATGATTCAATTGGAAATAGAGTTGGGGTTTGGTATGAATTTGATGAATCAGGCAAAAAAAAGGATAGTACTATTTTTAATTGAAACTACATTGTAAAGTATTTATATTTTCAAAAGAATTTTTATACCCCTTTTTAGCAGATTTGATAAAAAAGGCACATGATTTATCCAAATCTTCCTTTAAATAAGTTAAAGCAGTATAATAATCTAATTCCCCGTTATCAACATAATTTTCTATCTCTTTTAATAATTCTAAAGTTTCCCTAGCTTTTTGATTTTCATTTAATTTTGTATAAGATAAAGATATATTATAGTAATAGGCAGTTTCAACAGGTAATATTTCTATTGATTTTTTCCATGATTTAATCGCATCAATAAAATTTCCTTTAGAAAAATCTTCATTTGCAATTTTGTCGTATTCATTTGCAACTTGAATTTTATCAACTCCATCAACAATTATTCTATAAGCCCTTTGAATAGAGCTGTTATTTGGAAAACTATTTAATCCTTCTTTTGCTCTTAGTATTTCATCTTTAGAAAATTTTAAATTTCTTATCATTTTTAGTTCTGAAGTTGAAACTAAATAATTCTGCCAAATAGCTTCATTATGAACATTTAATGTTTTTAAAAACAACTCCTCCATTTCTTTAATATCTTGTTTAACAAATAATGTCCTTTGAAGTTGTGTGATATGTGCTCTATTATTAGGCAATTTTTCAAATGCTTTCTTCGCATAATAATATGAACTATCGATATTTTTTTCTTCATATAAAATTAATGAGGTTTGATAATCAGAAATTCCCCAAAAATCATGAACTCTTCTGGCTCCTTTAATTAACTCTCTTGCATCATCATATTTTTTTTCTTGAATATAATAGAGGGCTTTTAAATTTTTTAATGGAATATTAGTATTATTTAAATTTGGATATTCATCATTAAAGTTTTTTACAATATCTGTAGTTAAAATTAAATCTGATTGGTGAAAATTAAAATCTCTCATTAAATCTAATTGATCTCTAGAAGATGAGTAAACCTTATAATTTGAATAAACTATAGGAATTAGAACTAAAAAAAAGAAAAAGTAAGTTTTTTTAAAATGTAGTAATTGTGAATTGTTTTCTTTAACATTTAAAAAAATTAAAATAGACAAGAGATAAATTACATTTACCTGAGAATATGGTCTTACTCGAGGAAAATTAAGATTACTATCAATAAAAAAAATAATAAAACTTAAAATTAAAATTATTTCAATTAGACTCAATTTCCTAGATGGAAGTTTTTTTAAAATCGATTTAAAAGGAAAAAAATAAATTAAAATAAAAAAAAATAGTCCAAGGATTCCAATATCTGCTAATATTTGAATCAAATCATTATGTACATGTTTTGGGGCTTGATATTCAATTATTGTATTTGAAGTTTGCTTAATATGATACAATTGCCAATTTCCTATCCCAACTCCAGTAAATGGATTTTCCAAAAAAGATTTTAATGCTACTTTATAAGAATCTATCCTGTAATTTGAAGAAGCATCTATTAAATTATTTAACCTATTTACAGAGCTTGTGAATTCTGAATTAGAGCTATTATATAGTATGTTTTGAAAAAAAAAGGTAAAAACTATTGTACTTGTTATTAATAACTTTTTTTTAAAACTTACTTTGATTTTTGAAAAGTAATCCAAAAAAATAAAAGAAATTAAAATTATCAAAAGAGCTAATATAGCACCCCTTGACGCTATTATTAAAATTGAAAAACTACTTGCAAAAAGAAATATTGAAAATAAAACCTTTTTGAATAAAGTTTTTGATTTTACTATAAAATAAAAAAGCAATGGAATTTTAATACAAATTGAAAATGCATTAATGTTTTGATTAGCAGATAATCCCTGTAGCTCTCTAATTCTTTGCAGTCCTGATTCAAAGCTAAAGTATTGAAAAAATATTTTTAACAAATAAACAACTTCAATAAATAGTAATGATGTAAGAATGTAAATGACAATTTTATAATTGTCATTTAATAATATTAAAATACAGGTATTAAATAAGGTAATAAATAAAGTTGAGTACCAAAAAATCTCTATTAAGGCTGGAACTTTGAAATTTGCATAAAGCAAAGAAATCAAACATATTAATAAAAATAAAATTGAAAAAATAATTGAACCTTGATTTTGGACTTTATAAATTATTTTTTCTGGATTTCTGTAAATTATGAGATATAGAAAGATTAACGATTGAGTAATTGATAAATAAAAAAATTGATTTGACTGAATATCTATTACATAAAATTCAGGCAATAAAGGAATCAATGAAAGAAATATTAGAAAAAAATTATCTAAGTATTTTAAATTAATTTTCATAAAAAAACCCCGCCTTATTGACGGGGTTTAAAGATATTAAATTAATCTAATAAAATCTATTTATTAGCCTAACCAATGAACTCTATTAAATGTTGTAGCATTTGATGATGCTCCTGAAATTGAATCTTCAGGTAAAACTACATCATTTCGAGATTCTGTAACATAGTTATTACCAGTTGAAGTACCAGTGTTTAAGCCAGCATTTGCATATCTTGATGAAGATAATTCAGTAATTGCACTAGGTCCAGTTGCTGTTACATATAGTCCTTTAGCACTTGTTGAAGTTCCTGCACCATAGTAAGCAATTTCTGAAAGAATAGATCCAGCTGTAGCAGCAGTAACTGTTAAAATTAACTCATCACCAAATAATTTGTTGTCAGAAGTTAATTTAGTATTGTTAGAATTGTTTCCAACTACATAACCAACAGAACTATCTGTTACATTTTTTCCATAAGAAAAACTAACGGTAACAGCTGTGTTAATATCTCTTGTTCCAGGATCAGCAGCAGTAACTCTAATTACTGAATTAGAATCAGAAGTTAAAGTATATCTTGAAGTATTTGTATTTGTATACTTAGCATTCCAATCAGCTATGACTTCATTTACTAAAGAAACTGTAGAAGCAATTGCAGCTGATGAACTTGCTGCAACAGATTGACTACCTACTGTTAAAGTAAACGTATCTGAAACTGTAAATGCAAATGCACCTGCAACACCAGCACCATTTGAAATTGAGTTTTCATCAGCTGAATCATTTTCTGAAAGTGTTATTGTTGCATAAGGAGCTCCACCATCTGTAGCGGTAAGAGTAACTCCAGCTGCTGTAGCTAAAGCAGTGGGTGCAGTAGCCAAAATTTGAGATGTAATAAAGGCAGCATTGTTAGAGTTAGGCGTTATACCTGATATAATTGAGGTACCATTAGCAGTTATACCAAAAAGTGCTGCAGATTGTTTTACTCGGAAAGATCTCTTAGCATAAGTAGCACCTGCTCCAGCATAAGCCGTATTCGGAGTGATGTAAGCAATGAAATTTGGATTTGCACCACCACTACTGTAAGTAGCTGCAGCAGTATCACCAGTAGTCCAAGTATATTCGGTAGTAGCATTAGCTTCAGTAGTAAAGTTTACTGTATCTACTGCAATTTGAACATTTGCACTAGTTGCACCATCAACATGAGCTAAATAAGTTGCAATTGTTTCTATTCCACTTGAACCACTTACTTTTCCTAAATCGTTAGCTGCACCAGAACCTGTTAAAGTTGAAGCAGTATCAGTAGTATCATTAAAAGATGCTGTTAAATCATTATCCCAAATATCTACATCTGGAGTACCAGTAGTACCGTCAGTAGCTATTTTAGAAAAATCTACTTTTGTTAAAGCATCATTTCCTGTTACAGTTAAATTTTCTACAGCTGTAGAAGTAATAGTTAAAGAAGCTAATGTAGCGTTATCAACAACATCAATATCTCCATCAACTGTAGTTGAAGCGCTAGCGCCTCTAAAAGTTGTGTCGATTGTTAAAGAAGTTAAGTCTGCGTTATTTGATACATTTACAGCAGTAGCTTTAGATCCAGTCAAAGTAACTGAAGTTAATGCGCCGTTTCCAGAAGAATTACCAATATTGATAGCTCCATTAACGTTCGCAGAAATTGTAACACCAGTCAAACTGCTATTACCGTTCAACGTAACTGCACCTGTTTTACCAGCAAGTTTTACAGTTTCGATATTAGAATTAGATGCTATTGAAACAACTGGGCCAGTTACATCAGTAGTAACGTCTGGATCAGTTGCACCTGTAATATCTAATGTTTCTAGATCAGTTGCACCAGCAAGCCAAGATGATCCACCTG
>Ga0255765_1003089_pt1 | contig 18169 bp, 26 predicted proteins | sample 041ome_8_FD_179965 | JGI IMG/M metagenome (GOLD analysis project Ga0255765, IMG submission 179965) | Coastal salt marsh microbial communities from the Groves Creek Marsh, Skidaway Island, Georgia - 041407BS metaG (version 2) | ecosystem: Environmental > Aquatic > Marine > Intertidal zone > Salt...
AACTAATCTGTACAGCGTCCTTGATTAATTTTTCTACTGGATCATACTCACCTTTTTCTAACAAGTCAGCCGACTTAAGAATAGCACGTTCTAATTCTTTCTGACGAGTAAATCCTTCAAACTCTTCCATAAACCAGCCATAGTGTTCTTCTGTTAGATCTTTTGCTGGTTTAAGTTCTACTCCTGTTACTGCTTTGACTTGATCTATAGTAGGCAGTGTTTTATGTTTGTCTGCATGTTCTGCAAGAAACTTTGCACATTCTCTATAGTTTCTATCAAAGTTTTCTGGATTATAGATATTCTGCACACGCACAAAACTCTGTGCATCATTCAGCATCATTTCTAAAAACAATTTTTGTAGTTCTGTTGTATATTCTTTAGTCATTGTTATCTTCTATATATTTAATTATCATATCCGCATACCGATGGTGACTTTTGATACCGGGATGTAGGTTGTCATTTCCTACATCAACAGCCTGATTTTGTAATGAGTTAAACATATTAACCCAATATCTGTTGTCTAAACTTGTAACTGCAATATTTAATTTGTTAAAGAATTTATTTAATTCATCATCATCTCTGGTATCAAATTCTAAAATCTCTTTTGAATATTCACTTAGATTACCTGAAAAATTTGTTGCAGTATTTTTATCTAAAATTTCATGAGTCAATGGAACTAATCCATTTATAAAAATTACTTGACAATTATTGATCTTAGTTAATATATTACAATAATTTATCAAATTGAGCAAATGATTATAATCATGATTTAATATATGATAGACATTGGTAAATTCTTGTAATTGCTTTTTTGAATAGTATATGTCACGATAATTATAATCTTCTTTAATAGTATATGACAATGCTAATTGTGTATCGGGTCCTGGATACACCCATAATCTATTCAACGCACTCCATTGAACAAATATTTTGTCTGGTGCATTAAATAGTATTTCATTTAATGCTGTAATAAAAATATTATAGTTGCTGTTACCTCCAATGGATAAATTAGTCATAGTATCTGCAGAATAATGACTGGTTAGAATATTGGTGTAATTGTTTTGATCATCTTTTTCATAATCTAATCCTTCACCAACTGTAAACGAGCATCCAATAAAAGTAAATCGCATATTAATAATTATACATTTTTTTACGCATTATCTCAATCTTGAGTTTGCTCGTTTCTTTAGCATCTATTATTGATTTTAACACAAACAGTTTGCCGTATTGTTGTACTGCTTCGTTGATATCTTTACATGTTTCTTGCCACACTGGAAAACTTGCTGTCCACCCATATTCTTGTGCATCCTTTAACAGTTTACTACCTGCTGAATCTCTGTCTGCTACTACAATAACTTCACGACCTAGACTATCAATTATATCTGCTTGTTGCTCACTGACTTCATTGTGCATAACAGCAACACCATCAATAGCCATAGCATCAAAAGGACCTTCACACACAATAACAAACTTCCAATCGTGTTGTTGTTTGTTAACATTAAACACATAACCTTTATCAAACTTGTTCCAATACTTTGGTTTTACTTTTGGATCTACTGCTCTGCCTACGTATCCAATTAAGTCTCGTTTCCAATAGCAAGGAACTATAACTCGCTTGTGCATGTTGTTGGATTCATCATCTGTTACATAAAAGTCATAGTCTTGTATGTCTATCTTACGATCATAAACATATTCTAATGCTGGATGTGCTTTGTCTAACTGTTTAAACTCTTGCGAATCTTTTGGTAGGCTGTATGGTTTAAAGTTTACAGGTTCTTCTTCTTTAACTTCTTCTTCAGGCGCAACTAGATCTTTAATACGTATTGCTTCAATTACTAGTCTTTTTATTTCTAGTTCATCAACCCCAAACCAGGACATTAATTTTCTAAACTTATAAGTTAAATGTCTACCTGGTTGATAACTAGTTTTGAAGTTACAGTTAAAGCAATGATATGATATTGAGCCATCTGGATTATTTGCTATGCCACCCCTACCACGTCTGTCAGGTGTTTCGCCATTGTGTTCACAGCAGACAGCATTAAATGATGTCCACCCACTGGGACTTGTTTTCTTTTTTGTAGGTAAGATTGACTTTACAAAATCTTGTACGGTATTCAGCATATATTTTATTATACGCTCTTTTTAGGAAAAGATCAAATGATTTTTGGTTAGAAACCTGGTTTGATATTCAATTCAGTATAGATACCATAGTTGTCATCTGCATACAATGGTCCTTCTGAACTGACTGTAACTGATTTGAATGCTAGTTTGTATTTGTTCTGATCCAAGTTGGCCAAAAATTCTTCTGTAAATGTAACTGTAGCTGTACCAATTGATGCGTTGCTAACACTAACACTGACATTAGCAACTACATTAGCATTTGCCTGTGTTGGGTATATAGATTCAATTACATAACCTGTAATTGTATGCCCAGAAATGTTTGCTGGTTTCTGATCCTGATTTTTAAATTCAATTTTGACTAGGTTATCAGTACCCCTATAAACGTCCACAGCTCTATTATACACGATTCGCCACCTTGTTTTAATTGTATCATCATTGTCCAATTTTTGGACAGTGATTTTATTATCATATAAATAACTTGTAATTACTGACATTAAAGAATCCTTTACAATATTTATTCAATGAACGATAAAGTTAAACAGCTACTTGATCAATATCCATTTTTAAGTTACCTCACATATGGCGGTAATGAATACATAGGAATAATTCAAAACTCTGATGAAGTAATTACCACAGTCTACGATTTCAGTACAATTAAAGATAAAAAAGATAAAGAACTATACCTAGAACTAGCAGATCAATGGTGGTGGGAATCTAATAGACTAATTCCAATTAATGTATTCTTAAAGAAAGACTGGATGCCTTTTAAGGCCATATTAAAAACATTTAATTCAAAGGACGTAGAAATTATACATGGTCCTTATGTCAGTCTTAAAGAGATAGCACAGAAACGTTCTAAGCGTCGTTCGATAACTCTTGTTCGCAAAGTAAATTCAAATTAACAACAACTAACTGTGCGTAGGAAACTGCGTGTGCCTGTTTAAAATAATAACTTTCATCTTTAGGTTTAATCCAAACATCTTCTGCGACTTCTTGCCATGTCTTGCCTATTAGATGTCTTTTTGCTGGACGTATCACACTAAGAAACATAGCCAGTCTTGGAATTGAATCAATTGGTTCTGGCATCTTCAACATAGTATCATAGTGATTGTTGACGTGTATTAATTGTTCGCATACTTTTGGATCATATAGTTTAGTCCAATCTGGTTCACGCATAAGCTCAACAAGATGTTGCTCATCTCTAACACTCTTATAAACATTTACGTTGAGTAAATCTAGTTTTTGATATCCTCTGTCTTCTGCTACTTTATGATCAATACTGGCCCAACCTGTAAATGGATCTTGTGGTATTTCTGTAGCATACACACCAGTGTTATGTTTGACTAGTTCACCGTCACGCATAATACTTGCTGGTATAGTATCAAACAATGCTAGTGCTTGATCTCTATCTGCAAAGTCAATATCAATGTCTGACTTGAACTTTACTGTCATAGTCCTGCCTCTTTCAATATCTTTTTGACCCACTCAGTGTCTGCCATATAGTCTATAAACTTACGTTGCCAATACTCTGGATCTATTGTTGGAAGTATAATCGCAACTTGTTCATCATTAAGTCTATCAAGAAACTCAACCCCACTATCACAATTAAAAACGATCCAAGGACTAACGCGGCCATTAGATATATGATGTATAATACGGTTAGTGGAACCATAGCGAAAATAATCACGGAGTCCGGCCACTCCATCGGATGTTTCATCTACATACTCCTGCATTTCAGTTAAAGCACGTTCTAGTGCATCTTGTACTGCTTCTTTACGAATATATGTTGCAAGATACTCTGCATACACAGATTCCTTGCACCAATGATCTAATTTTTTATTTTCCTTAATAACCCATTCAATAAACATTTTAGGATTAACTGCACGAATATCGATAATGTGTCTGCCAAATTTAATAAAAGCCATATAGTACGGACTTTTAGCAAAGTCCTGATACGTTTTCATTTTAGCAGAACCTTGTGTAAGTTCATAGAAGCGTAAGTAAGCCTGCATACCCATTTGTACACCTACTTCTTTTTCTTGTTGTTGTCTGCGTTTTTGTTCGCACATGTGCGCCGCAAGGGTGCTTTCCCTGCGGAATGATTTTTCACAGTACTTACACTTATAACTCGGCTTTGATTGATTTGTCATCATATCCGAGTTCTTTCGCCATGTCTCTAAGATCTCGTTTACCATTGATTTTTGCTAATAAGTCTATCTCGTCTTGTTTCATATTAGGATACAGTTTAGCCAAAAACTTCTGACTTTTGTTATCCCCCTCTTTTTTCTTTGTCTTTAACCAGTAATGAAATTGATTGCCCATGCCAGGTGACACTGTGGTACAGCATAACCATTGTAGTTTAGTATGGCGATTAATATCAAAGAAGTACTTGTTAACACGTTTATTTGTAGCTATCAAATAATAGGCCTGTAGATCTACTCCGCCACCTACATTAGCACCATACTTTAACATTAGATATGTTGAAAACTTTTTCTTTTCCTCATCAGTAAATTTATCATAGTAAGCACGATCTTTACGATCAAATGCCGCCATTTCATTACCAATATATAATGGATCTTGATTTCTACTCATTAGTTATTTTTTATACTATACCCTATTATTGTAACAGTACTTTCAAGTGTTGCCAACCTATTTTGTAACCGATCAATTTGACTCTGTTGTGAATCAATTACTCTTTGCATAGCATCAACTACTTCACTGTTTTCCCGTAGTTGTTTATCATGCTTCATTAGATTTGGTCTTGGTCCATTATATTTTCTTTTAGGTTTGGTTTTAAACTGTGCTGGATTAATTGCCATTATTGTCCTCCTCTTTACTTAAATGATATACAGTCATCATTTGATCTACTATTGCTTTCAGTGCCGGATGTGTTTCGGCTTGAGCTTTAATATCTTTCCAAGTGACTTCTTGTTTAAAAGATTTTTCCCATTCTGTACTAAAGATGGCGTCATTATCATCAGTCCACGTATATGTTGGCTCATACTCATCACCTAACCAATGCTTGTCTACTATTTCACTTAGGAAATCATTGTATTCGACATCTGTGATATCTATATCGTCATCACCCATTCGTACTAACTCCTTGGTTTCTGGTTTACCTATTTCATGTCTAAACACTGTTTCGCCTTTGTCGGGCGATTCATAAATGTACGGTGGTTCAGATTTTTTCATATTACCATATTTTACTGTAATTAACTATTTCACTTTGTCTTGATATATCTTTCACAAAGTGAGCACACAACGGCCCTGGTTCATTTGAAATTGGAACACTCAATAACTGTCCTGGTTTAAGTTTAGGAAAAAACCATTTTACATCTTGATAGATATCCAATATTTCAACTTCAAAAAACTCTGGTCTATAACTGCTCAATGGATTAAATGTAAATGCAGAAAAGCCTCTGTCATTAATGGATGTCAATGGCACTACTTCTAAATCACCTTGATCAGCTTCACCTATTAGTATTTGCCAATCCACTGGCATCTTAAGTACATAGTCATTAATTTTTAATACCAGAGCAGGACTATTAAATGATTCTAAAAAGATTAACGGAATAAAATAATAGTCAGGATTTTTAGGATCAGAATTATCTAGTATACTAAAACGTAAATCATCAATTTCCTCTGGTATTTCGTTCATTTCAAATGCTTGATTTTCTAGTGTTAGTATATTCATCTTTGTAATATTACTCCTGCATCCTCTGCTTTAATTTTATAGCCATTGGCTAATAGAAATGGAACTACTGCTCCACATTTGCCTGTAAAGGCGTCATTGGGTTTGTATCTATAGGTATCGTCACATATAATAACTGCATCAGCACTCATAAAAGGCAACAGATACATCATTTGTTTTAGATGTTCAGTTTGACTGGCAACATTGTTTAATGTTAAATCTCTTTTTGCATACCACTCAATTTGTCGTTGCATCCAGTCTGGACGTGTTCTATCTGGAAAGTTATCTATATCTGGATCCCAATCCCAATCAAAATTGTCTAGATACAAAACTTTAATTCTTCTACCTAGTTTAGGCATTACTCGTTCTGCAAATAAACTTCCGGGCATATTATAAAATATTAACTTATCTAATAGGCTTTTGTCAAGCTCTATTGGAATACTTTCATTAATATCAACTGTATAAAATTTTGTTTTGTATTTTTCTGCTAGTAAAGTAAAGTATGCTGTTGATCCTTCACCTCTTTCACTGCCTATTTCAACAATACATTCACCATATTGACTAATTGATGTAACATACTTTTCAGTATATTGATATGGTCTCATTCCCATTATTGCCAGTCTACCTTTTCCACTATAAATGGATAGTTTGCTTCTCGATAAAATTGTTTGCGTTTTGTTAAATGTCTTTTGGCAAACTTACATGTTGATGTTATATCCCAAATCTGCACAAAATCTTTATCCTCAGCTTTTCTAATGCCTCTACCAATTGACTGAATAACACGTACAAAAGATTTGCCAGGCTCAACGAGAACAAGATTAAAAATCCTAGGGATATTAATACCAACAGCGGCAACACCATACGTGGCGACAATAACCTTTCCATCCATAGTTGCGACTTCGTCATATTCATCTTTCCTATCCTTTGCTTTGGTTGCACCTGATACAAATACTGCATCTTTAATACGTTTAACTAGTTCCTGCCCTGGGGCAATTCTATCAACTAATATAAGTGTGTTTCCTGTTTCTCTTATTGATTCTACTAAACTACTTATATAGCCAAGCCTGCCGTCGGTTTCTAATAGATATCGCAACTCATCTTGATAACTTTTATATTCAACATGATCTACTAACTGTAGTACATTCACATGACAGTTTGCTAGAACACCTTGATCCTGTAATTCACTTGCTGACAACCTACCAAGCACATCACCAATTGAGCATCTTAAACTAACAAATTCATATTCTTCTTTAGGTACCGTACCTGTTAGTCCCCAACGAATAGGTATGTGTGCCATTACTCCTGTTAGTAGAGTTTTAAGAGCATCTGCTTTAGCCATGTGTACTTCATCTACCATGACACAGACTACGTCTTGTAGGAACTCACCTATTGTAATGTCTACTTCGCGATTACGTGAACCTTTTAGTAAAATATTTAGACTCTGCCAAGTACAAATAGTATGTGTACGTCCAAACTCTTTCCGGTCACCAAAGTACACACCAACGTCTAAGCCCATGTTAATATAGTCTGCTTCTGTTTGTGTAACTAGGCTTTTGTTTGGCACAATAACAATGGTACGACCATGTTCTTCACATCTATGACTCAGCACTGCTGTACATAGAGTTTTACCTGCACCTGTAGCAATTTCTTGTATACTCTGTGGATTTTCTAAAAACTTATTGATAACATCAACTTGATAATCACGTAACATGATTGGCTGTCCTGCCATTGGATGCTTGTCTGGCCACTTAACATGACTGTAACTTGTTTCTTCTACCGGTTCTAATTGAAACTGTGTTTGGTATTCTCTAAGGTCTTCAACATCAACTCCATATCCCTGACTATCTAAATAAGGAAGTATATCTGGTAGTAGATTAATAAACGTTGATCCACCTAGTTGAAAGAATCCTACTTTACCATCCCATCGGCCTAGTCTAACTGCTGGCATGTAACGAGCACCAGGAATCTCATACTTAAATCTATTAGTAAGTTCTTTACGTTCATGTAAGTCAAGTCCTTCTATCTTAACATTAACTTCATCTTTAATTAACAGTGTTACATTCGCCATGGATTATCTTCTTTAAGTTGAGTTTCACAAAAGTAAATGATCTTTTCTGCTTGATTGCTCCAATGAGTTTTTTTACCACCATACATCATTTCAAATGTAGTAACCATAAGTGGCACTGGAAATATCCAAGTGTCTGGAACAATTTTCTTTGCATATACTATTTTAACACCATATGGGTTATAGTCGCTAGTGCTAGTTTTACCATCCTCGTTAAATCTTACAATGTCTTGTTCATCGAATCTTGATAAGTCTAGTTCTTCTAATTTTGGATTATAGATACAAATTGGATATCTTCCTGTTTCCTCAGCATAGTCAAATATTAAATCTAAATTTTCCTGAGTAGGTTCTACAAATGTTCTTCTTTTACTTGCAAACGTTTTTATTGCTTGGCTTGATTCTTTTAGTATGGTATCAGAAACTGTATATCCTAATAGGCCACTTAGGTCCACTAGGGTCAATTCATTATCTAAACCAAACCCATCATGATGGTTATTAACATAATCAATTAAACTTTGACTAGCATTTTCAATTTCAAACCTATCATGTTTTCTTACTAGTCGAATAGCAAAGTCTTGTTCTTTCAATTGTCCAATTTGTTCGTAGGCTTGTTCTATTTGCTTATCAATTGATATACCACTCGAACTACACCATTGCACCATCCATTCAATGTTAGTTTCAGTTGGTGATATATGCCATACTTTATCATGTTTGTCCCAGTATACTTTGCCCTGACTATTTTCTCTAAACTTGTGTAATTGATCAATTAAATCTCTATCATACGGAAACTTAAGAGTCATTTCTCCGCTTTCATATTCTAAACTTCTAACTCTATCTACTTCTCTAAGAGGCAATCTAAATTGAGGATTTGTTTCAATTGGACCGATGTCAATATCATATTTGGCCAACTGTTTACGATATTTTGTGATCAGTTTGATAGCAAGTTCCGCCTGCTTGTCTGTTAGACTGTTACCAGTTATAGTAGCACCACTCATGTTTGAAATAACGCTGATATCATAACGAGCTAACCGAACAGCAAATGATAAAGGCTCGTACATATAGGTGACTGGCTTAGTGCCTTTTGGATTGTAACCGCCAAGGATTTCTAAATAGTCTTCAACATGATTAAACGTTTGCATAATATTATTATACTGTCATCAAGCAACTTTAACAAGAGTTGTTTCAATTATTTGTTTAACTTTCCCATTAACACTAATGCTAATTTCAGCCATGACTAATTTAGGTTTAGCTCTTAGTATCTTACTATCAAGAGTAACAGTGTCACCAACAAACACAGTGTCAACATACTTTACATTCAATTTTGCCAATGCCCAATTAGGTTCTGGATTGCGTGAGATCATTGCAGTAACAAGTATGCCTGGTGCAATTGGTTTACCATAAACATTATTATCTGCTTCGTGTAATGGATTATTGTCACCAACTGCTTCGCAATATTTTTTAACTAGTTCTGGAGTTATTGTTATATTCATAATATACTTTTTAAAATTAAAAAAAAGTCCGACATATTATAGTATATATGCCGGACCCAATTAACGCACCAAGGGAGCAAGACAATGAATGAGGTGCGTTAAAACTGTTATCTACGTTTCATACAAGTAGATTCTGCCATCCTTTCCCATTTGTCCGGAAAACTTTTAACTAAGTCTGCAATCTTAATTGCCATACGCAGACTCATTTCTCTTAACGTATTTTTCTGACGACGCATAAAGTTTAATATTTCATTTTGCTGATCGCCAGTAAAATCATAATTAGCAAACAACTCACCTGTTCTAGCAATCTGTTCAATACGTAGTAATTTATCACGCATTGTGTCTAGTGTAAGATCTAAATAGTGACATCTAGATTGAATAGCATCTAAGTGATCACGTATTCTTTGACTTTTCATTTGATCAAATTTTAAGTTTGTAATAAAGATAACTCCGCCTTTAAAGTTAAATGAATCTGGAATACCTTCATTACGTAGACTATGTGAATCTGCTAACCAACTAATAGTTCTTTTCTTACCAGAATCTAAAGCACCTTTTAGTAAGTTTAAGCAAACATCGTCTAATAGAATTGAATCACAGTCATCAAATACCACAACTGAGTTTTCATCTGAGTATTTGTAAAGTGCTTTATACATACCTAATGCTGACGCAGTACCTTTAATCATTTCAGACTTAACACGTCTATTTGTTAATTGGTCAAATAGGTTTGCTTTTTCTAACTCACGCTCAATCCCAAATGATTTACCAACTCCCGGAGGGCCTGCTACGATCATAGCACGAATGTCTCCACTTAATACTGCTTTAGTCATGTCATCTAAAATATTAAAACGTTCAGCAATACGTTCAATTACCTGTTCGTCTGATTCTGTTGGTTCTGTAGTTACTGGTGTGTATTCTGACTCATCTACTAGTTCATAATCAGTTGGACTAGTCACCGAAACTCGTATCTTGTCTTTGCCGAACATTCCGGTGCCGTCCACAGTGATAAAACCACCGTTAGTACCTAGTTGAAACTGTTTGATCATAGGAAATACTTTATCTGCAATTGGTTGATTACGATAACTTCCTTGTTTAATTCTTACAAATCCTTGCATAGTGTCTTACTCCTTGTCTTCATTGTTTTTAAATTATAGCACCAACTTAATCAAAAGTCAACCATTATTTTACTTGATTTTATCCTATAAAGAATATATAATATTAGTATGAAAGAACAAATTATTAAATGGATGAAAGAGTTTGTAGAGAAACCTAACCCTAAACTAGGTGATTGGGCTCCCTGTCCCTATGCACAGGCCGCAAGACTAAACAACCAAATTGAAATAGTGGAAGGACGTAATGCTCTAACAGACTTTGAGTCAATTGACTTAGACTCAAAAGAAGTTTGGGTATTTTGGTATCCTACTGAACAGTATACAGCAGACGAGTTTGTTGAAATAGCCAAAGAATTAAATCGAACTCTAATGAAGCAGGATGTTGTTGTCCTAGAGGACCATCCGGATCAAATTGAAACGGTAAATGATGTTCGTATGAATTTTGGCAAAGCCAGTTTGTTAATCATACAGAGTCTGAGTAAACTTAATACGGCCGCTGATAAATTACGTAGTAAAGGTTATTACGATCATTGGAGTCAAGAGGAAATTGATTCGGTAGTCACTTGGCGTTATAAATAGACGTATGCTATCGCCCAATGATCAAAATCTCTATTATGCTAGAATCAACCTTTCAAAAACCAACTACAACGTAATTGATAATTTTAAGTTAATCACTGATCCTAACATTAATAAACTACAAGAAATATTTAAGAAGTATTGTGACTACAAAAAATTCTTAAGTGTTGAACCAATGTGGGATAACGAGTTTATATGGGACCACAATGATGTATTAGGATATTACGATGATACCAATTTGGTTGCATGGTCAGTGGTAACCAAGTATAATAAAGATGTAGCATACGCAGTTCAATTTGCATGGGATTATGCTAATCCTAAATTGTCTCTGGGTATTAAAAGTTTAAAAAATGAGTGTGCATACTATAAAAGTCTAGGTTACAAGTATTATTATCTAGGCGAGGCACACAAATATAAAAGCAAATTTGATGGATTTGAATTACTAGGACCAAGATAATGGACATATATAATATTTGGGCAGACAAAAAAGGCGACATAGACGATCAACAGTGGATTGACAATATGACTGCGTTCTTACAACAGTTAGTTGACGAAGGCAAAATGGAACGTTTTCGTATCATGCGTATGAAACTAGGCTTCCGTTCAATGGATATTCCAGAGTGGCATATCATGATGGAATTTAAAGACATGACACAGTTAGACTCTGCACATAATAGAGTTGCTCCACTTAAAGGTGAGCTAGAAGACAAGCACAAGAGCTTTAATCAATTTGTAGACACTTCAACTATACAACACGCTTTATACAGGGACTACCCAGATGACATATAGTGTTCACCAACATTGGGATCCACTTAAAGTATGTGCTGTAGGTCGTAGTTATCCACCTGAGTTTTATTCATTCATTACTAATTCACGTGTAAGGTCTGTTATTGAACGTATAGCAGAAGAAACAGAACAAGACTATCAGAATTTAATAAAGCTGTTACACGACCTTAACGTGCGAACTGTGCGTACTAATTTTGATTTACCACACAGCGAATATATCAATAACGGTGTTTACCATAATCCAAACAATATTATGTGTCCTCGAGACCATATGGCTATGATTGGTGATAAATTTTATATGCCACCTGTTGGGTTATATCGTTATTGGGAAGATATTGCAGGTGCTGATTGGGGGCAGTGTCCAACTACATTAGCAGAGTATTTGGCTCTAGATGATTCTATTAAACAAGAAATTAAAGAGTTTGGACTTGATGCAGAACAGTTAATCACTCAAGGCGATCCGGGTTTTAAAGATATTGAATATCAGGTTAAACAGCATAATGAAATTATATACGGGACTGGAATCAACTCAGCAATGACTGCTAGAATTGGACGTGATCTATTTCATGGTAGTGAAATGGAAGATTTAGACTTTTATGAAAAAGGTACTAAAACTTGTTATCTCAATGAACAAACTGTTAATCAATATCTTAGCGACTATCGCAATCACAGACTAAACACAGGTGGGCATACAGACGCAACATTCTGTGCTGTTAAGCCTGGACTAATTGTTAGTTTATATGACGTACAAAAATACGAAGAAACATTTCCTGGTTGGGAAGTTGTTTATCTTCCTGATCAAAGTTGGACATCCGTTAAACCTTTCTTAGATCTCAAAGAAAAGAACAAAGGTAAATGGTGGGTACCAGGTGAAGAATTAAATGACGATTTTACCAATTACGTAGAAGAATGGTTTGGCCATTGGGTTGGGTATGTTGAAGAAACAGTGTTTGATGTTAACATGTTAGTTGTTGATCAAAACAATGTTATTTGTAATAATGAAAACGATCAAGTATTTGAAGCATTTGAACGACATGGTATCACTCCACATGTTTGTAACTTTAGACATAGATACTTCTGGGATGGTGGTATACACTGTGTTACCGCAGATATTCATCGTCAAGGTGAACAGCAGGATTACTTTTCGTCGGGCATTCGATAAAAAATATGTGTGTCAATTCTAGCCACACGTTCTTTAAATTTACGCCATTTAGGTTTTACATAGGTAGCATGAAACCATAGTGTATCTGTTGTAACCAGATCAATCAAATGATAGTTTTGTATAGCATGTTCTGCTACTTTGTAACTGATGTGTTCACGATTGACTTTTAGTTGAGGATTATTCCAGATTTCACAACGCCAGCTAAACTGACAAACAAATTGATTTTTTACTTTGTATCTTTCATTAACAACAGCACACACTGAGTTTGGAAAGCGGTCACTTTCAACTCTGTTAAGAGTAACCATAGCAACTGCTAGTTGACCGTCCCAACTTTCTCCTCTAGACTCATAGTAGACATTACGAGCAAGACAATCTATTTCTCTATAGTGATTTGCTTGTCGGATTAATACATTAGATATGTGATGTTTTTCTACTTCCTCTTGAATGTTAGGTAAAGTAGTATTTGTTCCGCTTATTGTTGATGTTAATAATAACAATAGGGTAAAGAAGGACAACGCTAGTTGTCTAGCATGTTTTTTTAACACATTATTATCCTAAATTAGTCGTTAATATTAGTTATTTGAACTTATATTGGTATATTATAGGTGTTTTATAGTCTGATAAGATAGACTATGCTTTTTTCTTAGCTTGTAGCATGTCTGTAGTACAACCAAAGCATCTTTCAGTTTTACAAACAGTATCATGAGGTAGTATTTCCCAATCGTCAAGTGTGCCTAATAGATCGTTACGGCATTCTCCACCCCACACTTCATTTTGATAGATATAAATTGATGTCACTCCGCTTTTACATAACCAACCTTCAAAGTAGTTTTCACCTCTATTGTTAAGATTGTTAACAAAAACTAAGTCCTCACTACCATCATCATAGGTAGCACGAGCATTATAGTTATTATCCTTTATTGTCAAAATCAAATTCCTGTTTACTTGGGTTTGGTAATGGCTCTTGTCTAATCTGATGCGTCCAAATTATTCTGTTCACTGTGTTTGATATACCTTGCTTGACAAGATATTCAGTATACTTTTCAATACGATCTTTGTTCCAAGGTTCATTCATAATATTAACGTGTAAACTTTTATCAAGCTCTTTTGTTATTTTATTTAATTCTGTAACATTAGTAAAAAATTTACGTTCATTCATAAATTCACTGTGTGTACTTAAACTTATAAATGAAATAATTCCTAATCTCATTGCTTCTTGATATACACGCAAAGAGGCTGAGCCATTAGATGTAAATCCACACTCTACTATTTGATCGCCATATTCTAAGTCAAGCCATTTTAAAAATGGTAAAAAGTCTTTGTTAATAGTAACTTCGCCACCAGTGAATGTAATTTTATAGGGAAGATTAAGATGTTGAGTCTTATCTACTATACGAAGCCAATGCTTTTTTAAATCTTCTAATGACATATCCGGATCCGTTAGATTATGAAACATGTCTGGACAGTACATGCAATCAAAATTACAACGCAATCCTAAAAACCAATTGACTGTAAAACAGTCTACCACTGGTTCAAGTTTAATTATTTTCTTTGTCATTCTAAGTTTAAAATGTTCTTATGTCTATCAAGTAGTTGTTTACGATAAAAATTCCAAATACTGTAAAGTTCATCACTGTCATATTTGTTGGCTAACACTTTTAATTCACTTAGTGCAGTAATATCACCTATTACTGGTCCATACTTTTGAGGTACAGTGTCAGTAGTATATTGATATGGACATGATGATGCATTAGTAATGTCAATAAATGTTGGCAATAGTCTTTCTACTAGAAATATAAAGTTTGGTAATGTTTTATCGTGTGCATAGTTACTTTTACCAAATCCAAATACATCGTCTTTAAAAACAGGATCTTGCTCACTAAATTCAAACATTTTACCAATCCAGCCCATATAGTCTGCCCAAAACTTTCTAGTAGCAATAAAGTAGTTTGCAAAAACAACTCTTGACCTATCTAGTAAAAAGTCACGTACATTATAATCTTTATATCCTAATTTGGCCAAAAACCGATTAGCTATTTCACTTATGTTAGGATGGTGTATGTCACCTTGTGCCCATGGATTAGCAAATAGGGCTTCGTTGGCAATACAAGGATTAAACAGATAAACATCATGTCCAGGATTACTTTCAACATGTTCACGCATTTGTGTTGCACCAAGTCCAAGTTTTTCAACTACTTTCCAACTGACATAACCGTACAAGTCACTAGCCTGTTGTGCTTCATCAAAATGTCTGAGCCATACATCATACTCTCTTAATTCAGGGCGAGGATTTTCTGTATTGTCTACAGGAACACAGTTAGGGTCTAAATGTTCTCGCTGTTCTGGTTTAAAGTATATCTGATAAATTTTTATGCTGTTCGACATAATATTCTAAGTCCTTTGAAATATCTCTGGCACGAGGCCACCATTCTGTTTTTAATCTATGCTCAAGTGTTTGTTTTGTTGTTATATGATGATATCCCCACCCACGTTGTCTATCAACTAAAGGTATCTGTGTCTGTATCTGTAGTTTACGATCTAACTGTCCTTGATCAAACGGACACCAACCCCAATATAAGACAGCTAACTGGTCTGTATTATATTGATTAAAGTGTCTACCAGGTGCCATACACAGTTGTGTTGATTGACTAGGATATTGATATGGATAGTTATGTAAACTGCGACTACGTCTTTCTAAAAAGTCTCGAGGACTATCTTTAAAACTAAATCCCATATGATACTGTTCGTATAGTGCAAAGTCAGGATTGGCCGTTTGCTCAGGATCAGTATCAATCATAACAAAGCTAGGCACTAACCATTGTTTAGGTTGTTCTGTGTCAGTCATTATTGAATAATTACCTATCAACTGCTCAGTAACATTTAAACAGATACGCCAACCTTTGATTGACTTTTCTATGTCTGTAACTTCTGTATCTATCTTATCCGCTTGAAAGTCTGGATTACTGCTAGTAACTATGTCCCATGTAGGGCATATCTCTTTAATAATGTCCACTGAATGATCAGTTGAATGATAGTCAATCATTATGCCATGGTCAAAAATATCCTTGTGATGATTTAAGAACCAAGGTAGCATCCATTGTTCATTGTAAAAGTGACATAATAAGGTTTTCATTATGCTGGGTCGTCTGCTACTCTTTTCATAACATATAAGCCAGGCCAGTTTGTATATTCTTTTTCAGTGGTCCATTGTGGATTTTCCTCTAAGAACTCACTAACTGCTTTTGCAAGACCAACTGTGTCGTTTCCTTCTCCTCGTTTACCAAAGGCAACAGTGTCATGTAAAATTAAATATTTCTTTACCTGAGGACTATGTACGTCGAGCTCTTTCTTTAGACTAGCGTAATGGTGATATGTGTCAATAAACAATAAGTCTGTTGGTTCGCAGTTATAATAAGGAACAGGCTCTGATTCCCAAACTTTTCTATAGTTTTCTCCATTATTCTTTTCGTTTTGTCCACCATTTAATACAGGACAGTGTTTGTTTAGTTCTACAGTAACTCCGTGGTTAGTGTCACCAACAACAAATTCAAAATCTACTCCTATACGTTTAGCCGCTTCTCTTACTTCATCAACAGGACAATTATGATCAATGTCTACACTGACTAATCTTTTGGGCTTTGCACTCAACCAAGCCCAGGTACTACATACAATAGCAACTCCCATTTCTGTAATGTGTTCACAGCCTTGTGCATATTCTGCTAAAGGTTTAATATAGTCAAACATCTGACTGTCACTGAGTATTTCTTTATTTGCTATTTGTTCTATTTTTTGTTGTATCTGATCCATTTTGATATCCTTTTATTCTATAGTAACTTTAGGAAAATATTTTAAAAACTTGTCCTTAGGGTTATTACGTTTGGCTTTAATCTTACTTGAAATCTCATCAAAGAAGTTCCATGCTAAAGGTATGAATATTATTGATTCATCCTCATACTTGTCTAGTTCGTCAATTGATACCACAGGTATATGACTGCCTGGACAGTATTTGCCCTGCTTCATTGGATTGTCATCTATCACAAAATCAAAGTACAAGTTGCCTGCGTTGATTAGAGTCATACCTTTTGCGGCCGCACCATAGCCAACTATAGTATAGTTGATACGATATTCTGAAATTGCTTCTTTAAGTTGTTCTAGTACTCCATAACACTTTTGAGCATATATTTCATATGTTTGTAAATCCTGTAGAGCATGTCCACGTTCTAACCTAAGCACATCTTTAACATTTCCTGGGGCTGGACGTTTCTTAAACACAAACACATAACTGGTTCCGTGTATGGGAGTTTTCTCAACGTTAATCAAATGTAGTCCAGCACGTTTAGCCAGTTCGTTCATTGAGTTAGCATTGAAGAAACTGAGGTGCTCATGATAGATAGTGTCAAACTCATTGTTCATAACCATGTTGGCTTGGCTAGTTTGTACAAATAGCACTGAATCTTCGTGCATGATATCTCTACACTGCTGTAGGAATGTAACAGGATAACTGTTGTGAGCAAACACATTCTGTGCGTTGATGACATCTATGTTCTTTGCTTTAAGAGTGTCTACATGTGCATCTGTAAAGTAATCACAGATAACTTCATGCTTCTTGCTAGATATTTCATACAAGTTTTCAGCAGGATCAACTCCGTAGGTAGTAAAACCTTTGTCTTTGAATGAGTCTAACTGTGTACCATCATTACAGGCAATGTCTAACACTGTGTTGGGCTTGTTGACAAAGAACTGTTGAGTATAATCTACAAACCAATCAAAGTATTCTTTTAATGTTTTACTAGTACCACTGACATATAGATAGTGTTTGAACAGCAAGTCTGGATTAACTGCGTGACTTAACTGTAGATGTGTACAGTCTTCGCATAGGTTTAATCGCAATGGAAACGTTAATTCTGGATCGTTAGGATCATCAATGAATGAATTTGCCATTGGTTGTTCATTAAAGTCAAGTGTCAATTTTAATTTGTCACTACCACAACATAGACAACTGTCTAGTTCTTTAGCATTTTCCATTACCACGTATACTCCATGTAATTATCTCTACGTCCATGACTACTATTATAATACCATTTGTCTAATCCGTCTACTATTGATAAAGGTGTTTCTTTAAATTCAAAGTCATAGACTTTTTCAAACAACTCACAGTCTAATCCAAAG
>Ga0255765_1003103_pt1 | contig 18103 bp, 7 predicted proteins | sample 041ome_8_FD_179965 | JGI IMG/M metagenome (GOLD analysis project Ga0255765, IMG submission 179965) | Coastal salt marsh microbial communities from the Groves Creek Marsh, Skidaway Island, Georgia - 041407BS metaG (version 2) | ecosystem: Environmental > Aquatic > Marine > Intertidal zone > Salt...
GTTCGTGCTCCTCGCGGGCGCCGTCGCGACGCGCACCGTGCGCGGAAAGACGTACGCGTACGTGAAACGATTGGCGCTGAGCGATTTGATGTTTTCGACGGCGTGCGCGCTCGGCGATCGCGGCGCGCGCGGCGGCGCGATCTGCGCACTGCAGGGCGCGGCGATACAGACGTTCGGCGTCGCCGGCGCGGTGTGGGCGGCGCTCGTGTCGCGGGCGCTGATGGAGAGCCTGCGCGCGGGACGCGCGAGGGGCGACGCGCGAAGCGAGGACGGATTCGCGTGGACGGCGTGCGCGGCGTCGGCGCTCGCGCCGTGGCTCGCGAACGCGTACGGCGATTCGACGCTGGGGCGGTGTCACGTGAAATCGGAGGGGAAAACCGCGGCGACGATTCGCGTGGTTTTTTATTACGTCCCGATTTGGGCGGCGTTTTGTTACAACGCGCGCTGCTGGCGCGCGATTCGTCGCGGGATGGCGAGCGCGGCGGCGCTCGAGGCGACGTTGGGGCGCGACGACGCGACGGCGCGGCGGACGCACGCGCGATTGCGGACGTTCGTGCGACGGTTGGCGTGGTACCCGATCGCGCAGGTGGTGACGAACGTGCCGGGGACGGCGCTGCGGGCGTCGACGCTGGCGGGGCGAGCGAAGCCGGCGCTGTGGCTCGCGTGCGCGCACGTCGCGTGTAAGACGTCGCAGGGGGCGGTGCACGCGATCGTGTTCGTGTTGGCGCACCCGGCGCGAGGGGAGATGGCGGTGGAGTTGGCGACGGCGTTCGGGTGCGCGCGGCTTTCGGCGCGAGCGCGGGGGGTCGGCGCGGAGGACGCGCAGACGGGGTTGGGAGATCTCGCGGATGACGTCGATTTCGCGAGCGACGACGACGAGGGCGACGACGAGGGCGGGGCTCGAGCCGCGGGCGATGGGTTCGTCGTGCTCACGCGCGCGACGATGGACGACGACGACGACGACGACGACGACGCGTACGCGTCGCCGACTCGAACGGCGGCGGTGGAAATGTCGGCGTTCATCGGCGCGCGAGAGAAACGTTCGGACGACGCGTCGAGTTAGCGCGGGCGCGGCCGAGTCGGGCGAAACGCTCGTTCGATCGCTGCTAGTAGAAATTAGATTATAAATAGCCAACACTAAGATTCATCATAGATTTCCCGTGACGTCGACGTCGGTTTCGCCGTCGTCCGAGTCAAAACCGCGGGCGCCGCGTTCTCTGTCCTCGCGCGTCTTCTTCCCGGAAATCCATCGCTTGACGTGCGGAAACGCGCGCTGCGCGTCATCTATTCCGAGTTCCTGCACGCACCGCTTGATGAGCGCGATGCCACCGAGACTTTCGACGACGCGCTTGGTGTTCTCGTCGCACGCGGCGAACGCGGCGAGCGCCAACGAAGACGCGCGCTGCGTTCGCTCGTCGTGCTCGTGCGTCTTAGAGATCTTGCAAATCGCTTGCACCAGCGCGCATTCACGTCCAATCAAGAACTGAACGCGATCATAATCGCCGATCTCGGCGAACGCGTGCGCGAGCGCGCAAATGGCTTCGCTCAATCGCGCGTCGGCGACGTGATCGTACGCGCATCGCGCCACGGCGGCGCCGCACGCGTCCACGGCTTCGTTCGTCAATCTCGAGCGAATGACGATGATCTCTTCGTCTTGAGTCGCCCCGCTAGCGTCGGGAGATCCGGCGCGACAAATAGATTCAATCGCGGCGATGGCTTTGCGACAAACCGCGGGGTCGTGCGCGAACAAATCCAACGCTCCCGCGAGGGCGTCCAAGGCGCCGCCCTGCGCCATGGCCTCGGCGACGTCTCCCCGCACGGCTAAGCTCGCGAGCGTGGGTAGAATTGCGAACACAACGTCCGGACTTAATTCGACATTCACCCCGATCGACGCGCGCATCACGCGCAAGAGTTCGCTATTCAAACGTTTGCTCTTTTCGTACGCCTCGGCGAGATCGCCCGCCGGGACGCCGGCGACGGACTTCTTCGCCTCTAGCGCTTCTTTTTGCGCTCGCTCGAGCGCTGCGCGCGCGTTCTCCAGCTCCTCGCGCGCGAGCATGACGCTCGTATTCTTTTCCTTGATCTCCCTATTCTTCTTTTCGCACTGCGCGACGAGTTTTTCACTCACGCTGAACGCGCTCTTGAGCGCCGCCCTGACTTCGCGGAGCTCGGCGCGCAACTCTTCTACATCGGCCGCGTCGAACGGCGTTCCCGCGTCCGAGTACTGCGCGATCTCTCCGGGTGTGAATACGACGGACTTGGATTCGTTCGGCGTCTTCGGCTTCGACGAACCCGATTTCAACGCGCTCCCGACGACTCGACCGCTCGGCGTGAGGTATCCGCCGTCCACGCGTACGCCTGGTTTGATCGGTTCAGGCGTCTTCGACTCCGAAATCTCGGCGTCCGAGCGCTCTGACGGTGGCGCGCGCGGTGGGTGCATCGGCTTTATCTCCGGCGTCTTCGTCATCTCGACGTCATCGCCGTGTTCCTCCGCTTTGCCTCGCCCGCGCGGCAGCTCGGGCGTCGCGGGGTCGTCGCCGTCGCGACTCGCGAAAGCATCCGGGGCGAACGCAAACGTGCCCGCGTCCTCGCGCGCGCGCGACGACTTCGTCGTCTGCTGACGCGACGTCGTCGCGCCGCCAGCGTCGCCTCGTAACCTCGCCATCGCCGCCGCCATCTCCCCCTCTAAATCGTTCGCCGCGTCGGCAAACGTCTCCCGCTCCTCGTCCATCTCACGCCCGCGCTCCCGCTCCCGCTCGCGCTCCAACGCTCGCAATCGCGCCGCCATCTTCTGCAACTGCGCCTCCTTCGCCTCGAGCGCCAATCTCGCGTTCTCCGCCACGTCAAACGTCCCTCGCGTCTTCGCCGTTCGCTTCGACTCTTCGAATCGTTCGCGCCGCGCCGCCGTTCCGAACCGATCCCTCCCCCGCAGTGTCCTCGCGCCCTCCCGCTCGCGCCCGAATTCGATCACCGACGACCCAATCAAACTCGCCGTCGCGCTCGTCGTCTCGCTCGTCGTCGTCGCGCTCTCGTACTCGTCCTCGCCCTCGTCGTCTCGCCGTCCTCGTCGCGTCGTCGTCGCCGCGTCCCGAAGTCGTCCCGCCATCGTCGTCCTCGCCAGTTCTCTCGCGCTCTCCGCCAGCGGCGACGTCGACGGACGTCCGTACGCCGTCAACGTCCGCGTCGAGCGTGCTCCGAGCGCGTCGCGCGACATCGCGCGCGCGAATGCGAATGTGAAATTCTAAAGATTATTCGTCGAATCCTTCGTCCGCGGCGCGTTCGAGCGCGCGAGCGCGCATGCGGGCGCGCGCGGGGGCGGGCGCGGTCGGGTCGCGCCGCGCGCGCGCGCGCCGGCGCCGCGTCCCGGACGCGGGCGCGCGTGGACGTGTGCCGCGCGGGCGTCGCAACGGCTCTCCTATGTATATAGATGGTATGTATACGTAAATACGAGTACGAGACCGTACTAAGAATGGTATAGGGCCATATAATTAGATATTTAGATGACGCAGCAAAGCGCACCGAACCGACGGGGGGGGGAGTTCGCAAAGCTCGACGCGCGACCGAACGAACGAACGCGCGACCGACGGACCGACCGACCGACCGAACGCGCGACTCGCCGACGATGGTGCCGACGTGCCGAGATTTCATGACCCCCGCGCGCGCGTGCGTGCGCGAGGCGACGACGCGCGACGCGGCGACGCGCGAGACGACGAGGCGACGGCGCGCGCGAGGACGCGCGACTGAACCGCGCGCGCGCGTTTCGCGTTACGCAGGTGCATCACGGCGACGACGGACGATACGATCGAGAGCGTCGTGCACGCGCTGGCCTACGACGGCGTCGGGTGCGTGTGCGTGCTCGACGCCGGGAAACCGGTCGGCGTCGTCACCAAGGCGGACGCGCTCGAGTGGTGGCTCGAAAAGCTTCCCATGGACTGCACGTGCGGCGCGGTGGCGAACAAGGCGGTGATTCAGGCGAGTCCGTGGATGACGCGCGATGAGGTGAGCGCCGTGCTGATGCGCAATCGCGTGCACCACGTCGCCGTCACCGACCGAGACGGCGTCTTCGTCGGCCTCGTCTCGGCGTGGGACATCGCTCGCGAGGTCGGTCGCGCGTACGAGCTCCCGTTTTGGCGAGAATTCTTCGAGCGCGTTCGACAGCCGCGCTCACGAGGCTCGCGTCCGACGAGATCGAGCGCGCCCGCCGCGTGAGCGCGACTCGACCGATGCCGTCGAGCGTCCGACCGACCGATGAAATGGAGCGCACTGTTTACCCACCCGCGCGGTCGACCGTCGTCGAACGCGCGCCTCGCCGACCGCACACGCGCGCGCGACGCGCGACGCGAGCGCGCGCCGAACGCGAGCGCGCGCGAACGCGAGCGCCTCGCGCGAATCTCGCGCGCCGCGGACGCGGTTTCGCGACGAAATCGACGCGCGAAGTTTGAAATCGCAGCGCCGTCTGCCGATCCCGCGCGCGGCGCTCGTCGCGCGCGCGCACCGAGCGCGACCGCGCGCGCGCGCGTCGACGCGACGTGACCGCTCGCGTCGTCCGGGGGCGTCGCGATGGCGATCGCGGCGACGGTGGCGGGAAGGATCGACGGCGGGGCGCGACGAGGCGCGCGAGGCGCGGCGAAGGCGCGGCGACGACGCGAATCGAAGCGAATCGCGATCGTGAAAGCGACGGGAGAGACGGGAAACGAAGAGGAAGAGTCGGTGACGTCGTCGGCGGTGGTGTCGAGGGCGCGAGACGCGGGAAGGCGAGTGCTGGATCGATCGACGCGGGAGGCGCGGGCGAACGAAGACGAAGCGATTTCGGCGGAGCTCGCGGACGCGGCGAAGAAGGCGGCGTTTATAAGCTCTAAGATCGCGAGTTTGCTCGCGGCGAAAGATGAGAGCGAGGCGGAGGCGACGGTGAAGGCGCTGACGGCGAAGACGGCGAAAGAGACGACGAGCTTGTTGGAGGATTTGAAAAAGTACAAGGATGGCGAATTCGACGCCGAGGCGAATTCGAGTTGGGAAGAGTACGAGCGCACGCGCGAGCGCGCGTTGCGTCAGGGCGTGGCGTACAGCGCCGTGACCGGGATCGCGGTCACGGCGGTGTTGTCCACGGTTTCCATTGACGCCGTTTTGTCGAGTTTAGAATCCAACCCGCCGCTCGCGGCGCTCGAACAGCTCGTCGGTTTCGTCGTCACGGCGTATTACGGCACCGTGTACAGGCGTTTGCTCACCACGACCGAAGGTCGACAAGCGCTTCGTTTGGACTTCGCGGAGGCTTTTTCGCAAATCTCGGGCGCGCCAGAGCTCGCGGCTAAGCTCGCGGCTTCGAGCGACGAGCTTGACGCCGCCGTTTGCAAGACTATCGCCGATATGGAAGAACAGACGCCTCGCAACAAGATTCCGGCGTCTGTGCTCGCGGCGATCGACGTCTATTATAAAGCCCGAGACACTGAAAAGGCAGCGATGAAGAATGCCGTCTTCTTGCGCGAGCAGGAGGAGATTCGCGCCGTGCAAGCGCGCGAGGCGAAAGCCAAGGCGGCGGAGCTCGACCGCTTGAAGCGCAAACGCGAGCAAGAGGAGACGCGCGAGCGTCAGCAGCGCGAGCGCGAAGCCAAAGCAAAGGCACTCGTAGAGAAACGTGAACGCGAACAGCGCGAGCGCGATTTGAAAGCCCAAGCGTCTCAAAGAGAGCGCGAAGCCAAAGCCAAGGCGGCGCAGGAAGAACGCGAGCGCCAACAACGCGAGGCCAAGGCCAAGGCTAAGATGACGCAGGAGGAACGCGCGGCTAAGGCCAAGGCGGCGCAGGAGGAACGCGCGGCTAAGGCCAAGGCGGCGCAGGAGGAACGCGAGGCTAAGGCCAAGGCGGCGCAGGAGGAACGCGCGGCTAAGGCCAAGGCGGCGCAGGAGGAACGCGAGGCTAAGGCCAAGGCGGCGCAGGAAGAACGCGAGCGCGAACAAGCCAAGATCGAAGCTCAAGCGACGGAGACGAAGGAAGAGCCAACGCAGCCGGAGTCATCGCCGGAAATTCCGTCTATTGAAACCTCAGTCGGCATGCCCGTCGCCGCTTGGATCGAAAACATCAACGTTTTCATGAGCAAGCGCACCACCAGTGCCTCGATTGAGGCTTCAGAACGTGTTGATGAGGACAGGAAAGATAAGGAGGGCTTGCGATGGATCGGTGAAGAGATAGAACCTGCGAAGACGACGAGTGAAACAGATGTCGACGAAGCGCTTCAGAGCTTGGAAACCGCCAAAGCAGAGCTCGGGAAGCAAATGGCAGTTGAGTTCTCTCTCACGCAAAAACTCGAAGCGGAGCAGCTCAAGGTAAAGGAAATGGAAGAAGAGTTGCAAGTGCTTGTCGCAAAAGCCATGACGTCTGCTTCGCAGAGCGACGAAAAAGCGCGCAACTTGGGCGAACGCGTGCGTAATTTGGAAGACGAACTGAAGGCGTCCAACGCGAGGAACGATGAATTGAGCGAAGAGTGCCGCGAGGTGACTTCGCGTCTGGAAAAAGTGCAGTTGGAGTACACGTACCAACTCACTCAAGTCGAACGCAAGACGGATGCGCGCGTCTCCGAGCTCGAAGGTGTATCTGGGATGACTGTCGATGAGGTGGCAAAACTCAAAGACCGCGTTCGCTCGGAAGAAATCGCCAAGGACGAAGCCATCGCGCGCGTAAAGCAACTCAAAGCGAAGGTCAGCGAACTCGAGCGCGCAGTCAGCGAACTTCGCACGGCCAACAAGGCGCTTGAGCGCGATGATATGCGTGCCGGCGCACTCGAAGGGCGTGTCAAGGCGTTGATGACGGAAAACGCCGAATTGAAGACGCAAGTTTCCGACTTGACGCGCATGCTTCGCGAGGCTGAACGCGCCGCCGAAATCGTGGAGCGGGACGCCGCGTTCGAATTGAGGAAAGTGACCCTCGCCGCGGATCAACGTCGTCGCGAACTCGAGCATCAATACGCCAACGAAGAGCGGCGGATCAAGAATCTCGAAGCTGACGCGAAGAAGGCTATTGAAAATTCAGCAAGATTGGAGAAGCAATTTGCGACTTTGCTCGATGGAGACAAAACTGCGCGAGAGCTCTACGACGCCAAGCGCGAAGCCGAAGTAGCGATGGAAGACGCCGCGACCGCGCGCGCGGCACTCGCCAAGGTGGAGGCGAAACTCGAAACGAGAAGCGCGAACGAGCAATCGTACGCGACGCTCGAAATGTCGCGAGCCCTTGACGCCGCTTCCGCGGAAACTAAACAAGCGCAAGCACAACTGCAAGAGATGCGAGACTCCGTTGCTCAGATGGAGCGTTCGCTCAACGAGTCGAGCCGGGCGGAGAAGGAGCAAATGAAGAGCGAGATTGAGCGACTTCGCGCAGAGAAGGAATCTGCGCTGGAGACGCTCAAGAGTGCCGAAGCTCGCGCGGAATCGCAAGCGCTCGAATTGCGTCAAGCGCTCGCGCGAGTTCAAGAAGAAAAGGCGGCGGCACAGTCGCGACTCGACGGCGAGCAAAACGCGCGGTTAAGCGATATGGCAAAGTTACAAGAAACCGTCGCGAGATTGACTGAGGAAAAGAGTGCGTTTGAGCGTGAACTCGCAAATGCGGTAGATTCTACGGCGCTGGATGCATCGCGAGCCGAGTGCGAAACTTTGCGCGGGCAATTGCAAGCTAAAACCGACGAGCTCAACAAGGCGGAGAAAGCCGCTTCCGAGAGTGCACGCACGTATGCGAGTGAAATCTCGAGTTTGAAATCGGCTTCTAGCGCTGAAAAGGACGCTATCAACGCCGCCGCGGCAAACGAAGCATTGCGTCGACAAGGTGAGATCGACCGCCTGGTTGAAGAGCGAAATGACGTGCGTAATGCTCTCGCCGAATTGGAAGCAAAGGCGGCAGAAAACGCCGTTGCGTCTGAAAAAGAACGCGAGCGCATTGCGGAGGCTTTACGCGTGAGCGAAGCAAAGCTTGCGACGGCGGTGGATTCATCTGAAGCGCGAATTGCCGAAATTCGAGCAAAGTACGATGAATTAGTTGCCGAAAAGTCCGAGGTCGATCGTGCGTACGCCGAGTCCAAGAAATCCATCGACGACGCCATGTCGCAGAGCGAACAAAACGTAGCGGCGGCGAGAACAGCCGTCGCGCAAGTGGAGGAGCGCTTCACCGCACTAGAAGTCGAAATCAAGCGCTTACGTGCAGAAAAGTCCCGAGTCGACGCGCGATTGGTCGAGGAAACGAGCAAATCTGACGGCCTTGTGAGCGACATAGAGCGCCTCGTCGAAGAAGGATCAGCGCGCGAACTCTCCGCCGCGTCTGCGGCGGAGGCATTCGAGAGCTTAAAAGGTCAACTCACCGACGCCGAGCGCCGTGCGAGCGAAGCCAACGCGCGCTTTGAAGCCCTCAAAGCGAAGACGGCGAGTCTCGTCGAGGCTTCTGAACTCGAAGCCGCGCGCGACGACGCGCGACGCGCAGAAAACGCATGGCGAGAGAAACTTCGAATCGCTGAACTCGAGCAGGAGGAGTTGAGAGATGAAATCGAGCGCACCAGGACTGAAGCTTCCGAGGCGACGCGCCTGCGTTCGATGAGCGATGAGTTGGAGCGAAAGCTAGCCGAAGCAGACGATCGCGCGAGCGAACTGGCGCGCGAGCTCAGAAGCGAACAGGAAGCGGCTGCGGCGGCGCTCGCGGCAATCGCCGCCGAGCGCGACGAGTTGACGCGCAACTTAACGGAAGCGCGAGCAAAGGTTGAGGCATCGAGTAGCGCGTTGAATGACGACGTCGAGCGAGAATTGCGAGCAGATTTGGCACGCATGGAGGCGCGGCTCGCCGCTGCCGAGGACGACGCCGATGTTGCGCGCGAGCAAGCCCAAGAAGAATTTGCGGTCGAGGCGCAGACGATCGCTGAGCGTGCGGCGAGCGATTTAGCGGAAGCCGAGTCTCGATTCGCGACGCAGTTGGAAGAGCTCGAAGCCAAGCTTTCATCGGCGACGCTTGCGATCAAGGAAGCCGAAGCCAAGACGGAGGCTCTGGCCAAACGCGCGGCGAAAGCCGAAACCGCGGCTGAACGCGCGAGCGGAGCGCAGGTGCCGGCACCATCGACGCCGACGCCCGTAATCGTCAGCACTGAAACCTCCTCGCCGGGTGTTGACGCCGCGAGTGAGGAACGCCCGGCGATCGTCTTCGAACCGTCCTCGCTCACCGCGTTGAGCAAAATGAAGCGCGACGAACTCATCGCCGAGTGCGCAGCGCGCGGTCTCGACGCCACGGGTCTCGCTGCGGAGCTCCGTTCCCGACTGCGCGACGCACGTTTGACGGAAAAGAACGCTTTGACGCAGCAACAGCGCGCGCAAAAGCGTAAAGCGCCTCAAGGATTCTATCGCACCGTCGGCGGCGTCAGGTACGACAACGCCGCTCTGTGCCTCGCGGACACTTTCATGGCGGAAAGAGGCGAAATCGATCGCGCCGGCGCGGAAAAAATTTACGAAAGCGTCTTCGACGGCGCCGGAATCACGAAGATCGAGCTCGAGACTTTGGCGCTGGTGCTCGCCGGCGGCGGCGGTCGATACGCCTACGTCCTCAGCGACGCCGCGGCGACGTATTTACAACCGCGAATCGACGCCAGACGCGAAGAGATCGAATCAGGTCTCACAAAATCCGCCTCAAAGCAATACCGCGTCATCGACGGCGCGAAATACGACGACAAGGCTCTCTCGATCGCGGACGCCTCGGTGAAGAAATCCGGCGCCGTATCCTTGGCCGCCGCCGAGCGCGTCTTCGACGCCGTCTTAGACGGCGCCGGCGCCACCGCGCGCGAGATCGCCACCTTGGTCTACATCGCCGAGTCCATGCCACCGGCCTCCGACGACGTCACCGCCTATCTCACGCTTAAAATTAACGAATTACGCGCGCGGTAGCTCGCCGCGAATACATTTAATCGACAGTTGGATGACTCAGCAAGATGCGCCCCGATCGCGTCTCTCTTCGTCTCTCTTCGCCGCACTCTTCGCCTCGCGCCGATTCGCCCCGCGCGCGCGCGTCCGCTCGCGGTTTAAACGCATCGACGCACGCCGCGCGCGCGACGTCCCGTGTCGCGACGCCGCGCGCGGAATCGACGCCGCGAAACCCGCCGATCGCGCGACCGCGCGGCGATCGCGATGATGTCCCGAAGCGCTCGCGTCGCGCTCGCGCCGTCGATTCGCGCGCGCGCCGCGCGGGCGAAACGCGACACGCGCGACCGCGCGTCGCGCCGCGCCGCGTCGTCGGACGCCGCGAATCGCGACGCGGAGACGGAGACCGACGCGCTCGCGAGCGAGCGCGTGCTGCGCTCGTGCCTCGACGCGGTGGCGTCCGGCGACGAAGCCGCGCTCGAGCGGTGCCTGCTCGAGTGCGAGGACGGTTTCGATGAACACGGCGTCAGCGCGACGGCGACGATCGAGACGCTGCGACGACGACCGGAGGTGCAGGGCGACGCGTTTTGGACGGCGAAGCTCAAGGAGCTGAGCGCCGAGCGCGTCTTCGAGGACTGCATGACGGCGGTGATGCGAGGCGACGTCGACGAGGTCGAGGCGTGCATCGTGGACGCTGAAAACGACGAGTTGTTGAGGGATTAGGCGCGCGCGCGAAAGGGCGTTCGGCGGTCGGGACGTCGGGACGTCGGGACGTCGAGTCGTCGAGTCGACCGAGGCGTCGAGCGCGGCGTCGATCGGTCGATCGGTCGTCGCGCGCGCCGCGCGCCGCGCGACGCGAAAATCGTTTAAATCTCACGTTAGGCGCGCTGTAATACCGTGATGCGCGCGTCCGCGATCCGTGACGCGCGCGTCGCGCCGCGTCACTCTTCGTCGCGCATGGCGACGGCGTCGAATCTCTCTCGCGTCGCCACCGCGCGCGCGTCGTCCGCGCGCTCGCGACGGCGTCGCTCGCGCGATTCCGCGGCGATGACGTCGACGCGCGCGACGCGCGTGTCGCGATTCGCGGACGACTACGACGTTTGGCTGCTGGACCAGTTTGGTCTACTGCACGACGGTTCGACGCCGTACGACGGCGCCGTCGAGTGCGTCGACGCGCTCGCCGCGATGGGGAAGCGGATATACATCGTGTCGAACTCCTCGCGCGGTCGAGAGGGCACGATCGCGCGGTTGGCGTCGATGGGGTTCTCGGCGACGGCGTTTCGCGGCGCGATGACGAGCGGCGAAGTCGCGCGGCGGTTCGCGACGCGCGACGCGGACGATTGGAGAACGGAAAAGACGACGGCGATGGGAGATAATTTTCGTCGCTTGCGACGCGCGATCGATGGGGCGAGATCGGAGGGGAGGAGAGCGAGAGCGGCGCATTTGACGTGGAGCGCTCGCGGCGCGATTACGCTGGGCGAGGAGACGAACGCGCGAATCGAAATCGTGGACGTTTCGTCGGCCGACGACGCTGGCGACGCGAACGCGATCGAACGCGTGGATTTCGTGTTGGCGCACGGGACGGAGGCGATCGGGCGCGGCGATGGGAAGCCGTGCGAGACCGTGGACGAGGAGACGATGCGGGCGCTCGTCGAACGGGCGGCGGCGGCCAAGGTGCCTCTGTGCGTCGCGAATCCGGATTTCGTGACGGTTTCGGGCGAGACGCTCGTCGCCATGCCGGGGACGCTCGCGAGATATTACGTAGATAAGTTTAACGCCACGCACGCGGGCGAGGACGGCGAGGCGTACGTGTGTTTGATGGGGAAGCCGTCGTCCATCATTTACGAAGAGTTGCTGTGGGAAATCAAAGCCGCCGGCGGCGATTTGGATAAATCGCGCGTCGTCGCCGTCGGAGACTCGTTGGCGCACGACGTCGCCGGCGGCGCGCGCGCGGGCGTGGACACGGTGTTCGTGCGAGGAGTGGGCGTTCACGCCGCGGAGTTGAAGCTTCGAGCGCTCGAGGACGTTCTGCGAGAGCATCCCGATGCGACGCCGACGCACGTGATCGAACGTTTCGCGTGGTGATCGAGGTGTAATAATAATACGTACTTAGTAGTAATCATCGGATTTACAAAAGAGGAAGGTGAATCTGTTTTGTGATGGTTAAGAGTGAAAAAGAGACGCGCGAACGCGTGCGTAGAACGCGTGCGTACGAGCGCCGTCTTCGCAGAAACGAGCGATGTACCTGCTCAGAAAATTTCTGACCGACGATACTTTCGTTCAACCCGTGGAGCGCACGTTTACGCCGGTTCCGGAGCGACGAGTTCCATCGCGTACGCCTTGCCGCCGTGCTTGGATTCGTCCAAGCCGAGCGTCTCTTCTTCGACGGTGGTGCGGAGCAAGTTGAACTTCTTCATCAACATGAAGAAGGGACCAATGGTGCCGCACGTCCACGCGATGATGACGAGGATACCGACGATTTGCGCGCCGAGTTGCTTGCCGCCACCTTCGTAAAACGCACCAGCTTTGGCACCCACAGCCTCGGCGTATTCCTTCTTGGCCATGAAACCGACCCAGAGAACGCCGAAGGCGCCGCAGAAGCCGTGCATCGGCGCCGCTTCGAGCGGATCGTCGATTTGGAACTTGAGCAAGAGCTTGGAGGAGAAGTGAATGACGAGGGCGCCGAGCGAACCGCAGACGAGGGCGGCCCACGGTTCCGTGACGGCGCAACCGGCGGTGATGGAGACGAGACCCGCGAGAACACCGTTGCACACGGCGATCAAGTCCCAGACGTGGTACAACTTGTAGTTCAAGAGCATGGCTGTCACACCACCAGCGGCGGCGGAGAGCGTCGTGGTGATGGCACAGCGGGCCACAGTTTCAGCGTTGCCGACGACGCCGCCCGCGGAGCCCGGGTTGAAGCCGTACCAGCCGAGCCAGAGGACGAAGGTGCCGAGAACGACGAGCGGGGCGGAGTGGCCCGGCATCGGGTTCACGCGACCATCGGAAGCAAAGCGACCGGTGCGCGGACCGACGATCATGGCGCCCATCAAACCAGCGAAACCACCAACCATGTGGACGACGCCAGAGCCGGCGAAGTCGTGCATGCCAACGTCAGCGACCTTGTCGCCCAGAGTGTAGAAATTGCCCAACCAGCCCGCTTCACCACTCCAGACCCAGTGCACGACGACCGGGTACACGAAGGCGGTGAGGAAGAAAGAGTAGCCGAGGTACGCCTCGAACTTGGTGCGTTCGGCGACAGAGCCAGACACGATCGTCGTCGCCGCAGCGGAGAACGACCACTGCCACAAGTACGCCGCCAATTCGCTCGCAGTGGTGACGTCCTTCATCGCGAAGTTACCGGAACCGATGAACGCGTTTTCCTTCTTTCCGGTCGTCGACCCGAACGCGAAACCGTAGCCAAACAAGAACCACGCGATGGCGCCGACGCACGCGTCGAGCACGTTTTTAATCAAAATGTTCTTCGTGTTCTTGCTTCGCACCGAGCCAGCGCACAACATCGCGAAGCCGGCTTGCATGAAGAACACCAAGAAGGTGTTCGTCAGCATAAAGTTGATGTCGACGTCATCTCCGGTAGCTGCGCGCGCGCGATTCGCGTCTTCGTCAGTCACCCGAGCGCGTATGCGTAAACAGTGTAATCCCACTTCAACCCTCAATCAACCGATGCCCCGCCCCAGCTCGTCGAATTGCGGGTCGCGTCGTCCCCCTCGACCGCGTCCGTCCTCTCCGCGCCCGCGACGACGCGACGCCCCCCGCGCGCGCCACAAACGATGTAAAACTTTTCCAACCATCACTCGCCGTCGCCGATCGTCGCGCGCGACCGCGCGCCGCGTCGCTTCGCGCCGTCGACCGACGCCCCGCGCACTCGAATGCGTCGTCGAATCGTCTCTGATCGTCGCCTCGTTCGCGGCACCGACGACGTCGCTATCGCGCATCGCGCACGCACCCATGATGAGAGATTATATATTCTTTCGTTTCGCGGTCGCGGTTCGAGCGTGCGCGCGCGAAACCGACGAGCTCGGCGTCGAGGAATGCGGCGCGTCTCCGGGTGCGCGCGCGACACGTCATGCGAAACGTCTCCGTCGACCGGGTCGACACGCCTCGTATTCAAAGAAATTATAACCTGTTACCAGATAACCAGTGTGGCGCGATAAAATGGAAGGTTCGGACATTCGGCGTGATGCGCTGGCGATGCGCTGGCAAATGCCATCTAATTTTTATTATACGTATAAATACACATACTGTGTGGGTTTTTAGTCTGTGATACGGGTCGGCACCTTGTGTATGTGTATGTGAGACTGTTTGCGTGTTTACATTTACGCGCGTTGACTCGCGGTCGACACCGGTCGTTTCGAGTCACGAGCTGACGAGGGGAACGAAGGAATTTGAATTCGACTCGAGGCTCGCGCGTCGGTCGCGCGCGACGCGGTTTCGCGTGATGTGGTTTGTCTCTATCTAACAAACGACTAACGTGTTTCACACTCGGCGATCATCCCATGCATTCGGTGATGATCCTTCAGTGACTATCCAACGTGACGTCGTCGGCGCTCGCGGAGCGAAAACCGATTTTGACCAAGTTGTCGGGGAATTTGCGACTGGCGACGAAGGCCCAATTCATCGCGTCGTTGGCCTCGGTGAGGTGGTCGACGGACGGTACGTTGGCGCACCGAACGTCGACTTTTACGGAGCCGTCGTAGACGACGCGTTTGGTGAGGGTGAGTTCGGCGTCGTCGCACGCGCCGGGCGCCTTGGCGCGCAAGAGGCTGAGAAAGGCTCCGCGGAGGAGTTTCATGTCTTTTTTGGAGACGTCGTAGGATTTGACGGCGATGGTGGCGGTAAAGACGGGTTTCGTCGCGGATGATGATGACGACGATTTCGCGTCGTCGTCGTCGTCGTCGTTCTTGGCTGAACGCGCGCTCGGTTTCGATTTCGGCGCTCCGGCGGACGCTTCTTCGTCGTCTTCGTCTTCGTCGTCCGACGCGTCGCGCGCGATGTCCTTCAACGCCGAGTCCCAAGTCGTGACTTTGGGCTTACGTTTCGCAGGCGGCGTGATCGTCGCGTCGGTATCGACGTGCGCCGCTTCAGTTGCGGCGTCGAGGACGTCGTCGGAAACCGCGTCGACGGTCCCGTCGGGCCGCGGCGCGGTTTCTTCAATCTTTGACTTTTTCTGCGCCACAGCGTCTTCCTTATCCGCCAAAACACTGCGCAAAGCCTCGTCGGCGCTTCGTTGCACCTTGGCCGCGGCTTTGGCGAGAGCGATTTTCTCTTTAATGGCCTTCTCTGCCTCCTCCTCGGCTTTGATGCGAGCCAAGGAGGCGTCGCGCGCCTCGGCGCGCGCGGCTAAAATTTGCAACTTCGCTTGCTCGACGACGCGTTTTTCCGTGTCCTCTTGCTCCTCTGCCGCGCGTGTGGTCTCTTCTTCGAGTAATCGCTCGGCCTTAGCGCGCGCCGTGGACTCCTTCAGCAAAGCCTTTTTGAATTCCTTGACTAAACCTTTGAGCTTTTCCACGGCGCCGGCGCTCTTTTGCAAATCCGCGTCGTTTTCCATACCCTTTGCCGCCAGTTCCTCGAGCTTTTGTTGCGCCTTGAGTGCTTCTTGTCGCCACGCCTCGGCGGATTTGTGCTCCGCCTTGGCAAACTCTTCGACAATCTTCTTCTTGCTCTTGGATTGGAAGTGCTCATCCGCGGGCGTCGGCGTCGGCGCGAGCTCTTCGTCTTCCCCGTCACCGTTCGGTTGGGACGAGGACAGGCGCGAATCTCCTCCCGGAGGAATCGTCCAATCGAGCCGCGTGCTCGCATCGTCGACGTACACGCCGTCGTCTTCGCCACGAATCGGATCCCAAGACGCGTCGGCGGCGTCGGTGCCCGTCCATTCGTTTGATCCCCAGCTCGAACCGAGCGCGGCGAATCGCGTCGGTGTCTTCGTCGTCGTTGGTTTTTCCCCGAGCGAAGCCTCGTACGCGAGACGCTTATCGCGGAGTTGCGCCGTCACGGCGTCGGCGACTTCAGATTGGAGCATCTCTCCGAGCGCCGCGGCGTCCGGGCCGAGGGCTGTTTCGGCGGCGGTTTCGTTCACGTCGACGGTGATGTTCAAGCGCGTGCCGTTGAAATCAAAGCGCGTGCCGTCCAAAGCTTCGGTGAAGTTCAGGACGAGATCAACGATTTGTGTGAGCACGTCTGCCAAGGTATCGCTCGGAAGGACGTTTACGCCCAAGTGTGCCGGCGCCGAAAATTCCATGGACGATCCGAGTCGCGCCCGCGAGTGCACCCACGGCGCGTCCCCACCCGGCGCGTCTTTCGCGCTCACCGCATCGCTGATTGCGCCCGTGGTAACTTTCTCAACGTTCGCTCGCGTCTTGCTCACCCAATCTGGGACTTGCGCCGCGTCGTCTGATTCGTCCAGCGCATCGTCAAACTTTTCGTCGCCGCGGCGATTTCTCGCGCTAACGTGCGCCACGCCGCTGTCACGGCCCGTGTTCAACTCCCCGTTCGGTTTCACCCACTCTTTGGCGACGTTGTTCCACTTTTTCATCACCTCTTCGTGACTCGGAGCCGTGGCGGCTAAATCGTACGACGGCTCCGCCGAAGCCAAGTCTTCAGCCGTCCCGGCGCCGGCGACGTCTTCGTCTTCCTCGGTCAAGACTCGGAGAAGTTTACCAAGAACGTCCCGCAAGTTATCCACGCGATCCATCGTCGTCGTCAACGCCTGTAACTCATCGTTGATGTCTTCCGAAAGAGCGCTCACGTGCGTCTCGGGATCTCGCGACTTGGCGTCGGCGATCTTCTCCAAGCCAACCTCCATGACTGCGAGTTTCGTCTTCAAATCGCGCGCGATCGTCGCGTGCCACTGCCGCACGGCCTCGACACCGAGCTTGATCTCGCTTTTCGCGCCGTGATGCTTGGACTTTTTGATCAAGCCGTAGATTTCTTCCAAACGTTCGACGTACTTGTCGGCGTCTTGACGAATCTTCGCGTGCCACTCTTGCGTGTTTTCAAACTGCTCAAACCTCTCGCGCGCCTTAACGACGACGTGAGCGGGAAGTTTGAGCTTCTCATACTCCGCTTCCTCGGTCGCTAAAACGCTGGATCGGTGATGGTGTTTGTGAAGGTGATGACTTTGCCCCGTCGTCGTCGTCGTGTCGGCGTCACCGTCGTCGTCCACGCTCGGCAACCGCTCGTTCGGTAGCCTTCGTAGTTGTTCCGCGGCTTCGTTCATCTCGCGCTCCTGCTCCGTCATCGGCGCCGGCGGAAGATAACTCGGATCTTCCCCGCGCGTCATCGTGAGCGTCGAGAATCCGTCCGTCGTTTCGCCTCTCAATTCGCGCATCATCGCCTGTAACCGCGCGCCGTAACGCCTATCGAGCTCATCCACGAGCCTGTCTTGATCGATCCTATCCGGTTGCGCGAAATAATCGAACCTCCCTCGCGCGTTCGCCCCCCCCCGCGACGCGTACAGCGTCGACCCGCCGTCGCCCCCCGCGCCGTACCCCCCGCTCGTCGTCCACGCGTCGTTCCCATTCCGCACGAAATCCATCCCGCGCTCCGCGTGATTCTCCGACAACCCAACGAACGCCAACCCACCGGCGATCATCACGCTCACGATGCACACCGACACCGCCCCGACGCACAACATCGCCGAAGTCAAAAATTGGTCTCGCCCGCCGCCCTCGCTCGCGCGCGTCCTCGTCTCCCGCCACCCTCCGCCGCGTCTCGAATCTCGCGCCCCGACGTCCTCGACATCACCTCCCCACGCGCCGTACGACGTCGTCGCGCGTCTTTCGCCCATCGCGTCGTCGCGTCTCCGTCGTCCGCGATCGTCTCGCGCCGCGCGCGCGCTCGCCTCGACGTCCCTCGTCGCACCCTCCGCGCGCGTCGTCTCGCGCTTCTCCGCGTCTCGCGCCGCGGGCGCGCGATGCGATTTCGGGTGCGACTGCGCGCGCGCGAACATCGCGCGTCCGTCCTCGATCCGCCCTCGACGTCGGCTTTGAAGTGAATCAAATCAAATCCAAATCAATCGATGTGCCTGGGTGTTACGCGCGCTCTGCGACCCGCGTCGTCGAGGACGCGCGCCGACGACCCACCGGTGCGACGCGCGCGACGTTCGCGGGTCGCGACGCGCGGTCGCGTCGACGCGCGCGTCGCGCGGCGTCTCGGGCGACGCGCTTCTAAGTGCAAGTGCAGGAAGGTGTTGGCGCGCCGGTCGACGCGCGGG
>Ga0255765_1003106_pt1 | contig 18084 bp, 7 predicted proteins | sample 041ome_8_FD_179965 | JGI IMG/M metagenome (GOLD analysis project Ga0255765, IMG submission 179965) | Coastal salt marsh microbial communities from the Groves Creek Marsh, Skidaway Island, Georgia - 041407BS metaG (version 2) | ecosystem: Environmental > Aquatic > Marine > Intertidal zone > Salt...
TTTTTATGATCCCATCCAAACGCAATCTTCATTTGGTCATAAGCAGATACTCGGGGATAGCTACCAATTTTTGACATCATAGCAACGAGAATTGTTGAAAGCGGTGATAGCATCGTTGCGCCTGGAGGTGCTTTTAATACTAAAAGTGCACTTGTTTGCCTCGTGAAAGCATCTAAACACGACGTACCGCTCGTATCTGCCATTAATATCGTTGTCGCGACCGAAAAACTCACCGTTGGGGAAATTGTGAAAGCACCAAACTCGTCTGTAGTTGTTTGCGGATCGATAACGAAATCACGTTGTCCATTCTGATTTGTATCAAGATACACGGTGCACTTCGAGAGATACCCGCTGGCATACGCGCGACCTGAAATTCGCGCCAGTGGTGGCGGTGGAGAAGGTGATGGCTTTGCAGAGTTTGGCGGTGGACTCGGCGGCGGTGACGGTTTCGGACTTGGCGGTGGCGGTGACGGAGGTGGTGGAGGAGGCGAAGGCGGTGGAGAAGGAGGACTCGAGGGAGGTGGGGACGGTGGTGGCGGTGGATTATCCAGAGCACAACTGCGATATGTTTTGTCTTCCAAATGTGTAAACGTCCCCGTAGCAACGATGGCATACTTTTGAGTGCTCCCAATGCCCGAGCCAAAGTTTCCATATTTTTTCACTTTGACCCAATACCTACCTTGCTGAGGATTTGAATGTATAATTCTTTCGACGTTATTCGTGTGGTCTTCTAAACCATCGAGAGGGAGGATTTTGGACATACCTACAAAGTTTGATCCAAAGTGCAACTCTAAATCGAGATCATTCACGAGTCGCTCGTCTGCGACGTCGGTCCAAACTAACGTCACGCGGAGATCAAACTTAGCGTCGTAGGGGGTCACCTCCAAACAAAAACCATCCTCGTAATCATTCGATGCAGACAATATCTTATCATCGTGGATGTACATGACCTTCGGGGATTCCGGTATATCGTCAAAGTGAAGAGAATTCGTGAGGTTGAGTCTTCCCCAACCTTGCTTGAATGAAGGAGGTTGCTCCAACGGTTCTTGATACTCTTCGTCGATACCAGTCATGGCGGTTGCTCCGTTGATAACAACAGCTTTCATGAGCGATCCAGACGGTGAATAACTCGCGCCTGATCCCGCAGTCCCTCCTGGGTAGTATCCTTTCTCAAAGTATTCTTGCACAAGCGCTGTCCCGCCAGCCGCTATCGGGCATGCCATTGAAGTTCCAGACATTGTAGCAAACCCACACACGGCGTTTACCGCAGCCGATTTAATGTTGTCTCCCGGCGTAATAATATCTGGTTTGATTCGCAAAGCGTCGTTATCCGGTCCAAAGGGTCCCGAGGAAGAGAAGGAGGCTACATCTTCGAATCCTAAATCCATGTTTGTCCTCGTGTACCTCGAAAATGTAACTTTGATACCAGCAGAACGCTCTGACAATGCCTTCAAGATCAGCCCATCGCGATACGTGATGAATCCAACTGCAGCCGATTTGAAAGGTTGAGGATAAGCAGTCTCATCTCGACCCATGTGGATTTTATATCCGTTTTGTAAAGCGGTATCGTACTCGTAATTGTAAATCAGTATACCTTTTGCGCCAGCAGTGTACGCATTGCGCGCCTTGAGTTCAAAAGTGCATGTCCCGCGTTTTATGAGCACGATTCCATCCGTGTACACGGCGTTGCTCAGCGCAGAGCAACCATCCTCTGGTGTTGCGTGGATAACAGAACGAGCTATAGTTGCATACCCTTTTGAAGTGCTGTCCCAATCCGAACCGAAATCCGCTGCTTGAAGTACAATAATTTTCAAATGCGAAAAATGAGTATCGCTGGCAATATTTACGTTGTAGTATTCCGTGCCAGCGGCTAAATTCGAAGCAGAAGAACTCGGAGAGTTGGATGCACCGATTGACAGTATATTTTTCGCTCCCGCTGGCGTCGTGACCGTACCCAAACCGGAATAACCGTCGTTTCCTCCGGCAAAAAACGGGAGAAATTTCGGCATATTTCGAGCGTATTGATCTATTTGTGTCGTTTCACTTTCGTACTCGTAGACATCGTAACCCCAACTATCTGAATGTATTCTCGCTCCAGCATCGTAAGCGACTTGATAATACGACGACCCCATGTTTGGCGTCGCTGACATGTAAACATCTCCCAAAGAATCCGTGTAAGCGAGATCAAAAAATGCAATTTGGGCTGAGGTTGCCATCCCGTCATAAAAAGCGGTATTGATGGTCGAGTACCCCGCGACTGAACCGGCCACGTGCGTACCATGACCATCTTCGTCCTCTCCGTTTCCATATTCTGTGATGTAATGCTTAAACTTGCTATTCCCCGCGAGATAACAACTGTTTCGATCCGCTCCGGTATCGCCAACACCAACGATGATCGAATCCCCGAGCAAATCGCCTTTACTCCAAATAGGGGTTGCCACCATCGTTTCAATTCCACTTTTCCAAATCGAACCTTGAATTATACCCTTTGCGTTCATGTTTGATTTCTTTCTAGCATACATCGGTGCTACTCGCACTGTAAATGGAAGTGCGGCTATAAATCTTGCGGCGTCGGCTAATTGATTGGTGGGGATATTTCGCAAGTTGAAAAAAGCACCATCCGGATCAAAGACGACATTGCGTCTACTATGTTTCACTCCCATGGTAACGTTTGGCCCGAGCTCGTGAGACTCGTCATCGACTAAAACATTAATTCCCTTTTCGATCAAGACTGCTATCACTTCCTCGCTGGCATATTTTGAAAATACTTTGTCGTCCGTGGCATTACCTAAACGCGTAACGTCGACGCGCAAGGAATTGACGCTTTCACCGATTCTATTGTCCCTCGTTTCCAAGCCAACTTCCTTGAAAAGTGACTTCAGACGCTCTGTACTGACTGAAATTTCTTCCAACTCTTCGCTCGTACTCGCTCTCTCAGTCTCCACTTCGACGATTGTATCGATAATGTCAAACGAGGCGTCTAAACTAAGCTCTGGCGTCCAGGCGTCGACCCACGCTGCGAGTTTTGAAACTTCAAAAGCCGCTTCCGCAGGTCCGAACGCGAGGTATCCACCATTTTTACCACCCACAATAAGTGGAAATCCATTCGAATCTTTCAGGAATCCACCTCTATTTTTACGCAAGATTTGTTCCGCTCTCGACGTATCTGTTTCTCCTTCTTCTAAAACGACGTAAAACTGCTGCGATGCAGTTGCGTCTTCGTTCACGGCGTTGAAGTAATCCTTCATTCTTCCACCAACTCCTCCGTCACTGCGTTTTCGCCTCGATCGCTTCGATGAAATTTCATCAGCGTACTCCTTCGGCTCTCTCGCAAATGCCGACGACGCGAAGTTCCACTGCACTACGTTTTGCGCGGATGTGCCAGAGTTTGCAGCTGCTTTTCGTCCTCCACGTCGTCGTAACAAGCGTTCGCGCGAGAGTATTTCTTCTTCGCCTTCTTCACCATCAGTCGTTGTTTCCGTTTGGTCATCGACTCCGTCTGTTTCGTCTCTCGTTGATTTTGAACTTTTTGTCTTTGTCGTCTTGAAAAGTTCCGCTTTTTTCCTCGCAAAGGCACCTTCGTCGTCGGAATCACTAACCGCCACCACGTCGCGTTGAAACACGAGCCTTCGACGGGCGCCCATCGTTTCCCTAATCTTCTCGTTCGTTCGCGCTTGTCTCTTCACGTGCGCCTCGAACGCGAGTTCTCTCGCCGATTTCGTCAGTCTGCCGCTCTCATCATCCTCAGTCGTCGTTCTCGTTCGTCGTCTCGCATCGACGACGTCGGATTCGAGTTTTCTCCTTCTCCTCCCCGCGTCGTCGTCCTCTCCAGACGCGAACGCGGCGCCTTTGACGAATACGATTTGCGCGATTAAGAGGAAAAAGAGAAGAGCGAAGAGAGGAGAAATAAACGCGAATTTTCTCCGCCGTTTCTTCGGGCGAAACGCGACGTCGCGATTACAATACTCGGTCATCATCTTTTCAACTCCCTTTTTTGTTTCTTCTGGCGACTTTTCGTACAAAAATTTTTACATCAATCAAGTGTTTTGCGTATCTTTCTATCTCTCAGACTCTCTCAGAGTGTGTGGGGGATTGTATGTGTGTATTACAAATGTCTCTCTCTTTCCAAATCTCACGGAAGAACAGCGCTGCTCCCGTCGGCTAAGTGGACGCACACTCTTCCGTGACTCGGAACGAACTGTTCGGTGATGAGTTTAATCGCCTCTTGACTGGCGATGCCGCCGACGACAGAGGCGATGGCGTGGATTTCGCCGCCTTGAGAACGCACGACTTCCCAAGCGAGCTGTTCCAGGAATTTGCCAGCCTCCTCGCCGGCGGCTTGTTTTGCACCGTCGGCGCCACCGGTATCCATGGTTGTCGGGGAAGTGGACGCGGAGGAGGATTGAAACATGGCGGCTTCTAAATCCTTGGTGACGAGCGCGCGGAGTTCCGCGCAGTCGCTCGTCATGCGATGGAAGAGCATGGACTTGCCTTTTTCCGTTCCCGAGGAGGCAACGACGCCTTCTGCGGGCGCGTACGTGCCTGCTTTTCGGCACAGTTTTGCCTCGAACGCGTCAGAGGCGCGCAAAAGCGCGTAAGAATACGCGCACACGCGTTGAGGGCTGTCGACGGCCAGAAAAGAGGCTACTTGCGCCTTCTTTCTTTCGAATCCTGGTTTGTTCTCCCACCTCCAAATGTCGCGTTCGTCTGCGAGCGAGGTGAAGGAGACGAATCGGATATCGCGCGCGTTTTTACAAAACTTTGCGCAAAATTCTTCCAACTGTTTTTCGTCCACACCCTTCTCGATAACTTCGACCACTTTGTTCGTATGCCTACTATTGCTGCTGCTATTGTTGTTGTCCTTGGACGTCGTCGTCGTCTTTTTCAAATTAGGCACGATCGTTTCTTTCACGATGCGCAACATCTCGCATTGGTCCTTTTGTGCCTTCGCGAGGTACACTCTTTGCAACCCAACGAATGCGTCCGTAGTCGACGTCATGTCAGGCAAAGCTCCCGCGTCCAGCGGTAGAAAGTTTTTGTTCCTTTTCGTGAACTCTTCCAACGCGGCGACGAAGATCCAGAATAACTTTGTGCTCACGTCGCTCACTCCCACGTCTGCTATTGACACTACATCCGCAGAGGAGTAGGATGTCGTCGTCGTCGTCGTCGTCGTCATCGTCGTCTCTATATCCATAATCGCCACTCCGTCTCCTTCCTCTGCGCTGCTGCCACGGAATTCCCTCGGCAACTTTTTAAAACACTCCAAAACGTTCTCTGGTACTTCCGCTTTCTGCCATACCACCCTCACGTTCTCCAACGCTTCCTCAAAGTTAAGCTCCGTTTTCGTCCTTCGCATGGATTTCAAGAACTCCTTGAACTGTTTTTGCGCCTCGTAATCGCCTTGTTCTAACTTTGCCGTCCCCTCGAACCTCTTCTTTGCCACGAGCAACAATACCGCCCACGGCACGTGCGCGAACCTCTGCTCATCCATCGCCTCTAAGTCCTCGAACTTCTCCGCAAACTCTTCCAACTCTTTGAACACGCCGCTTTCGCTCAACCGTAAGTCCATCTTTCGATTTTCCGGTTTCGCTTCCACCACGCAGTGCGTCTTCGCTCCAGATATCTTCACAGTCCCAAAACATCCGTGCGAGCGCGTCGTCACCAACCTCTTCCCGAGCTTCCGACAAATCTCGTCGAGTTTGATCATCGTCGGTTCGTCCAATTGCGACGCTAAGATGATATCGAAATCTTGCAATCGATGCGAGGATTCTTTTCCTTTCTTGTCGTCGTCGTCCTCCTCCTCCTCCTCGTTGTTGTCCTTCATCTTCATCTTCATCTCCTTCTCGTCCAGTCGAAACCGTTCAATCATCTCTCGCGGGTCTTCTTCCCAAAAGTCCACCCGTACGTTTCGATTCAACAGACGCAAGTGTTCGCACACCATCTCCCCTCTCTTAACTTTCTTCGTCCATTCCAAATTCGAAGAAGCAGCAGAAGAAGAAGGAAACGAAGCCAAAGACGCTTCGTCTCCTCCTCCTCCTCCTCTCGCGCCGGCGCCGGCGCCGGCGCCAACAACAACACTCGTCATGAAGTTATTCCCCAAATCTCTCTCCTGAACCCGTCTCGCGCCCGAATCGCACATCGTCAACGCGCAGATGCCTCCCAAGATGAGATTCTTCGCCATCTCCGCGGAAGTTGGACCAGAGTCCAAGACGAGTATTTTCGATTGGTGGAGTAACTGTTGACCGCGCTCGCCCCAAAGGCGCATTTGGCGGTCGTATCTCGTCGTCGTCGACGACGACGACGTTGCTTTCTTCTTCTCGTCGTTAGAAGTCGTCGTCGTCGTCATGATCGGTCGTGTGTGTTCAGAAGAAACAGTTATTCGTGCGTGAGACACGTTTTGGGGAAAATATAAGCGACGTCTGAATGGAAAAAAAAAAATCATATCTACGAATCACTTCATAATAAAAACGCAGACGATGCAAACGACGTTCACGAGTGCGACTCCTCGGCGATGCTGCCGCGCACTCTCGAGCAGCAGCAGCACTAGCAGCACCAGCAGTGGCAGAATCGCGCAGAACAGAGCTGCAGTTTTATCGATGAGAAGAAGAAGAAGAAGAAATGCAACAACAACAACAAATGCATCGCGTCAAAATCATCATCGATTGCGATGTTCGAAGATGACGACGACGGAGAACGATGACGACGACGACGTCGATGACAACAAAAACCAGCTTCTCAAATCTGCCGTTTCTTTCTTTCTGTCCTCGGTGGTCTTCGCGACGGTGACGACGACGACGAGTTTTTCACAACCGGCAGAAGCGGTGACGGAAAACCAACTCTTGTTCTTGGAAGCGTGGCGCGCGGTGGATAAAGCGTACGTGGACAAGACGTTCAACGGGGTGAGTTGGTTTAAATATCGCGAGCAAACGGTGAAAAACCAACCGATGGTTTCGAGAGAAGACGCGTACGAGGAAATTAAGAAGATGTTGAAGAAGTTGGACGATCCTTTTACGAGATTTTTGGAACCGGATCAATACGCGGCGGTGAGCGAGAACACGATGAACGCGAACGTGAGCGGCATCGGGGTGGAGTTGACAATCGATTCGGATTTAAGCGTTAAAGTGGTGACGCCGACAATTGATGCGCCGGCGTATCTGGCGGGCATTAAACCTTTAGACAAGATTTTGGAGATTGATGCGACGGATGTGACCGGATTGTCGTTGTACGAAGTCGCGGAGCTGTTGCGAGGACCGCAAGGTTCGGACGTGTTGTTGAAAATTGAACCGAACGCGACGCCAGGCAAGACGAAAAGTTTGAGCGTGACGAGGAAACAATACGCGGTCGTTCCCGTGAAATCAGACTTGTGCACACCAAAAAACAACAGCGACTCTAAAATTGGGGTGGTCAAACTGCAAACGTTCAACTCGTTATCGGCGGCTAAAACGAAAGAAGCGTTCAGCGATTTAGCGGGAAAAGGCGCCAACTCTTTCGTGTTGGATTTACGGGACGACTCTGGTGGCTTATTCCCGGGCGCGTTAGATATCGCCTCGCAATTGATGAAAAAAGGTTTGATCGTCCAAATCGCCGACGCCGAAGGCGTTCGCGATACATTTGAAGTCAACGGCAAACCCCTCGAAAATGTCTACGATAAAAAACTCTCCGTCATCGTCAACAAAGGCACCGCGTCCGCCTCGGAAGTCTTAACCGCTGCTTTGCGCGACAACAATCGAGCGACCGTTTTCGGCGACGAACCAACCTACGGTAAAGGTTTAATCCAAACCATAGTCCCTTTGAGCGACGGGTCCGCCGTAAACGTCACCGTGGCGAAATACCAAACGCCGTCGGGCACCGATATCAACAAAGTAGGCATCGCGCCGGATAAAAAATTACCGGTTGGAAAAGACGGGCAAATCATGCCCGCAAAGTTAGACAAGGCCCCGGGCGATGATGGTAGCGCTAATATTAGTTTCTGCGAGTACGTGGATTCCTTGGAGGATGGAACGTTTTAATGAAGATGAAACACGGCTTATTTTTTTTGCACGCAATCCATATTACGAACTTTAGGTAAATTCTTCACTCGTCACTTTTTTAATCAGCAAGGGAAAAAAAAGGGGATGCTCGCGCGCAGCAGATCGCACCGGTTCAGCGCGAACTGCGCGCTCCGCTCTTTTGCGTCGTCGTCGACGTCTTCAGTGCTTTTTCCGTCTGACAATGACAGTAACACCGCGACGACGACGACGACGACGACGACAACGATACTCTACAAAGGTCCACAAGTGAAGTTATTTCGAGCGGTCGTTCGATTCAAACTTCTTCAAGTATTCTCCATCGGAGCGGTGAGCACGCCGATGCTACTCCTGTTTGGAGGGGGCGAAGTTGGAGGCGGCGGCGATGCGGCCGCTGTGATCGAACACGCGAGCGCTTCGACGCAGATGTTATTCGCGTCCGCCTCGGCGTTTGGCGCGATAGGGTGTTCTTTCGCGTTGCAGGAGTTTTCAAACAGATACGTCGGAGAACTGGCTTTGTTGAGTAGTAGTAGTAGTAGTCCTAGTAACAGTAGTATAAATAGCGCGGACGTCGAGAGGAAGTTGCGGATATCTTCGATGGACTTCTGGGGCAATAGAATCGAAACGGTGGTGAAGTACCCGGACGACGTAGAAGCGCCGATGCGGAACGTGCCGGAGAGTTCGTACAGCGAAGTAGCGGAGTCAACGTTCTTGCCATTAGACGTGTATTTAGACGAAGAGAAGAGGGAGAAGAAGCAGTTCATGGTGAGCTTGAGGCACGGCAACTTGCTCGATACGAAGATGCTGCTGGACGTCTTGAGCGGCAAAGAACTGAAGAACTGAAGAAATGCAAAGCTTAAACTACGCGCACTAGCCGCTATGATTAATTACAAAATTATATGCCGTTAAAAAAAGCATCACCCGTGTTTCTGTTTCTTACTGCCTACCGTGTACTTTTGCGAAGGGTGTGTGGGCATGTCCATCTTCGATCGCGTGAGACTTTCTCTCGTATGGTAAAGACCTCCACCCTCTCTGCCACTCGCTTCGACTGCAGCGACGACGCCCGCGTGGTGCAACGCTCGAACGCAAAACTGTTCTTTCTCGTCCACCTCCTCCGGGGATTCCATCGGTAAATGCGATTTCGATAACAGTTTACGACCTTTCTTTGCTGCGGTCTTTTTTCGGTCTTTATATTCGCCGAGAGAGTATCCCGCAAAGGATGCGCCAGAACCCATCAGTCCAGGTTTGTGTAATCCGCTCGCTTCAATCGTCACTTGGTCTGGCGCGATTCTGTTGAACTTTGCGTAAAAATACCCATTCGGCGATTCTTTCTCAAACGACGGTTTCTTCGTGACTCCTTTCTTTGCGTTCGGAACGTTCCCGTACCTTCTCGGTAAGTGATACTTCCCATTCATCTCGCCTAAATAACTCGTGTGTTTCGTTTTAATCAAATCTCTTTTATCGTACAAATTATATCCGTACACGTGCACTCTCGCGCACACGTGCGTCAACGCCACCAAAGCGATGAAGAAATCCGACGGCGATTCGTCTTCTTTTAGCTCTAAACTCGCAGATACCGCGTCCACAAATTTCGGATTGAAGAGATGGGCTTTCATCTTTGCCGCTTTGAATACGCTCTCTTTTCTGCAGTGACTCTCGTGATTCGCTTTGCCGTGCAACGCCTCTTGTTTCGTTTTACACCAGTGCAACGCGACTAAACTTTCGTCCGGAAACTCCCTCGCCGCTCGTTCTAAATTTTTATCGTCCCTATCGTTTCTTCGGAAATACTTCTCGCCTAAAAATCGAGCGGAGGTAAAACTACCGACGTCTTCTTCGTGTCCACTCACGGGCGCGTCGTTCAAACGAATCACTAAATGGTGTTTATCTATCCTGTGCCCTAAACCGCTTCCTTTCAATTTCCCGTCGCTGTGAACCAACGCGCACGCGTTCGCTAACGCGTATTTCCCGGGCGATTTTCGCGTGTTGTTCAACCAATCTGCTCTGGGAAATCCACCATACGTCGCATCCACCTCCTTCTTAATATCTTGAAACTCTACTCCAGTCGCAAACAGACCGTGCAACGATTGCGCTTTCCCGGCTAAATCCCCTTCGTTTCCGTTTCTCCCGCCCGTGTGGAGCGACATCCAAGTGTCGCTCTTAAACGGCAACGCGTTCATCGTCTTTACGCACTTTGGCAACGTATTCTTCTCCGCACACTGCGCGCCTCCATACAGCGCAGCGCACGGTGAAAACGTATTCGTCGCTTTCGGTGGTTTCTCGCTAAACGGCACCTCGTAATCCAAACCGCCGAAAATCTGACCGCTAATCGCTCTCAGCGACTCGCCGTCGTTCATCTCTTTCGCGATATCGTATTGCTCTCGCGACCAACTGTGTCTACTCCGCGCAACTCGCGGCGCCGGAGGTGCACCCGGTGCCGGCGGAGACGGCGGTAAGTGCACCGGTAACGTGAACGTATCCGCATCGAATTTGAATTCGCGCGTCGTCGCGCCTTCTCCTTCCTCCACAGAAAGAAGATTTGTTGTTCTCGTCGAATGACCAACCTCCGGATTATCGGTCAGAAACACCGCGCAGACGATCATCACGGTCAACGCGCCGACAATTCCAGTCTTTCGCCTCTCCGAAAAAGAAGAAGAAGATGTCGTCGCGAAGAACCACTGATGCCGCTGGGCTTTCCCGTTGTTCGCGCTGCTCTTGTCGCTCGTAATCATTTCCACCTCTTGATTCAGCGACGACGACTGGCGCTTCTTCATCGCGAGAGAGGATGACGTGAACAACAAAGAAACGGCAGGAAAAACTGTCGCGCGTTGTTTTTCTCGTTCTCAAAAACGCAAAGGCTAGAAGAGAGAGAGAGAGAGAGAGAGAGAGAGAGAGAGAGAGAGTGGTTAAATCCGCGCGCGTGTTTTATCTCATACTCATATTAGGGGAAAATTTTTTCTGAGGAATTCTTCAGAAAAAAAAGTTAACTCTCTCTGTCGGGCTTTTGTTTGATGCACGCCGGCGCGCGAAGCACACATCTGCTATTCGCAAGCGCGCGCACTTCTCGCTCTTCTTCTCTTTATTCGTCTTTTTCTCCTTCGCGTTGTTTATTTCGGAATCTGTCGATAAGTCGCCGCCGGTGTGGGAGATTTTGGAACGGCGGCAAAGGTATCCGTGAGAGTTGTTTTGCGGGGAATCACCACGACGACGAGAAGAAGAAGAACGACGACGACGAGATGGGAGCGAACGCGTCGAGTTGTAACGAGAAAGGCGGCAACAATAACAACAACAACAATAAACCTTCCTATGCGTTGAAATCGCTGTTCGCGTGCTCGAAATGTCGAGGCGAAGGCGTTTTAATTTCTCAATCTCGAAGGCAACGGCAAGAGAAGAAGAGGCAAGAGAAACGAGAGATGTATCCAAACTCGTACAGAGGGAAATACGGAGAAAGTAATAATAATAATAATACGAACAAAAAGCAGAAGAAAAAAGCGATGGGAGATAAGCGGTCGACGTGCTCGGATTGCCAAGGGACGGGGTTGATGGATTTGAATGAGAAAACCGAGGACGACGGCGTTCTTCGCGACGGCGCCGACGCGAAAAGTCGAGGTCACGTGTCCATCGTCGGCGGCGGCATAGGCGGGATGGCGTTGGGCGTCGCGTTGCAACATCGAGGCATTCGGTTTACGATATTTGAAAAAGACGAAGAGTTTAAAGCGAGAAGGCAAGGGTACGGGTTAACCATGCAGAGGTACTCGGGGGCGTCGGCTTTAAAACAGTTAGGGTTGGAGTTGAATGGAGTTGGATCCGACGCGAACGTTGCGTTGCACAATAACGGGAAGGTATTGGGTGAGTACGGGCACTCGGTCGAGAAAAGGAAGGAACGAACGGCGACTGATTCAAACGCTGCAAATAGTAATAGTAAACACTTGCCAAGCGTGGCTCACTCGTTGAGGAACGTGCACATTCCGAGACAGGAATTACGGAAAATGCTGTTGGATGCGGTAGATCCAGAGAACATTCGGTGGGGAATGAAGTTCGATAGCGCCAAGGCGATTTTAGAAGACGGGGAAGACAACGACGACCCTCGCGTAGAAGTGACGTTCACGAACGGCGAAAAAGTACTCTCCGATTGTGTCGTCGGTGCGGATGGGTTGTTCAGTCGCGTTCGCGCGCACAAGTTCGACAACCTCGACGCCATTCACGAAGGTTTGAACTACCTCGATTGTCTCGTCGTCCTCGGTATTTGCCACGGCATGGACCACGAGTTGTGTAAAAACAAAGCGTTCCAAATTCTCGACGGGCACAATCGTTTGTTTTGCATGCCTTTTTCGACGAACGAGATTGCGGAAGATATATTAGGCTACAAAAACGACGTCGACCCAACGTACACGAACATCCCCCATGCGATGATGTGGCAACTTTCGTTCCCGTGCGAGTACGACGAAGCCGTGGAGCTTTCAAAAGATCGCGAAAAATTATTGGAAGAATCTCGAAAGCGATGCGAAAGTTGGTGCGAGCCCGCGCACACGTTGTTGAAATCAACGAGGAGTGAGAACATGTCCGGTTACCCGGCGTTTGATATGCTCATTGAAGACGAAGTCATGTTTCGAAACGGTAGGAAGAAAGACTCGTTGGATAAAGAAGCATCAACCGTGGATGCACTCACCACGCTTCTAGGAGATGCAGCACACCCCATGTCACCTTTTAAAGGTCAAGGCGCTAATCAGGCGTTGGTGGATGCCTTAAATCTCGCCCGAGCGCTTTCTAGAGCGCCTAAATTTCTCTTACCTGGCGAACGCACCAACGGCACGCCGCCTAAAGTCGCCAACACGAAAGAGGCGTTAGTTATAGCAGAAGATGCGATGTTGAAACGGTCGCGAGGGAAAGTAGAAGGTTCGAGAATCGCCGCAAAATACTTACACAGCGAAGCGGCGTTAGCAGAAGGTGATTTCGTGAGAGCGAACGTAGCAGTATCCGCCGCCGCCGGTGAAGTTTATGATGGAAGGAACGGTTAAGTAGTAATATATTATTTCTCTTTAGAAGAGATGAATTATTAATGAAAAACAACAACACATAAAACGTAGCATATTAGTATAGACTTAGAGCGCCTTCTTCGCACTTCTCGTACGACTAGACCTTCTCTTTTCGACTGGTTTTTGTCCCATTTTGTGTAAAAACTTGAACATCTTCACCGTGATCGGAAACAAACCAAAGATACCCGGGTGACCGTGGTACGGCACGCCGGCCTTCTCGCACTCCTCTTTCACAATCGGCACTAATTTTGGATACAAATTGTGCGCCATCCCTGGGAACAAATGGTGTTCGATCTGTAAGTTCAACCCACCGGATAAGAACGACCAGACCGATTCGCCCCAACTTGCGCTCGTGCGGATTTGCCACTCCGCCCAATCGTTTTGAGCTCTTTTCGGCAATGCCGCCGGAGTTAAACCGTCCAAATTGTGCGAGACGATGAAAAACCAGCACAGAATAAAAGAGCCAAACGTAGAATACGCGACGAGTGGTAAAATGCACGCCTTGACGCCAAAGTTGTACATCGGCAACGCGAATTTCAATCCGTAGTGCAAAGCTCTGCCCAAGTAAAACAATGCCACTTCGTGCTTCATCAGACCTAAATACTCCACTCCAGGGCTCGACTTTGTGATCACCACGTTCACAAAATCCCCGGATTGCGCGGCTAAATACAAAAACGGCCACGCGAAGACCGAGTAAAACGCCTGATACTTGTGAAACCACTTCCATTCCAAGCTTTCGTCCAATCGCATGAGAGGATAGGACGTGTACACATCTTGGTCTCTCGTCGCTTCGTTACAGTAGGAATGGTGCGAAACCATGTGGTGGTATCTCCACTCGATGGAACTCTTACCTAAAATCACGTCGCACCCGAACCAACCCCAAACAGCATTCACAAAACCGGATTGCGTCAACCCGCCGTGATTAGCGGTGTGTTGCAACCCGGTGCCGCTCCAATACGCCGCGAAGCCTAAAAACATGCCGGTCAAAACCGTCGGGTTTGCATTGAACATGTACAAAGCCACAGCGTAGCACAAAATGACGCAGAACGCGTCGAATTTCACCCCACCCGCACCTCTCGCTTTCCTACCGCTTCTCTTCGCGCGCGGCTCCACCACTTCCTCTCTTACTCTCTTCTGAATCGTTTTATACAAACTCGAATCGAGTGGTTTCGGAAAGGTTTCATCCGGGCACCAACTCTCTTCCACGTTCACGGTCGGCAGCGTCTTCAGAACTTTCTCCACGATTTCCGAGCGCAAGTGGTGCGATTCGAACAAAATCGTCGCGTCTCTCCCGTGCGCCAGCATCAAAAGTTGACTGCCGCCGGGATGACGTTTCGCGAAATCGGTGATGTCGTACGTTTTTCCCCGGATTTGCGTGTACTTTCTCCCCGGAATGAGTTCATCGAAAGACGACGGAGAAGCCATCATCGGCGCGACGTCGTCCTCGACGGCGACTTTTTTGCGCGAGGAGGAAGAGGATCTCGTCCTCGTCGCGTTTTCGGCGCCTTTCCCCATTTTTAGTATGTGGTTTTTTTTCCTTCAGGGACAGGACAGCGCGGGGACGACGACCGCAAATTGACACAAATCAAAAAATCAGAGAGAAATGAGAGATGCAGAGATCCAAATCGAGAAGTGTGCGTTTTGAGGGGAAAAATGAATCGTGAAGCTTCCTTCAAGCACGTCTCTCTCAAATTTTTGTCGGTACTAATACTACGTGCGATAGTTTACAATGATGCATGTGTGCGTGTTTCTCTCTCTCTCTCTCTCTCTCTCTCTCTCTCTCTCTTTCTCTCTCTCTCTCTCTCTCTCTCTCTTTCTTTCTCTCTCTCTCTCTCTCTCTCTCTCTCTCTCTCTCTCTTTCTCCGGTCTCTACTTTTAAGCCGCGCTTTTGTTTCTGTTAATCTCCTCGAACACGTTTTGCAACCACTTTGATTTACTCGCGTCCTGTTCCAACTCTGTTTTGAGCTTCTTGACGCGCTCGATGACCTCGCGCGGCTCGAGTTGAGGTAACGGGATGTTTTTGAAATCGTTGAGGAATTGCATGGCGCGTTTGCGACCGTACGTAGCGTCCGCATCATCGCCGTCAATGTTGTTGTTAGTAGTGGCGTTTTCTTTGTCGTTGCTTTTCGCGGAGTGAGTGCCGCCGTTTTCTAACTCTTCGGCGCACTTGCGCGCGTCTTCCAAAGCCTCGGCCGGGAAGCCCGAAAACTCGGCGCAGTGAATGCCGAAGGACTGGTCGCACGCGCCTTCTTCTAATGCGTATAACATCGCAATTTTCTTACTCGCGACGTCGATTTTCGCGGAAACGTGGAAGTTCTTTACGCCAGTCTCGCCTTTTAATTCGGTCAACTCATGGAAGTGCGTGGCGAACAAACACGGGGCTTTGACTTCGTTCGCCAAGTGCTCGGCAATGCCCCAGGCTAAACCGAACCCATCGTAAGTTGATGTGCCACGACCCAACTCGTCGATTATAACCAACGACTTTTCCGTAGCTGAACGCAATATAGACGCGGATTCGAGCATTTCTGCCATGAACGTGGAAACGCCGCGTAATTGAAAATCTCCGGCGCCGATGCGACAGAATATCGCATCCCGCACCGGGATGATTGCTTTTGAACACGGAACGAACGACCCAACTTGCGCCAACAAAACGTTCACGCCGACTTGGCGAATAAACGTAGATTTACCACCCATGTTCGGACCGGTGATGATTTGAAACCAACTCTCGCCTTTGGTCATTTTACACGAGTTTTGAACAAACTCGCCGCAGGATTCTTGCACCTCCACGAGCGGGTGTCTCGAATCGAGCAGCACGAGCTCTTTCTCGTCTGCGTTGGTCATTTGCGGTCTCACATACGGCGTCGGCGCGTTTTGAGCAACTTCGGCAAACGCGCACAATACGTCCAGCTCGGCCATTACGGACGACGCTTTCAAAAAGATATCGACGAAAGAAACCGCCACGTCCAAGACGCGTTGGACCAAATGTTTCTGCTTCGCCTCGTACGTCCGATCGATTTCTAACCTCTTTTGACTCAACGCGCGTAATTTTTTATTCGTAAACTTTGAACCATCTTTTTTTGCCTCTAAGATTTGAAACTGAGCGGATTTCGATAACTTTGATCGCGCCGCGGTTTCGTCCTTTTTCGTCAATCGAAAAAAATACCCGTGTTGATTGTTCTTTTCCAATTTTAACTGCTTGTCTCTCTCCATCGACAAATCGTCCGCGGCTTCTTGCCACACGACGTTGATCTCCTCCTCCGTGGATTTCTTTTGTTGCTCTAAGAGACCTAACGTGTCGTCAAACTCGGCAGAAATGACGTATTCGTCTGGAATCTTGTTCAAATCCACCGCGTGTTCGATTAAAGCTTCAAATTTGCCCAACTTTTCCTCTTCCACGCACTCTTTCAACGGCGAGATGTATTTGGAGATGAACAGCGCTTTCCTCGCCTCGTCGGAAAACGGAATGCGCTCTAAACAATCGATCGCGTGCGGAATCGCGCTCGACGCTTGGTATAATTTACACAAATCCATCAGCGTCGTTTTCTTCTTCTCCAACTTTCTCGCCAAGCGCTCGACGTCTGGCAAGGACTTCAGGTGCGCGTTTCGTAAGGAGTCTCTCAAAGCGCTTTCCTCGGAGAACGTTTCCACGACGTCGTGTCTTTCTGAAATCTTCTCCACGGAAACTAACGGTTGTTTCAACCATCTGTACAACACTCTCTTCCCCATCGGCGACGTGCATCGATTGAGCAAGTTGTACAAAGAGAACCCTCCGCCACTCCCTTTCCCGGCGGTTTCCCCGAACGACCTGTCGCCACCGTTGCTTGGCAACACGTTTAGCGCTTTCAAAGCCGCCGCGTCCAATCGAACGTGCGCTCCGTTGTCGAACAACTCCAATTCGCACCGTCCGTGGTTTTGCGCGTCGTTGCCGATATCCGCGAATTTCATCACCGCGTGCAAACACTGCACGGCTAACGGCAAATCCAAAACGTTTCTGTGCGCTTGCACGTTGTCACCACTTTTTAACAATCTCTTCAAATCGTCCTCCACGTCGTCCGATCGGAAATATTCGCTGTTTGCTTTTGGAGTCCGCATGGCGTCGCATCTATCGATCACGTCTGCGATTCTCTTCGCGTCCGCCGTCATCGCCCCTCCGTTCGTTTTATCGATTTCATTCGGCACAATCACCTCCCTGGCGTTAATCTGCGCTAAAATAGACTCCAACTGTCCCAACCGTTCCTCGTCCGAGAATTCCAACGCTTTTAACGTCCTCGTCGAGTACTCAAAAAACGCCAACCCGATGCGTCTTTGTTCTTGTTTCAAAACGCACTTCACCGCGCACACGATTGGCAACGAATCCGTATCCGCGTTGTTGTTATTCATATTGTTATTCGCGTCAAAGTTCTCTTTGCTCCCAGCGCCGCCGTCGAACAAAATATCCTCAAACTCCAACACGTTCCCCGGGCTTCCTTTTTTCGTCAACTTGAAATCCTTCGACGACGCGCCTCGTTCGCTCTCGTACACCTCCACCGTCCTCTCTCTCGCGTGCAACAACACGTCTCTCAAAATCGTTTCGAATAAGTTTTGGTTGATATTCACGGACGGCAAGACGAATTCTTTTCCCGTTGAAGGACTACTGCTCTCTTTATAATACTTCACCACGGTGGTCGTCTTATAAAATCGTCGCGCGACGTACATCGCGTCGTCGCCGTGCGCGGACCACCCGTCCGTCTTGCGGTTGAAAAATCTCAGCGGCGTTCTCTCCTCCTCCTCCTCTTCTCGCACATCGTTTGTATTCATCTTTTTGTCGACGAATGTCGTCCGGTAAAAGTGGACGAAACCAGACGCGTCTGGAACGACGTTCCTCGCGTCGTTCGCGTTCCCCGCGTTCCCGTTGTTGGCGTCGTCCATTTCTTCTTCTTCTTCTTCTTCTTCTCGTCGCGCGCTTTCCTTTTTGCGTTTCCTCTTCTTCTTTGTTTTCTTTTTTTTTGAATTTTTCTCTCTCTGCTCGTTTTCTTCACTTTTTTTTTTCGCTTTCGCTTCTCTCA
>Ga0255765_1003108_pt1 | contig 18080 bp, 9 predicted proteins | sample 041ome_8_FD_179965 | JGI IMG/M metagenome (GOLD analysis project Ga0255765, IMG submission 179965) | Coastal salt marsh microbial communities from the Groves Creek Marsh, Skidaway Island, Georgia - 041407BS metaG (version 2) | ecosystem: Environmental > Aquatic > Marine > Intertidal zone > Salt...
TTGTGTGTGCTTTATGCGCGTGAATGAGAAGTAATGGGGTACTCGCGTCGTTTTTTGTCTTTGTGATGAGAACTTTTTGTCGAGACAAAATAAAATTTCCCCTCATTTTTGTCACTCCCCTAATAAAAGAGAGAGAGAACTCCTTTACCTTCCTGATATAAAAGACTACTCGCGAAAATATGGAAGCACAGGACGCGGAAGTTTCGGTTCCCGAAGAGATCGATTCGCGAGTTGCTGCGTCGAAGGCGTCCGTCTTGGAAGAAGTTGGCGCTGCTCCCTCGAACAACGTCGAAGAAAAAAAATACGCGGAGAGTGATGAAGCGAAAAAAAGAGGGAGGAAGCGGAAAGAAGCGGAGAAAGAAAACGACGACGAGGAAAGCGCTGACCGCGAGGAGAAGACGTTTCGAGTTTTCGTGAAAACTTTAACAGGTAAATTGATGGTACTTGATCTGAAATGGATCGGGAATACGCTGGAAGGTCTAAAGTTCGACGATACGAATTTGGAAGAAGAAGAAATTAATTTAGATCTGGAGGATCTAAACGACCCGAACTCTGACGTTCGAGCTGTCTTGTCCAATGCGCTCGCGTTGCGAATGAAAGAGAGGGAAGGATGGTCGCGAAAGTTTACGGAGGCCCTCTGCCGAGAACTGTTCCATTTTCTCGAGTTAAAAGCGACTCTTGGAGATTTCGAGGGATGCGAGTTTAGCCCTCCGACGAGTTTAATGGACGACCTTTGGCATGAAGTTATACTCAACACGAAGTTATACAGGAGACTCTGCGCGACGCTTCCCAACAATCCAGAAGGAAAACTTGTCGATCACACGACGTTCGGCGCTGCTGTGGATCTTGAAGAAAAGAGAGAACTTACGAGAAAAAAGTTAACGTAAGCCTCCTTCCTATTTTGTTTTTCAAAATACTCACTATTTTATTTCTTCATTTAGGAACCTCGTTGATTTAACTCATGAATGGGATTGGAGTTTGTGGTTCGACGACGCGAAACCTGAAGTACGCGCCAGAACCGAAGGCCCCGAAGGGCATTTTACGGTGCTTGAATTGATGAAGATGATCGAAGCTAGTGAAGGGATCCCGCCGGACCAGCAGCGATTAGTGTACAGATACCAATTCCTCGAGCCCTACAAAACGTTCAAAAGGTACAATCCAGAGCCGGGCATAACCATACATCTTGTACTTCCATTAAAAGGGTGCTAAAAACAGTAGCTGCGAAGTGGGAGAGAGAGAGAGAGAGGAGAAAAAGAGACACAGAGAGTAAGAGAGACACAATGAGAGAGACTTATCAGTATTTTACCACAAACTTTGAAATACAAGATCTTTAAAATACAACTGCACATACGCTTGTCTTTTCGCTGTTCTTGTTGTTCCTCGTCCTCCTCTTATATAGTATTACCGAGCGACATCGAACGCGGGATTCTGCGGCCTCGCTTTCCCTATTCTCTCCCTGATGTATACCTTTGGTTCGATCAACAACGTTTCACTCTTTTCGTTTTTCCCGCGTTTTTGTCTTTGTTTCTTTTCCTCTTTTCTCTTCTCGAGAAGAGATTCAATCTCTTTCTTTTTCTCTTCGACAAACGCGTTGGCTTTTTTACCGAACGCGTCGACGAAGGGTATGTCGTTTTTGCGATTCGGGTCGCGGAGGACGAGGTGGAAGGAGACACAGGCGGCAAGGATGGAGAGACGGCGCGTCCATCTCGTCCATTTTAGTTGTTCCAGTTCCAGTTGTTGTTTGGTTTTGGATTTCGGTTTCTTCTTCTTGGACGTGACTTCTTCTTCGTCGTCCTCGTCTTCTTCATCCGCGCGAGCGCTACTATTCGCGGGGGCGGCGGCAGCATTTTTCGCGGACGGTGGTGTCGTCGAGGAACGAATTTGACCCATTTGGCTACTACTAGTTGGGTTTTGGTCGTCTCGTTGGTTGCTCACCGAAAACGCTGGAATGGCGGGTTCGTTGCCTCTCAAATACTTCTCGTGTAGAACTCCCGCCGCTCTCTCTTTGGTCAAATTGACGTACCTGCCTCGTCTGGCTCGAGACGTCGCATCGATATCAGTTCGTAAAGCAATCTCTAAATTCTCCAAGTTCGTCTCTCGTTTGCGCTGGAAAGACATTTTCGCATCTTCGAGGGTTTTGTGTTTTGCCATTTTCGGAACGTCCTCCGTCTCGAGAGCTGTTTGGACCGCGTCTATGAATTTGCCCGGATGCGCCGTCGCCAGAACGACGAGAGCGTTTTCACCGTCGTGGTTGTTCAAACCCATCGATTGCGCTGCATGTAAAGCTACTGCCGTGTGCGGACATGCCAAGTATTTGTGCACGTCCAAGTTATATTTCATGCTCTCAAAGGTGTCGTAATCCGACACCTCCGCGGTCAAAAATGTCTCTCTGAAATTTCTCAAAACTTTCTTCGGCAACGTCGCGTGTCCGTAAAATTCGTACGTATCTTGAATCCTCCGTAAAATTTCGGTATCGCCTTCCGCGCAATAATATACAACTCGCCACAAGTTATATGGCATCACGCAATCCATCGCCGACGCGACTGTCTTCTCTGCTTTGCTCTTTTTTACAATCTCACCAGTCATCGCAATCTCGTGCGCAGCTCCGTTCGCGTTGGTCGCTAAAACCACTTCCGTCATGGGCAAACCCATCTCTCGAGCTAGCTGAGCGGTGAATGCGTGTCCCATCGCCCCAGTCGGCACCACGCACGTCATCGTGTGGTTCTCAATCTCCTCCTCTGTCGTCTTCCCGTGCATGGTTCTAAAATAACACCAAAAAAAATGAGGCAGTTGCGCTAAAATCCTCAAAATGTTACAGCTATTCAACGACGTGATCCCGTTCCTTTGCACAAACTCCTCGTCCGCAAAGATCTTCGAGCACACGTCGTCGATATCGTCGCACCCTCTTTCGCACTCTTTCACTTCAATCGCGTTCACATTGTCACCTCTCTTCGTCGTCATCTGCCTTTCCTGCGCTTTCGAAATCTTCCCGCTCGGGTACAGACACCAACAATCGATGCGATTGTTCCCGAACTTTTCAATCGCATCCAGCGTTGCCGGCCCGGTATCTCCCGTCGTCGCTACGATCACGTTCGCGCGTTCGTGTTTTTTGCTCAAAAAAAACTCAATCATCTGCACCGCGAACGCGAGCGAAATATCTTTCACCGAAAGCGTCGGTCCGTGGAATAACTCCGCCACGTGAATTTGCACTTTCGTTTCGGGATATTTTTTACTCTTTTTACTCTTCTTCTTCTCATCGTCATCATCATCACTATCTTCGTCTAAAACGACCAAAGGCACCACGATATCGCTCTCCTCGAACCCTTTGTAACACTTCTTCACGATCGACCGTAACTTCTCTTTCGGAACGTCCGTTTCGGTGATGAATAAGCGGAGAATCTCGAACGCTAAATCTTCAAATCCTAAACCGCGAAGGCGTTTCAGTTGCGCGCGATTGAGTTTCGGAATCATCTGCGGGACGAACAAACCTTGGTCGTTCGGGAGATTCAATAAGGAAGCGGCGTGTAAGGAACACTTATGAGTGCCGCCTCGGGTGGAGACGTACCGCATTCTTTATTTATTTATTCTTAGTACGTGTTGTTGTGAGTATTTATTCGCGTTGTTTGTTATTGTTGTGTCGCATTTGAAAATGAGGGAGAGAATCTTTAATAAAACGCAGTAGTACGATCGATGATGTTTGAAAGCAACACGCGTAATGCATCTAATAAAATGGAATAATATGTTCACTAATTGTTCTTCTTCTTCTTATTATTATTATTACTGGTATCAATTACCGGGTGGAGGCGGTGGCGGTGGAGGTCTTCGTAACGCGGCGAATCGATTACCGCCGGGCGCGTATCCTCCTCCGGGAGGCGGTTGTTGATAGTATCCGGCGGCGGCGCCTCCCGTACCCGGCGGTGGTGGTGGTGGTTGAGCGTACGCCAGGTTTGGTGGTATTTGCTGGTAGTATTGCGGGGGAGGTTGCTGATACGCGCCGTGTTGTTGCGGTGGCATCATGACGCCTCCTCGTTGTTGCATCTGCAAAGACTGCATGAGGATGCGTTTACCGGCGTCGTTCAAACCGGCGGAGTTCCCGTTCGTTCTTACGACGTTCACGCGCAAACGAGAATCTTCGATGAAGAGTTTTGGTGGTGGTGGCACGTCGCTCTGGTCTAATATAGGTTTCGGTAACACCGTACCTTCCAACAACCTCGGCGGCACTTTCGTCGTGCCTAATCGATACCGAGCGCAAACAACCCTATTCTCGTTGATATTCTCTTCGCGCATCATCGGCGACTCGATCTGTTTCGGGCAACAATCGCCGTCCGAGGTTTTCAAAGGGAGCACTTCACCACACGCGCCGTCGGCATCAGCAGCGGGGATTTTCAGCGCACATTTTTCGCGAATATCCTCGTCGTCAATTTTCGACGCGACGTTGGCGATTTTCAACATGCACTTGGAAATTGAAAGTTGTTCGTGCGCGTATAAGAGCTCGATGTTGATCGTGTTTCGGTTCGCTTCTTCCGGCGTTAACGTGCAATCCAAATTTCGTGTTTCCGTGAGTAAACGGTCGGCATCGATCCACGGTAACAGTGCCACTGCTTGCCATGCGAAGCGTTTGCCGTTCATGTCCAAATCAAAATGTTTCGGGTAGAAATCGATGATTGGACTGTCCTCATCCGTCATCAACGGGTAAAACGCCGGAGGTAACGCGTGCGCGGAAGCCGCAGGTAACACGCCCATCAACTGATCGAACGGTTTGAAAGGTTTTCCAAGCTCGAATTCTGTGGAGATGAGTTCTAAATCCACCATATCCGTCGCGAACGGCGCGTAATGGTACGGATAAAACCAACCCCAAGAGCAACACCCCTCGTAATAGTACTTACAGACCCACAGTAAACCTCTTATGAACTCTTCCACCATGCCTCGAACAACTTTTCGTCGCGAGTTTAAATCGTGCGACCCCATCTTCGTGTCGTAATACCGTTCTTTCCATCCAATTTCCCCTAATCGAATGTTATCCGCTTCCATCTCGTCCTCGCGATCGTTCTTCTTCTCCAACAGCTCGTCCAATTGTTTCAAAAACACCGCTTTTTCCATCGCGTCGCCTTTTTTCAACCGAGGGATTTCCGACGGTTTCGGACATCCGCATCGAAAACACGATTTGCGCGTTTTTTGCATGTCGCCGCAACCGGACGGACACCGCCAATCGCCTGGTCTCGCGTCCGCGCCGGTTGCTTGGACAAACTCAAACGGCACGTCGTCGTCGGTTTCGATGGATTCAAATCCAGAATCTTCTCCTTCCTGTTTGACTTCTTCTTTCTTGATTTCGTTGAACAAATCGCTCGCGTTTTTGACTCTGTTCTTGGTCTCGTCTTTCTCCTCTTCTTCTTCTTCTTTAACTTTGGTTGTACTTTTCGCTTTCTTCTTCCCTTTGTCATTGATCTCTTCTTCTTCTTCTTCTTTTTGTTCTTTCGCTAACGCTTTTTCAGATTCCAACGCGACTTTCTTTCCCAACAACTTCGCTTTCAACGCGGCCGCGGCGGAAACATTCGCCTCGGCGTCTCTCCCAATGGGTTTCACCTCGGCAAATTGAGCTGATTTACGTTTCACACCTTTCGTGTTTGCCGCGATATACGCCGGCGCGCGATCGGACGCGTTTATCGATCCACCCAAAGCACTTTTACCAACCAAACTGCCTTGATTGTTCTTCTTATAAAACTGTCTGGACATGTCTTTCTCGCGTTTCCTTCTCGAACGCATCTGCGCCTCGCGTTTCGCTCTCTTTTGGAAAATCTGCTCCTCGAATTGCGCCACGGCTCGCACGAATTGTCCGACCCGGCGTAAATTCGGCGTTCCGTCTTCGACTAAATGTCCGCCTAAATTCCCCAACTCCTGCTTATAAATGGTCATCAATAAATCAATCGCGCCTTCTCGAATTTCCAACGTCGGCGAATGAGGTAAAAAATCGTTCCCGACGAAGAAGCACATAAAGACGAAATCGTCGAATAACCGTTCGCGGTCGATGGTAAACGTCTGCGGTAAAACGTGCGGACTCAAGTCTAACGCCAAATATTCCCGTAATATGGTCACCGATAATAATTGAAACGGTTTCCTCGCGATTGCAATTTGCTTCGCGTTTTTATCGATCGCACCAGCGCCCCCGTTTTGCGCCGATTCGTTTGGTTTCTGTTGAAAGACAACTTCGCGTAAAATATGAAAATGCGGTTCGTGCGTCGCTAAAGCCAACATAATTAAATCGGCGTCTAAACCGTACACCACGTGTCGCGTGTTTGGGTCGTAACCGCCGCCATTCGCACACGCTCTCTGTTGCCGAATGTAATGCATCGCTTTGTGCTCGCCTTCTCCCGGAACGCTCGCGTCGCTCACGATAACTTTGATGTTTTTCCACCCTTTATCTGTATTTTGTTTCTTTCGCACGTAAAATTTTAACGCTTCGGCTAATCGTCCCATAAACGGCGTCCCCGGAGTAATCACGTTGGAATCAAAAACGCCGCTTTCAATTTTCGGCGGTACCTCGATCCCGTCTCTTCTTAATTTCTCTCTCAACTTTTCCTCTTCGATTTTCTTCTCCTCGGCTTCTTGCGCCGCTCGAAATCTCCGACTTCTCTGTTGATTCATCTTCGCTCTCGGCGCGACGCCGTCGATGGCCATGTATAAAACCTTCCTCGGTCGAATCATGAGAAACAATCTCTCGATGTACTCGAAAATGTTCAAAAACACTTCCTCCTCCGTCGTCGGTGGCGGTCGGTCCTCCGGGTGAAAACACGGGTGGATGATCCCGTTCATGTCGAGATACAGATTGTCAAACTCCTGCCCGTTCGGGTTCGCTTTCGAGGAATCCACGAACACTTTATTCCCGTTGATATCCACGACTTCATCTTCTACGACGTCGGCGATGATTTTCGGGTATTTCACCGAGAGCCATCGGTAAAACGCCGGGACACCCATTCTTACTCTTTCTTTATTCCTTTAAAATACTTTCGATAAAACAGAAGAGAAACACCCAACCCGGCGGCTGATGAATGTCTCAGGAATCGAATTTCCAATCGGTCTCTCTCTCTCTCTCTTAATAATAAGACTTTTCAACGCACCAAAAACAAACACACACAAAAACACCAACAAACGCTCTCTCTCTCTCTTCTCTCTCTCTCTCTCTCTCGAACAGAAGAGCGCGAAAAACAAAGAAGAAGAGACAACGAGTAGTGAGTAGATGTAATCGATGATTTTTGTGCTGTCACTTGGTTGTTTTTTTCTCTTTTTTGAAAAATTTTTGCAAATAAATTGTTTAGGGTATTAAAACCTAATTGTGTACGTGAAAGACACGAGGAGAAAATTTTCTGCACTCGTCACAAGAGAGAAGAGAGAGAGAGAGAAGAGAGATGGATTCAGCCAACGACGAGAAGGAAACAAAGACGACGAGCGGTGCGAGCGCGAGTAAATCAAACTTCGACGCCGTCGTCGTCCACCCGTTAGTTTTGCTCTCCGTGGTCGATCACTTTAAAAGAGTCGACGAGGTAATGCACAACGCTGCTTGTTTTTTTTTCTCTTCTGTTTTTTCCCACTTTTTGCGATCTGATTTTGATGATGATGATGTGATGATGATGATGTCAATCTCTCTCTCTTCATCTCTCTGTGTGTGTGTGTGTGTGTTCTCTCAAGCGCGATGTTTTTATCGATGTTTTTTCTCTCTTTTTCCTTTTAAATGTATTGACGCACACTAACATCATTATCAATCAGGGCGACGAGGACGACGACCAAGAAGACGAGGACGAGGACGATTCGAACCAACAGGCGAAACGACGCGTCGTCGGCGTCTTACTCGGTTCCGTGGCGAACGACCGTTTGGACATCACGTCGTCGTTCGCGGTACCTTTCGAGGAGGACCCGTCGGATGCGTCGATTTGGTTTTTCGATCACGCGTACGCGGAACAAATGTACCGAATGCACTCGAGAATACACGCGAAGGAGAAAGTGGTCGGATGGTATTCCACCGGGCCGAAAATCCGGGAGAATGATTTAGACATCGGGGAGTTGTTTGAGAAATATTGCGCGGATCCGGTGTTGGTTATCGTGAACTTATCGCCGACGGCGGACGACGCGCCGACGAATGCGTACAGGGCGGTGTTGGACGTGAAGGAAGACGGAACGATGACGCAGAAAGCGCAGAAGACGCACGAGCACGTGCCGTGTACGATTGAGGCGAGCGACCCGGAGGCGATTGGCGTTGAGCATTTGTTGAGAGACGTGAAGGACGCGACGGTGAGCACGCTGAGCACGCAAGTGAAAGAGAAAGCGAGAGCGTTGAGAGGATTGGAAACGAGATTAAAAGAGATTAAGAAATACATGGAGTTGGTGTTGAGCGATCAGTTACCGGTGAACCAGGAGATATTGGGGGAGTTGCAAAACGCGTTCAACGGGTTACCGAATTTGAATTTAGAGAGTTACGTCAAGGCGTTCGCGGTGGAAACGAACGACGCGCAGTTGGTAATTTATTTAGGCGCGCTCATAAGAACCGTGGTCGCGTTGCACGATTTAATTAATAACAAGATGGAACAGAAAGAACGCGAACGGGTGAGCGACATGCACGATGCGGAGGATACCGTCGACGGCGGCGTTGGCGCTGATGAAGACGCGATGAAGAAGAAGAAGGAAGAAGAGGAGAAAGAGAGTAACGACAAAGAGAACGATAAGAGCGTATCGAACAAGAAGAAGTAAAAAATTTAGACAGAGAGAGAGAGAGAAGAGAAGTAAGAAAATCTACTAATAATAGCAAGAGTAGAATCAACCAACAGCGTTTGTGTATATAATACATATATATTCTATAATAGCCGATTTGATGTGAATTTAAATGATACTCTGTACGCCGCGGACGTCTCGTCGCGGATGATTACGGTGGTATCGTTTATAAAATCTACGCTCGAAATATCCGGCGAACATTCGGTCTTAATCTCGCACAGGAGAAAGGAGTTCTCTTCTAGTGATTCCTTCGGCATCGAATAACAGCAATCGAATATTTTGAAGACGTTGGAGTGTTTGTACGTTACCGCGACGAAGGATTCATTCGGCGAAAGCGCTATGCCTTTTACCGCCGGTGTTTTCGCGGCTTCGAGAGGCGTCGTCGTGGAGTTTGTCTCGCCGTTGTTGCCGGTACCCTTGATAAAGACGCAGTACGTAGACTCAGAATCTAACTTCGGCGGCGCCGGCTGCAGCAGCGATTCTTCTGCGGTATCGCATGTCGTAGATGGTGCTAAAGATACCGATGGTAACGCTACTAAAGGCGAATGCGGGAAAAACAAAATCCGTTTCGCGAGCGTCAAATCGAACAAGGATACGCAGCCTCGAGCGTCGCCGCACAGCAATATTTTACCCGTGTTTACAAAGCTGATAAAGGTAACTCGACTCGTACATATCTCTTGCGTAGACACGGCATAATTCTCAAAAGATGCGATAACTTCTCCCGTGTTCGTGTCGAGCATTCTCCATCCACCGCTCTCGTCGCCGTACGCGATGCACTTTTTCGATGGGTGTAGAGCAGATGCGAAACGTTGGTCTTTGTCTGATTTCGGTAGACGAATGAGTCTCGTATGCGTAACGTTTACCACTCGTGGTTTTTCCCGGCGTTGTTCCGTTCGGGACTGCGATAATAACGTCTGCATATGCTTCCGCTCTTTCTTCTCCTCTTCTTCTTTCGTTGCTTCAAACATGTCCGTTTGCCTCGCGCGCCCTGCGTGGTCAAACGCCTCTCGTCGCGTATTTTCTCCAACCTCCTCTTGCGAGACGACGCGCGTTTTCGCCGCGTGTTTCTTCTGTCGTTTTTTGAACTTTTTCAGCAAAAGAGCGGACGAAGGTGCCGCATACGATGTTTCTTTTCGTTCCTTTTCTTCTTCTTCTTCTTCCTCTCTTTCTTCTTCTTCTTTCGCTACTTTGTGTTCTATGGCTTTCACCCGCGTGGCCACTTTACTCGTCGGCTTTGCCTTTGCCTTTGCTTTCTCCTCTTCCTCCTCTTTCTTCGTCTTCTTCTTCTTCGTCTGCGCATCTTTCAACTCTTCCAACTCTTGCTCCAATCCTTTAACTCTTTTCATCAGCTTATTTCTCTCGATCGTCAACATCGTTCTATCTTTCATCGCAACCCCGTACTTGGCGTTCAAATCTTCAATCGCCGGCGCGAACACTTCCTCCGCTTCCTTCTTCAAGCGCTTGATGGTTTTCATTTGCTCGCGTTTTTCTTGCTCTAAACGAAGGCGGTGCGTCTTGTGCGTTTGTATTTCTCTCCTGAGTCGCTCGCAGAGTAAGAGCGCGTCTTGGTTGGTTTTCGTGGCGTTGGCGAGGGAGGTGAATTGCGTTTGTCTCTGTATTTTTTGGTCTTCGTTCTCTTTGTGAATACCTAATTCAACGAAAGGCGTTGGAGCATCGTCGACCGGCACCTTTCGCGGAACTTCTTCCGACACTCGAGGGGAGAATTCAGTCGGATCCTCTTCTACTTCTTGCTCTGACTTTCTCCTCTTTTTCTTCTTTTTCTTCTTCTCACTGTTGTTCACATCCTCTACCTTCTCCTCGGTCAACTCTAGACTCGGCGACGCTTCGCTTCCTCCGTTTTGCCGGTCTTCCTCCCCAAGACACAACACTTCCTTCCGCCTCTCATCTTCGTCGTCGGAGTCGGTCCCTTCGACGCTCACGACTTCAACTTCGGCGTACACGAACCCGTCGTCTGAAACCGCGTCGTTTTCGTCGTCTGAATCGTCGTCTTTACCTTCATTCGCGGTCATGCGATGTTTCTGTTTTGTGTCTAAAAATAGAGGAAAAAAGTGGTTAAAAATCAAAATTTTCGTTCGTTGGAAATTCCGTTTAACACGGGCGGTGTTCTGTCGCTTCGTTGTTCGATCGATTTTCGTTCGCTCTGCTTTCCGACTCAGTAAATAATGTACTTTTAATCATTTTGAACATCAGATTAAGACGTTTGACACATTTTTTAACATCATCGTCGGAAAACTTCGCGCGAAGGAGAGAAGGACGTAGCAGCGCGCTTCGCGTATTTTTTTGTATCTCTCTCTCTTTTTCCCGGGGCAAAGGGTTTTCTCCTCTCTCGCGCGCTTGGTCTCTTCGGCTCAGAAATTCAAGTAATCATAGCAAAGCGCGGGTTGTTTGGTACCCGAGATTGTCAGAGATCCCCTTGGAAGAAAATTGTTTTTAATCATCATCGCCGAACGCGCACCGAGAGAGAAAGAGGGAACCTCCACCCGCTCTCTCATCAAATCGTTCTCCTTCTCAAGAGTGAATTCAGAGATACAAAAAAAAGTGAACCGCGCGTGTTCTTTTTCGGCTCAGCGCAGTTTTTATCATCACGAGATACAACTCTCAAAGTGAATGCTATTTTCTTACTCATCATCGCCGATTTGTTCGTTTTACGCGCGCGCGCCTTGCTCCCCGAAAGAGAATACGTTCGAGAGAAAGAAAGAAAGAAAGAAAGAAAGAAAGAAAGAAAGATCAGAAGTCAAAGAAGAAGATAAAAATGAGGAACCGTTTTCGCTGAAAATAAGAAAAAAAGAGCAGACACGAGAGAGTTTTTGACGGCGCTAAAAGTCTTCAAATTCTTTACATCCTTTGAGTATCACTTTACGAATAAGACACACACACACACGCAACAGGGCGTTTAAAAAGAAGAAAAAGTCAAAGAAGAACGCGTGAGATGGGTTTGAACAAGAGAGGGAGAAAAGAAGACGAAGGGGAATCGTCGAGCAGTAATTATTCGTCGTCTGATGATGATGAGAATGCTGATGAGAATAAGAATAAGACGACGACGAATGTTGAAGAATTCGGATTCGAACGCGTGGAAAAGCTCACCGGCCGGAGATTGAAACAAGAGAAACTGAACAAGAAAAAGCAGAAATCCGGCGGGTTTGAAAGCATGGATTTGCCTCCGGACATCTTTCGAGCGATTAAGCGCAAAGGCTATCGATTGCCGACACCTATTCAGAGGAAAGCGATTCCGGTGATAAGCACCGGCGTGGACGTGGTGGCGATGGCGAGGACCGGGAGCGGGAAGACGGCGGCGTTTGTGGTACCAGTTTTAGCGGCGTTGCAGAAGCACTCGCTGAGGAACGGCGCGAGAGCGTTGATTCTCGCGCCGACGAGGGAGTTGGCGTTGCAAACGTTCGCGGTGACGAGAGATATGGCAAAGTTTACCGATTTACGGTTGTGCGCTTTAGTCGGCGGCGATAGCATGGAGATGCAGTTTGAGGATTTGGCGAATAATCCGGACGTGATTGTGGCTACGCCGGGGAGAGTGTTGCACCACACGAACGAGATTGAAAGTTTCAGCTTACGATTGGTGGAAAAAGTTGTTTTAGATGAAGCCGATCGGTTGTTAGAGATGGGTTTTCAGGAGCAACTTTCGGAGATTATGAAAAAAGTGAGTCAATCGAGACAGACGTTGTTGTTTTCCGCGACGTTGCCGAGCGCGCTGGCGGAGTTTGTGAAAGTCGGGTTGAGAGATCCGCGAGTTATACGTCTCGATGCGGAGATGAAAATATCTGAAGATTTGCGATTGACGTTCGCGCTCGTGCGCAAAGAGGAGAAAATAGCAGCCTTATTGAGAATCTTACAAACGGTCGTTGAAAACGAAAAATCTCAAACAGTGGTCTTTGCGAGCACTCGACATCACGTGGAGCACTTGGAAACGCTGCTGAAAAAAGAGGGCCACTCGTGCGTGTCCATATTCGGGGCGATGGATTTCGCGGCGAGAAAAATCGCTCTGGCGACGTTCAAATCGGGTAAGGCGAACGTGATGGTCGTCACCGACGTCGCGGCGAGAGGTATCGACGTGCCTTTGTTAGATAACGTGATTAATTACGATTTTCCAGCGAACGCGAAATTGTTCGTACACAGAGTCGGTCGCGTTGCCAGAGCTGGGAGGAAAGGTATCGCGCACTCGATATTGGTAAAAGAAGAGTTAGGGTACGTCGTCGATTTACACTTGTTCTTGGGTAGAAAAATCAAACCGGCGGATATTGTGCCACCACAAAACGAAGAAGAAGCGGAAAAACGAGCGAGAGAAGGCGACGCAAACGAAGAGTCTGTCGTGGGGACGTTCCCAATCGGTTCCTTAGATTTACTCGCCGACCGCGTCCGGGAATTGCACGAAACGCACATCGAGCTGGAAGCGTTGCAGAAAACCACCGTGAACGCGTACAAAGCGTACCAAAAGACGAGAATTCCAGCAAGTTCGGAATCCGTTGCTCGCGCGAAACCACTCATTGAATGTGGGCCACACCCGTTGTTCTGCGCCGCCATCTTTCGAAAAGCGTCCAACGCCGGAGGAACGGCGAACACGACCACATACAAAAACGCTAAAGAGTTGGCCGAACTCATGCGCGGGATGAAAAATTACCGCCCGCACGCGACCGTCTTAGAAGCCGAGTTTGCTTCGGCTGGGAAAATCGGAAAGAACTGGAAAAGTTCGGTATCGGTGAACGCGATGAGTGAGAAACGAAAAGCGCACGCAAAGTTTATCGAGATGCGGAATAACGGGGAAGAAAAGACGAAGAAATTGAGACCTTTAGGGGATGATGAGAACCCGATTGTCGCCGGAAATACTCACGCGGATGATGACGCTGATGATGATGATGATGATGGCAGCGATGACGATTCGGATAACGACGAAGGCAACGACGACGACGAAGACGACGAACGAGTAAACGGTGTCGACATTGGAGCAGGAGGAGGAGGAGGTTCTGGAGGTAAGAAGAAGCTGAAAACGCTAGTCTCTCAAGACGCCTTCTCACGAGGTAAATTTCGCGACGACGAGTTCTTCATGGACGTCGTTCCTCGCAAAATCAATCACAAAGAGCTTGGATTGAGCACGAAAGAAGGTTGCACGATGGACGATTTAGATGAAATGACCATGGACATTGTCGCCGAAGACGGCGCGTCCATGCGCAAACAAAAGAAACTCGTCAGCGTTTGGGACAAGAAGAAGAAAAATTACGTCCAAGTCGACGCGAATGAAATCGGCAAGAACGGAAAGAGGATTAAAAACGAAAGCGGGAAAGTAGTTTCGAAAGATACGCTCGGAAAGACGTATAAGAAGTGGCAATCGAAAACGAACAGATACGTTTCGCAAGTTGGTGAGGTTGAAGACGAGAAAACGCGCGCGAGATACGATAAGAAGAAGAGAGCCGGTGCGTCCGAAGGCGGCGGCATGAGCCGGTTCAAGCGACATTTTCACACGAAAGGTACGGATGGTGGCGGAAATGGTTCAGGAAACAACGCGCCGAGCGAGCTCAGAAACGCGGACCAGATTCGAAAAGGAAGAAAAGAAGACATCCGGAAGAAAAAGAGCGGTCGAGGTGGAGGAAGATCGGGAGGAAGAGGTGGAGGAAGATCAGGAGGAAGAGGTGGACGCGGCAAAGGACGTAAATAGTAGCGATAATAGCAGTAGATGTAGTAGGCAAACCGCGCTTTATTTAGTGATTATTTGTATGAGTAGTCTTCATATACATGTGCTACTGTAAGAAAAGTTAATTTTTTACTGATCCCGAGAATCGAACGACGCAAAGCCGCACAACTTAAACACGTGGTAGTACGACTTCTTTTCGATTTTCGAACACCAGTTCCAAGCGGACGTCAATCGACCGTCGATGCACGAACCGGCGTCAAAGAAATTATCTGCACCAGAGCCGTCAAACGCGTGCCTAAAAAAGTCCGTCAAAATCAACTTACGACAGCTCTCCACGCTGTCAAAGGCGTTCTCGATGTATTGGCGCAACTCGCGGTTTTTGCTCGCCAGTTTCGGCAACTCTTTTACTACGAGGACGACCGGCGCTAAAATTCTCGCCACTTGCGTGTACTTGTCGATAAACATTAACGCATTCGGGACGTTGTGGTCGCCCAAGTGAATGACTGAAGATCCGACCCAGTGACCTAATTTCGATTGACATCTGTGCAAAATCTCATGCATGCACTTCAACGTTTGCGGCGAATGTTGGACGCGATTGAGACCTTGACCGGTATTTTGCAACGTGTATCGGTTGTTATCTCGCAACAAATCGTGTTCGGCCAAGTACCAGAGTTTGAACATATCGTTCGCGACTTCTCTCCACAGCATCAGCGATTGAGAAACATACGCGTACTGCCTGCCATGATTATGCGATAGGCGCGCGCCCTCCATCCCTGTGGAGATGCCCAACGAGAACCCTTCCTCGGGTGTTTTAGGATCGAACATATCCGTCAGAAATTTTAACATTTCATCAACCGGGTCGCGATTATAGCGCAAGTACGCGTTGTTGTCCGCGATGGAGTATAAGACGTGCAAAATGTCTTCCGAACTTAAATCTCTCGCCGCGTATTTTTTGCTCAATGTTTCCCTGGCGCGTTCTTTTTGCTTGATCTCTCTTTGCACCTCGTGTCTCGGCTTCCCTTCGTGCATGATTTCCGCCGTCGCGGTAGACATTAAGGGATCGTTGAGCATGTCCAAACCGTTTTCAGATTCCGAAAGCAACCAGTACGCCGTTTTCAACGGTCTCACCAACTTAAACGACAACATCTCTCTCACGTCTGGCGATTGCGAGTCTTGTAACAAATATACCATCTTCCCGTACTCCGATCGCATCTTTTCCGGGTTCATGATTTTATGCCTCCTTCCGATTTCAAATATCATCCCGAAAAAGTTCGCGTTGTCCTTAAACTCGCGGTCTTGAATGAGTTTTTGCCCAGCTCTGTAATCCGAAGCCACGACTAAACCGGACATGATGGCGCAAATCTCTTTAATCATCCTCGCAATTCGTTGCGACCTGGATGACCACGACTGCACGTCAACAACGTCGGTGTACTCGCTCACGTGTAACGCTGCTTCTAACAAACGCAAGTATTTCCGTTCGTCGTGATCTAATCGCAGCGGTATGTATTTGGCGCGCTCTAAGAAGGACTCTCTCGGATTCGCTCCGCCGCCGTTCCTCTTCTTTGCCTCTTCCAGTTTTTTCATCTCAACCTCGATCGCGTTGTTTGGATTTCTCTCCATCAAAAAACCTTTCTTAAATCCGCCTGTGTTGTTGTTGTTGTTGTTGTTTCTATTCTCCCTATTAATATTCTCCGTCGCGACATCGCTCGCGTCCGCCATCACCTGATCCGTAACTTTATCAAATTCTTCTTCCTCTGCTTCTCTTTCTTCTTCTTCTTCTTCTTCCTTTCCGTCTCCTTCTTCTCCTTTTCCGTCTGCCGCCATAACGTGCGTCGCGTCTACGCCAACCTCCCGTATGGCTCTCTTCTGCTCCTCCGTCGCGTTCGCCGCAAACGCTTTCGCCTCCTCCAACGTCTGCTTCAACATTTCAATAAGCTCTTCCGCGTCGTTAGTACTCCCTCCTACAATCTTCTCCTCCATGTCCTTCAAATCCTTCGCCACCATTCTCGAAAACTCCGCGGACTGTTGCCTCGCCACCAGTAACCGTTGTTTCGATTCGCGCATTTCGGACACGCGCAACCGTTCCGATTGGTCCAATTTTTCTCTCAGCATCTCAAAACTCTTCGCTTGGTCCTCCGCCGCCTCTAAATCATCTTCCTCGTCGTCGTTATCGAGCAACGCGTCCAGTTTATCTTTCCGTTTTTTACTGTTCTTCTTATTCTTCTCGTTCTTCTTACTGTTCTTCTTGTTTTTCTTCCTATGCCCGCTCGCTTTTCCCTCCTCCTCTTCCTCCTCCGTGTCCTCGTCGCTACTCCTTTCAATCTCATCATCATCATCATCCTCATCTTCGTCATCATCATCAAAATCATCGTCAACGCCAAACGACAACGATTTCTGGTGCCCTTGACGTAAAGACGGTAACGACGATCGCTCGTGTTGTTGTTGTTGCAGCCTTTTGTTTTTCTTCGACTGCGCGGAGGAACCGCCGCCGAAATACCCGAACACAGCGTCCATATTTATAGTACGTGTGTTTCTCTGTTTTTTCTTTTCGTGGTCGTTTTTGTTTCTGCGGCAGTTTGGTGTAAAAAACGTTTCTTTGTTCAATTTTTGCTAAAAAAAAAAGTCTCGCGCATGTGCAAATGGTGATTGATTATTCCAAGTGGGATCAGCTGAAGTACTCGTCTTCTTCTTCTTCCGAAGACGAGGACGAGGGTGAAAAGGAGGCGGGAAATGCATTACCGGAGAAACTGGGGAATCTCTCGCTCTCTTCGTCGTCGCCTCTTTGGAACGGATTGGTGGTGCATCATAAGGATATTTTTGTATCGCATGTGATTTCGAAATTGACCGAGACGGATCGGTTTTTCTTTGCAAAGGTGAATGGTGAGAGTCAGGATGTGCTTAAGTATGCCGGGGTAAACGTATCGAGATTACATGTATTTGTTTACGAATGTTCATCCATTTCGACGTTGGAATTCGCGTGGAATCACTTTCCCTGGGGAAAGAAAGATACCAAAGGAAACGTGATAGATCAAGCCTTGTTTTGCTCGGGAGTTGCTGAAACGAACAAACTCGAGTTGCTCAAGTGGGCGAGAGAAGTGAAACAGTGCGAGTGGAATGAATGGACGATTATTCAGGCCGCAATTAAAGGTAATCTCGAGATGCTGAAGTATTGCTTCTCTAACGATTGCCCGTGTGATGAAAAAGAGTCGTGTTGTCGAGCTGCTATTGGAGGACACCTCGACTGTCTTCGATTTCTTTTCGACATAGTGAAAATTTCACGAGATATGGAAAGATATGCGGCACAACTGGCAGCAGCATATGGTCGCATAAACATCTTGAAATATGTTGTTGAAGAAAGAAAGATATCTGAGGAGGTGAAGGAATCCTGTGTGGCATCTGCTACAAAGTTAGGCCGCCTCGATTGCCTCAAATACTTATTTGGCGAAGAGGCGAGAGCGCCTCTTAACGACTGGCGACACATCGCTTCCGCTCGGTATTACGAACACCCCGACTGCGTAAACTACTTGCTCGAAAAAGGGTGCCCAGAACCAACGGACGAAGAATACGCTCGATTTGTCGAGGCAACAGAAAAAGCAGAAGCACGAGCGCGAGAAAGAGAAGCAGCTTCTTGAGAACAGTAGATGGATCATCGAAAGAGAGA
>Ga0255765_1003115_pt1 | contig 18045 bp, 24 predicted proteins | sample 041ome_8_FD_179965 | JGI IMG/M metagenome (GOLD analysis project Ga0255765, IMG submission 179965) | Coastal salt marsh microbial communities from the Groves Creek Marsh, Skidaway Island, Georgia - 041407BS metaG (version 2) | ecosystem: Environmental > Aquatic > Marine > Intertidal zone > Salt...
AACACCTGGCGAGGTAATTGAAAAAGCTATTACCTTTAGCACTAAAAATAATACTTCCCTTAACTCAGTTGAAGGTTTTGTTAGGCAAATAATGGGTTGGCGAGAATTTATTAGAGGAGTTTACCATACTAGAGGTCACAAACAAATAGGCCAAAATTTCTTTAAAAATGAACGAAAACTGACAAAAGATTGGTATGACGGCACTACAGGTATTGATCCGCTCGATAATGCCATCAAGCTTACATTAGAACATGGATACACTCATCACATTAATAGACTGATGGTTATTTCTAACATTATGAACCTTTCAGGAATTCATCCAGACGAGATCTACAGATGGTTTATGGAAATGTTTGTGGACTCTTCAGAGTGGGTGATGGTACCGAATGTCTATGGAATGGGAACGTATGCAGATGGTGGAGTTTTTTCAACAAAACCATACATTTGCGGTTCTAGCTATATCATGAAAATGAGTAATTTCAAAAAAGGGCCATGGTGTGATATTGTAGATGGGCTTTATTGGTCGTTTATCAAAAATAATTTAGGTTACTTTAAAACTAATCCTCGTTTAGCAGTTATGCCTAGAGCGCTTGAAAGATTGAAACCTGAAAGAACTGAACTTATTTTCAGTGCTGCAAATAAGTTTATTGAAGAAAAAACTAGTTAGTTTTTAGTAGATTTATTTTGAAAAGGTCTTATAGATGTGGACAAAAACAATCGCCGCATTTACAAACAATAAACTCATACTCCCTTGTACAATCGCATAAAACATCCATGCCAGACATCCCAATCCGTTAATTACTCTCATTTTAGGACCGTCAAAAAAGAAAGAAATAATAACGAGCGTAGAGCCTATCCAACCAACTAATTCAATATTAAGCAAGAGCATGATTAATTTTCACTATAATTTGGTACGGGTGGTATCCCTAACGAGATTTCAAACAAATCACTTTCTAATGAAGCCGATTCAGATGAAGGAGATTCAACAATTCTTCCGACCTCAGTATCCCCCATTTTAACAATTAAAGTTGGTACATAGCGGATATCTTTTCCTGCTTGTTCATTTTCAGGACTAACTTTTTCTCTATCAACTGTGACTATCTGAACTTTATCAAAGTCAATTCCAAGATTAATAAATATTTTTTCTATTCTAGGAACCTCTCTCCTACTGTCGCCACACCATGTACCCAAAAATAGTTCATAGTTATATTGATTAGGATTAGATATTGCTGCTAATAGCTCTTCATCAACCTTATAACCATCAAATTCATCAGAATACCAATCATTAAAGGGATATTGCTTCAACTCATCAATAACAATCTCCCCTAACAGCATTGGCTTTCCGGTATTAGGATCTTCAAACATCCCCTCAGGGATGTTTGAAGACATAAGCAACTTATAAGATAGTGCTAAGCAAACAATTGCTAAGCATAATGAAATAGTTTTATTATTGATTATCATTGTAGTACTTATATATTAAATAAGTACAAATGATAGTACAAGACAAAGTAATTACTGAACCTTCAATTCCAAAAGTTCCGCCCGATACTATATCAGGAACATTTCCGGTGTTTTCATGGCTAATCATTTTCCATGAATCGACATTTATTCCACTTATTTCAAACCCAAGCAATCCTTGAAAAAAGTTCCATCCGAAATGGAAGAATGTTGGAAACCATAGATTTTTAGTGAAAGTGTAACTAATACCTAAAATAAACCCAGCAGCAAACAATTCAGTCATAGGAACCCATGTGCTCCAAACGTTAGGATTGCCAGAGTGTAATAATGCAAATAATACTGAAGATCCAGCAAGAGCAATCCATCTATTTTTAGTTGAATCCATCATATTATTCAAGATATATCCTCTAAAGATAATCTCTTCATCAAATGCTGCCAAAAATAACATCATACTGACAACAAAAACGCCAGGTTTAAACCCAACAAAACCAGTGACAGTTATGGCACCCATTATCCATAAAATTGCAAAAAGTCCGCCAATAAAAGCTAAGGCAAAAGCAAGGCCAATTAGCATTTCATTTGTCTTATCTTTGACTGACAACCCAATAGACATTAAAGGTTTTTTATCCATAAATTTGGTTGCTATCCAAAGTGCTAAAAAACTTCCTGCAACCTGAAAAACTGTCATTAAAAGCATAACTGGAGAGTCAAAGCTCATGTTTCCAAATAATGCTTCAGCAGATTCAGGATTAGCCATATCCACTCCAGATACTAACATTACTAATACTGAACCAATTGTAACTGAAAAACCCATTATAATTATCCATAAAGGCATAAAAATAATCGCACGAACCCAACCATTCTCTGTTATAATATTACCCAATTTTTTTCGATTGCTAATCATTAGGTAAGCAATAAGTATTGCTAAAATTATTGTTATCATTAACCACATATTATTTCCCTTCTATTGGTTTACCATTTTTGTATTTTACTATCTCAATTAATTGGCCTTGATCATCAAAAAATGATACATCGCCATTTATATTCCCGCGCTTATAGTTTACTTGCACATAAATTTGTCCATTTTCATGATAAAAAGTATAGAGTCCATGAAATTTTCCATTTTTGTAAGTAGCATCTGTTCTCTTGGCTCCACTTTCATAAAAATCTTTATATGGACCATGGTTCATTCTACCTTTTACATGTCTAATCATTTTAATTTTAATTTGTTCATCGTCATAATATTCAGTATAAATTCTTTCGTTAGTATTTCTATTAAATACATTTGTTTCCATACCGCCATTAGTGACTGTTTGTCCAAAGCCTACAGCTAGTAAACAAAAAAATAGTAGTATTACTCTCATATTTATCTTTTCTCTTCTTTTTTAGTTTTATCTGAAGCCTTTATTTTATTTCGTAGACTTTTATCAAAACTTTCTGAAATCTTTAACGAAGGATTATTATCCATTGCAATAATTGCATCTTGTGCTGACATGATAAAAATTTCTTCTAAATGTTTCTTGAAAAATCGAGTGATTTTAATTGTTAATTTCAGAGACGGATCAAACTTACCGGTTTCAATTGCATTAATAGTTTGTCTACTTACACTTAAAGATTCAGCCAAATCCTTTTGACTGATCTTCATTTCATTTCTTAGTTTTTTAATGTTGTTTTTCATTATTCATAGAATTTTTTATAAAAATATACTTGACCAATAGCCATTCCTACAATGGAACATAGACAGTAATCTATCCACTCAGGTTGAAATTCCATATAAATAGACGCAAAATGTAGAATTAAGCCAAAAACTGCAAAACCTAGAAGACCTGACATCAATGAGAAATCATGAAACTTTCTATAAAGCTCATCCTGATTTTTATATAATTCAAAAGAATATTTTATACTAAAAAAACCAAAAATTAATGTCAACGCAGGCATAATATAAAATAGTGAAGGATGTACAATCTCAGACCACAACAACAAGGCTGATTTATCTAAAGAAAGTCCAAGCAGAAATCCGCAAAATATCGACGATAAAAAAATTTTTTTCGAAGTATTTTTATCTTCTTTGCTCAATGAAGAATACTTAAACCACAATCCTTTATGTGTTATTTTAGTCATTATTTCTCCCTAAATTATCTAAAATCAAATTAAAAGTGTAAAGTAGGCTTTACATATGTAAATGTCAAGCTTGCTTTACCGGTACGAGGAAAAAATGAAGAAAATTTTTATAGCATTAATTTTGTTTTTCTTGAACGGATGTAATCAATCTTTAGAAATGTCATCTGAAGATGTCGAAGAAAAATACAATATTTATATCAGCAAACTTTCCAATGAACAAATTCAAGAAAATTTAAATAAAGGACTAAAACCTATTGCTATTAAAGACAATATTGATGTTCAAGGATTTGCCAATACAGCGGGATCGTTAGCTTTAAAAAATAACTTTCCTGATAACAACGCTTTTTTAATTCAAAAACTTATTGATAATGGTTATTTCGTAATAGGAAAAACAAATCTTTCAGAATGGGCTAATTTCCGCTCCTCTTCCTCTACAAGCGGATGGTCAAGCATGGGTGGACAAACTATCAATCCATATGGTGAAATGCGTACTCCGTGCGGTTCTAGCTCTGGTTCAGGAGTAGTAGTTGCTACTGGATTAGTAAACGTTGCTATTGGAACAGAAACAAATGGATCAGTAAGCTGTCCCTCCTCAGTCAATGGCATTGTAGGCATTAAGCCAACGGTGGGACTTGTTAGCAGATCTGGAATTATTCCAATATCTCATACTCAAGATACAGCTGGACCAATGGCTGACTCAGTTATAAACGCTGCTTCTATTTTAGAAATTATTGCAGGTAAAGATGAAAACGATCCTGCTACACTTGCAATTCCTGATGACTTTGATTTTAACTTCACCTCAAACTTAAATCCATCTGCTTTGCAAGGTAAACGATTTGGACTATTACCAACAGGCAGTCAAAACAGCGATGGAAAACTTATGTTGAAAAAAATGAGAATTATGTTGGAAGAAGCTGGAGCAATTGTTGTAGATATTGAAGACACAAGAGAGTATCCCGGATCAGAAGAATTGCTTGTTTTGTTATACGAATTCAAAGTTGGACTGGAGCAATTTCTAGCTAATTCAAACTCTGAACTTAAAACGCTTGATGAGCTAATAGCTTTCAATGAAGAAAATAAAGATGAAGTTTTAAAGTATTTTGATCAAAGTCATTTTTATGACAGCAATGAAACATCCTCCCAAAAAGCAGAATATCTGTTAGCCTTAGAACGTGTTTTACAAACCAGAGAAGAAATTGATAATTTTATTAAAGAATATAATATCGAAGCTTTAATAGGATTATCTTGGAGTCCAGCATGGGCCATTAATCATGATGGCGGTGACGATCAAGCCATTGCAGAGTACAAATTTTGGGTTAATGGAAGCTTTGCTGCTATGGCAGGTTATCCTCATGTAACAATTCCGTTTGATTATGTAGACAAACTTCCGATTGGAATGTCATTTATTGGTTCAAAATGGGACGATAAAAAATTAATTGAACTAGCTTATGCAGCAGAACAACTAATTCAATTCAAACCAATACCAAACATCTAATGACTCAATATATAGAGATTGTTTTAATTGCAATAATGGCTTTTTTTATACTGTCAATTATTTTTATAATTATTAGAGATATAATTAGGGGAATAATGGATTGGTTTAAGAAGTAATTACTTCCATTTAATATTACAACCCATTGATGGTTGCTGATCGGATGATACACTTTTCCCATCTAATAGACTTGTCATAGCTTTTCTTAAATCTCTTGCAGAAACATTAATATCATTCCCAGGAGAAGAATCATCCATCCTTCCTCTGTATACTAATAAACTATTATTATCATAAAGATAAAATTCAGGAGTGCATTCTGCTTGCAACTCTCTAGCAATCTCTTGTGTTTCATCCAATAAGTAAGGAAATGGCAATTTAAGATTATGGAATAATGCTTTCATTTCAGCTGGTCCATCCTGCGGATAAGATATTATATCATTAGAACTAATAGCTACAAAATCTATTTTGTGACCAAAATCATTAGCCAGTTTTTTTATTTCGTCATGATAATGAATCACGTAAGGACAATGATTACATATAACCATTATTAATGAGGGTTTAGCGTTCATTAAAGTCGAAGAGGTATATAGTTTGTCGTCTAATACATTTTTAAGCTGAAAATCAGGCAATTTTGTACCAAGAGGTAACATTGTAGAATAAGTTAGTGCCATTATCTATATACCTAGAAAGCTATGAAAAATGAAATTAGAATTACATAAACTGACATTAGGACAAAAAGCACTGCTATTAAATTAAAAATAAAATCTATTTTTGATTCCATAAATTCAAGCAGGCCTACAAAAATACTATAAGGGTTATGAATAGCCGATCTAGTAATTGGAGGGATTCGATTAAATAATCTAAAAGGTAGTCCAATTATAAAAATAGCAATGAGAATTGGAACAGTAAGAATGACATAGATAGTTTTTTTTATTAATGATAATATCATAGCTATTTCCTTTAAAAATTGCGGAGAGAGAGGGATTCGAACCCTCGATACCCTTACGAGTATAACACCTTAGCAGGGTGCCGCTTTCAGCCACTCAGCCACCTCTCCAAGCTATCAAATTTACACTAGGAATACTATTAAGCCGACAGAAAAGATACAAGCTTATCTTTTAAAGAATTCAAGCCAGTATTTGAAACGGATGATATATCAATGAATTCTTCAGAAAAAGAACTCCATCGTTCATCTACATCTTCTGAGATAGTATCAATTTTCGTTCTTACAACAATTCTATCTTTATCAAGTAAATCTTTATTGAAATTTACAAGCTCATCCAATAATTGGTTATAAACCTCGTTTGGATTTTTCTCTTCTACGTCTATTAAAAAAAGTAAAATTTTATTACGTTCTATATGTTTTAAGAATTGATGACCCAAACCTTTTCCCTTACTTGCTCCTTCAATTAATCCAGGAATATCTGCCATAACAAAAGATTGATATTCACCATATTTTACAATACCTAAATGAGGTTGTAAGGTAGTAAATGGATAGTCAGCAATCTTAGGTTTTGCTGTAGTCATTACAGATAATAAAGTAGACTTCCCAGCATTAGGAAGACCTACCAGCCCTACATCCGCTAACACTTTTAACTCTAATTCGATTGAAAGTTTTTGTCCTTTTACCCCTTCTTGAGCAAAACGTGGAGTTTGTTGCGTGGAAGATTTGAAATGAAAATTACCCTTACCTCCTATTCCGCCCTGACAAATAATATGAGACTCATCTTCTTTTACTAAATCTTTTATAATTGATTTTGATTCAATGCTCTTAATTATAGTACCGCATGGTACTTGAATGATTAGATCTTCACCAGACTTACCTGTACGTTTATTAGAACCGCCTGATTGTCCATTTTTTGCCTTATACATTCTTTTATAACGAATGTCTTGCAATGTATGAAGGTTGGTGTTTGTTTGAAATACGATATTCCCTCCGCGACCACCATCGCCTCCACTAGGACCACCTTTATCGATATACTTTTCTCTGTGAAAAGCTACAGCGCCATTGCCACCGTTGCCAGCTTGCAACTCAATTTTTGCATAATCGATAAACATAATAAAGAATTAAAATTTGCTAATAATTTCATCACCAAATTCTGAGCATTTTAGTAACGTGGCATTTTCCATTAAACGATGGAAATCGTAAGTTACTTTTTTATTAAAAATGGCTTTTTCAATACCAGATTCAATTAAATCGGCAGCCTCTGTCCAACCCAAATAGTTCAACATCATCGCTCCAGATAAAATTACAGATGAGGGGTTCACTTTATCTTGACCAGCATATTTTGGTGCTGTTCCGTGCGTAGCTTCAAAAATAGCATGTCCGGATTTGTAATTGATATTTGCTCCAGGGGCAATCCCAATTCCTCCGACTGCAGCTGCAGCAGAATCAGATAAATAATCTCCATTAAGATTCATTGTAGCAATAACATCATACTCATCTGGTCTTAGAAGGATTTGTTGTAAAAATGCATCTGCTATAACATCTTTAATAATAATCTTTCCTTCTTCTAAAGCTTTGTTTTGAGCTGCATTAGCTGCTTCAGTGCCATTTTCTTCTTGAATTCTATCGTACTGTGCCCAAGTAAATACTCTATCAGAATAATGCTCTTCTGCGTGTGCATAAGTCCATTTTTTAAAATACCCTTCAGTAAATTTCATAATATTACCCTTATGAACAATAGTAACTGATCTTCTATTGTTTTCAAGAGCATATTTCAAAGCAGCATCAAACAACCTAATTGAACCTTCTTTAGATATTGGTTTTAAACCAAATGAACTTGATTCTGGAAACCTAATCTTCTTAGCTTCCCCAAATTTTTCCATCAATTCAATAATTTGCTTAGATTCATCGCTACCATTTTCAAACTCAATACCCGCATAAACATCCTCAGTATTTTCTCTAAACAATACAAAATCTACCCTCTTAGGATCAAGAATGGCTGCAGGGGTACCTTTAAACCATCTTACTGGACGAACACATGCATACAAATCTAACTCTTTTCTAAGAGCAACATTTAAAGATCTGATTCCTCCCCCAATTGGTGTTGTTAAGGGGCCTTTAATTCCAACTAAGTGAGATTTTAAAGTTTCTAATGTTTTTGCTGGAAGCCATTCACCGCTATCTTTAAACGATTTTTCTCCACAAAGAACTTCTAACCATTCAATTTTTCTTGAACCGTTATATGCATGTTCAACAGCTGCATCAATAACTCGCTGAGATGCTGCCCAAATATCAGGACCAATTCCATCCCCTTCTATAAAAGGAATTATTGGGTTATCGGTTACAATAAGTTTATTATCTTTAATTTGAATTTTATCTGCCATTACTTTCCTTTAAATTTTTCTATTAATCTATCTTCAACGCTTTTTGGAACAAATTTAGATAAATCTGTTTTATATTCAGCCAGCTCTCTAATAATGCTGGAATTTAAGTGCAGAAATCTTTCATTTGAAACCATTAAAATGGTTGATATTTCAGGATTGATTCCATGATTAACATTTGCCATCTGAAACTCTAGCTCAAAATCACTCACATGCCTTAAACCGCGAATTATTGCAACTGCATCTTTACTATCCGCAAAATTAACAACTAAATTATTTGGGTTTGAATAGGCGGATACATTATCAAGATCGCTAGTACATTCTTCAATCATTTCTACTCTTTCTTTATGACTAAAAAGAGGATTTTTATGCTGGTTATCTGAAACACAAATATAGACCTCATCAAACAACCTAGATGCTCGCCTAGCTATATCTATGTGACCGTAATGAATTGGGTCGAAAGTTCCTGGATATATTATTCTTTTCATACTTTCCAATAAGCTAAATTTGTCTCCCCGAATTTAGCAATTTTATCGTATCCTTCAAGCGATTCCTTTGCTGAGCATTCAACCACAAGAAATCCACCTTTATTAATTTTTTTAAGTGCATTTTGAACAAAAAGATTCAAATCATATATATTGTATGGAGGATCTGCAAAAATTATATCATAGTTATCACATTTTTTAATAAAACGCTGAGCATCTCTTCTCAAAAAGGTAAAGTTGTTGTAATCTAATTTTTTAGAATTTTCTATAATTTGATTAAGATATTTTTTATTCATTTCTACAAAAGAAACTCGTTGAGCGCCCCTACTCGCAGCTTCAAAGCCAATCATACCTGAGCCTGAAAAAATATCTAAAAATGATTTGCTTTCAAGGGAGCAGATGGTGTCAAAAATACTTTTTCTGCAGATAGCTGTGGTTGGTCTAAAATGGGAATTCTTTTGGATATCTAAAGAAATATTTTTGAAAACTCCTGAATTAATCTTCATGATTCAATAATAGTAACATATAAATGCAAGCTTTCTTCTTTGCTAAAACTTACCTTTTTAACGAACATATTATTAAAACTTTCAATCTCATTAACAACATCTAGAATACTATCATTCTTTTCAAACCTAAGTACAAGATTTATAGCATTTTTATTGTCAAACTTTGAATTAAATACTTTGAATTTTAAGTTACTATCTATTTCAAATAACTTGATCAACAGCTCACCATAACTTGCACTAGTATTGCTTTTAGTTACAGTATATGAATTATTATCAAATTCAATTTTTTGTTCATTCACATTGAAAACATTATCAGAAACAACAAAACTATTTAATTGGCTATCACTATTCATTGCAATCTTTAATTTAGTTACAACTCTATAAGAAGCGCTTAATGCAATTTCTCTTGGTGTTAGGTTTTTTTCAACTTCTTTAACCTTTTCAACACCAATCTCTTGCTCTGTATCTAAAAATTTATAGTCTGAAAAGAAAGAAATTATAAGAGATAAAAATAGAATTGAAATTATTCCAGAAGAAAAATTTCTAATAAGATTTTGATAATCAAAATTATTATTTTGTACATTAAATGTTTTTTTTATGGAATGAATTTCTCCGCCAATAATCTGAGCTCTACTTGTCTCTGCAAAATTCAATAATGGCACATCCTTTAATATGAAATTGTCTAAATATTCAACTATCTTCAACCTATTGAAAAAAATAAATTTTAAATTACTTTTGTCTAACTCTTTAAGCTGTATTTTTGGAAGATCTAGTAAGCCTATAATTTTTTCAAAGCTTTTTTTTGTTCCGGAGAAATTGGCTTTAAAAAACATAAATCCTTTCTTAGTATTACCAAAAAATGTGAATTTCTTACCATTTTTAATCGTTGCAAATTGAGTAGACTTTAGCCCAGTAGTTACAATCGAAGAAAGAGGAATTAAATAATTAACATTCATTCCAAAATTGTTAAAGTTTAGCTTAATTTTTTCTCTTAGAAAATGATGGATAGCAATAGAATGATATACATTTTTAGGAACCTTTTTTTCCTCAGATATAAAATATAGATTATCTACAGTCTTACCCCACTTCAAAGAAGCTTCTTTTTTAAGTTGTTCATCTATTGTTTTATATTTCTTTGACTTCACAACGACTGAATGACTTAAAAGACTATCATCTATTACAATAGAAGTTCTATGATTTGTTAAGGATACTTTTTCGCTAATCTCATCTAAAGATCTTGCAATTACTGAATTAAGTTTTTTAGAATTATTTAGAACTTTTAATAATGGAATATGAAATTTTACTTTATCAGCTAAAGCAAGACTCTGCTTATTTTTTGAATGATTGTAAACAGATAGTGAAGTATTATCTATTAAGAAGTAAAGCAATCAACTAATTATCCCAACTTCTGGATCCATCAATAATATATCCATGACTTCTTGTTTTTAGTGCAAAAAAGCCATATCTATTGTCACGATAAGAACGAATAGGGCTTGAAACTCTTACAGAATTTCCTTCATCGTTGATTTCAATAATATATGGATCGCCAGTTAGTGGACAATAAAATTGGGTGTCATCAGGAAGAAAAGCAAAGTTGTAAGGACTAGTTTCTTTTCTAAAACTTCTATCAAAGTAAGATACTGTTTCAACTCTTTCAAATGTATTTTCAGCAACAACTCCCATAAAAAGCGGGTCTTGCTTTACATCAAAAAGATTTTTCTTTTGAACATAAACTGTATCTTCCATACCTGTTTCTTCTGACATCATTAATACTGTAACAGTTGTATCAACTATTGTTTCTTTAGAAACTCTTCTTAAACCAAAAGTGGTATCGTATTCAACATCAAATCCTTTAGGAACATCTACTAAGAAAGCTTCGCCATTTAATTTTACAGTTTGCTCTCCTAGGAATGTAGAATCTGCCATCACTGAATCTCTAACAGCATTAACCAATGTTACTGCTTTTTTACCATCAGGTTCATAACTACCAGTTAAAATATTATAGAAATTTTCTACATTATAAACGGTTTGCATTCGATAGCGGCTTTCATTTTTATACATATCCTCTTCTTCCCAAATAAGACTAGGAATAAAAATAACAAGAAGTGTAAGTATAAAAACAAAGAAGGTTGTGACTTCAAGATAATCGTTAAAAAATTTTTGTTTTGCTTTATCCATTTTTGACTCCACCGAATTTACAATAATTCATCATTATAGCAATATATTAATCCTCAAATCTTTGAAATTTAATTTCTTTATTTTTTTGAATCTTTAGTAGTTCTTCTATTGATTTTTTTTCATCTCTATTCATTTTCGAAGGAACGTCTATTTGAATCTTTACCAATTGATCCCCTCTTCTGGAACTTCCCATCATAGGGAAACCTTTACCTCTTACTCTTAAAATTTGACCTGGTTGAATACCTGAAGGAACTTTAAGCTTCGCAGTACCATCTATAGTAGGAATATCAATTTTATCACCAAAAACAGCTTGAGAATACCCTAATACAATTTGCAGCAAAACATCATTTCCATACCTTGAAAAATGTTCATGGTTCTCCTCTTCAAAGAATACATATAAATCTCCAGCTTTACCATTTAGGTCTTCGCTACCCTGACCATCCAAAGTCATATAATTGCCATCTTCAACTCCTGATGGAATTTTAATTTTCAACGTTTCTTCTACTGAAATCATTCCATCTTTGTTGGCACCGCTAGGAATACTTTTAGGTTGCTTTCCATATCCTTTGCATTGTGGACATATAGATGAAGATCTCATTTGCCCAAGAAAAGAATTTGTTACTTTAGTTACTTGACCTGCTCCTCCACACATTGAACATGTGATAAATGTTAATCCATCTGCAGGCTTCATTTTTTTAATTTTAATTTTCTTTTCACCGCCATTTACTATTTCTTTATAAGAAACATTGATTTTGACTTTTAGGTCTGCTCCTGCTCTAGGCCTAGCAGAGGCTCTTCCCCCTCCAAAGAAAGATTCAAAAGGATTATTTCCTCCAAAAATATCACCAAATTGATTAAATATATCATCCATATTCATTGAATTAAAACCAGATTGTCCGCCCATATTGTTATATGCCGAATGTCCAAACTGATCATACTGCCTCTTTTTGCTATCATCGCTCAAAACAGAATAAGCTTCAGCTGCTTCTTTAAATTTCTTTTCAGCTTCTTTATTGTCTGGATTTCTATCTGGATGAAATTTCATAGCAATCTTACGATAAGCTCTTTTTATTTCATTAGCGCTAGCAGATTTGGATACACCCAATATGTCGTAAAAATCAGCCATGCTTGTTTACCACAACTTTTGCATGTCTAATAATTAAATCTTTATACTTATAGCCAGATTGATAAACTTCAACAATGGTATCATCTTTAACCTTGGCATCATTTGTTGTTGTTAAAGCTTCATGTAGCTCAGGATCAAAATTTTCTCCTACTTCGCCAAAAGGTTTTACATGATTTGATTCTAATTTTTTAAGGAAGTCATCCCTTACCAAACCCAAAGCTTTTTTTGATTCTTCATCCTTGTAGGATTCAATTCCTCTAGAAATATTATCTAAAACTGATAAAAAGTCTAAAATGAAATTTTTACCCTCATATTTTAATAATGAAGAAACTTCAGCTTCTTTTCTTTTTCTAAAATTATCGAACTCAGCTTTCAAACGTAGCTGCTTATCTTCAAAACTTGCTATAGCAAGCTCTAAATCTTTCTTGGTAGGCTTCTTATTAGATGAGGCTTTTTTAGAAGCTTCAACACCATTTTTATTTTTTTTATTCATTTAAATTTCTCTTCATTGATTGACTGGATGAATATAGGCCGATAAATATTGAAAATCCAATAATCCAAATCCATAAAAATTCATCTAACTTTACATTAACACCAAAATAAGAATTAAATCCTGTAAATAAATATTTAACAAAAATAAAAGCTAACAATCCGCCAAAAATTGAGTGCAAAAAACTTTCAATATAAAAAGGTACTTTTACAAAGAAACGAGAAGCGCCATTATACTTCAAAATATCTATAAAATCTTTTCTATTAGACATAGAAAGTTTAACTGTATTAGAGATAATTTGAATTGATAGAAAAATAATAGCAATTACAAAAATCAAGAAAATAAAAATTGCAAGATTGATTCTATCTTCCACTTGATTTATATATTTTCCTCTGTATTCTATCTCATCTACAAAATCGATACTTTCAATAGAGAAAATTAACGCATCTACTTTTTCAAATTCAAAATCTTTTTCACTTAGAAAAACTTTAATGGAAACTGGCAATGGGTTATATCCAAGCATTTCTACAACGTTTTCGCCAAACTCTTCTTCAAAAATCTTAGCAGATTCTTCCTTATCAATTAGCTTAATATTGGATATGATTTCATCTGTACTTAGCTCCTTTATAAAAGATTCATATGAACTAGATTTCGTATCATTTTCTAGAAAAATTTCAAATGTGTACTTAGATCTAAAAAAATCAATTAAAGAATTAGTATTAAAACCAATTACAAATAGAGATCCTAATATTGAAAAGTTGATAAAAATTGTAATGATACATAAAAAACTAGCCAATTTATTTCTAAAAAAATTTTTAAAACCCTCTGAAATTAAAAATGCAAATTGATCAATCATCCGCTAATCAACCTTCCGTTCTTTAACTCAATTATGCGATAATCTTTCTCAGCTATTAATTTATAGTTGTGAGTTGCCATAATCACAGAAGTGCCCTCTTTATTTATCTGTTCTAGAATTTTTAAAATCTTATGCGCTGCTGTAGGATCAAGATTTCCAGTTGGTTCATCTGCTAAGATTATCTCTGGATTTTTTACAATAGCTCTTGCGATACATACTCTTTGTTGCTCTCCGCCAGATAATTGATAAGGGTATTTACCCTGAAAATCATTAAGGTCAGTCAATTCAAGTGCTTCGCTAACATTTTCTTTAATTTTCTTTCTTCCTATTCCATTTATGTGCAAAGGAAGAGAAATGTTTTCGTAAACAGTTCTTTGTTGAAGAAGCTTATAGTCTTGAAAAATTACTCCGATTTTTTTTCTTAATTTATGAACGTTTCTTTTCTTTGTTTTTTTTGAATTAAATCCGATTATATCAATCTCTCCTTTTGAAGGAATAATATCAAAGTACATTAATTTTAATAAGCTAGTTTTACCTGAGCCTGTAGGCCCTACAAGAAAACAAAACTCATTTTCATTAATACTTAAATCAATATTATAAACACCGGACTGTTTAGAATAGTTAAATGAGATATTGTCAAACTCAACCATAAAACTGCAAATATAGAAAAGTTATATATCCAATAAACAGAAAAGCGGCTGTTATTTTATTTAAGCCATTATGTAAATAAATAAATAACATTAAAGATAACAAAAAACCAACTCCTAGCAATAATTCAAAAATTACATTCGATGCTTGAATAGGAGTTACGAGCGCTATTGTGGCGAGGACAAAGAGTATATTAAAAATATTAGAACCAATAATATTTCCTAATGAAATTCCCACCTCTTTCTTAGAAAGAGCCATCAATGTTACAAAAAGCTCTGGCAAAGATGTTCCGATAGCAACAACTGTCATTCCTATGGCTTTTTCAGAAAAACCAAAGACTTCAACAAGGGGAATTGCTCCATTATCCACAAACAACAATGAACCATAATAGAGCATAACAGATCCAGCAACAATTCTTCCAACTGCTTTTTTTAAACATAGCTCTTTTTCATTCTCAAGCTCTCCATCGCACGATGTGATATTAGGCCTCAAAAAACTTGCTATAATATATACAAAAAACACTAGGAGTAAAGCTTGTGCTTCTACAAAAGAGATTAAATTGTCTTGTAAAAAAATATACAACATAACACATGCTAGTAAGTTGTATACAAATGGAGCTGTTGCCCCCTTCAAATTGAAGTCAATTTTATAAAAAAATGCAGGCAAACCGATAGCTAATCCAATATTTGCTATATTTGAACCTAAAACATTTCCAACAACAAAATCTGTATACCCTTGAAAAGCGCTAATTAAACCTACTACAAGCTCAGGAAATGATGTTCCAATTGATACAATAGTTAGCCCAATAACCAGATCAGAAACTTTGAATTTTTTTGCTAAAGCCTTTGCGCCATCTATCAGCCACTCAGATCCAAAATAGAGACCTAACGAGCCTAATGTTAAAAAAAATAAACTACTTAACATTAGTATAACCCATCTTTATTGATATAGTCCCAAACTTCTTTTGTTACCATATATCTAATTGTTTTTCCATCTCTCCATCTAGCTCTAATATTGGTTGAAGAAATTTCAAACTGAGGAATGTTTGCAAAATGGACTCTGTCTAGCACCCATTGTGGAATATTGCTTGGAGTAAAACCAGGTCTAGTTGCGACTACTATATTACATAAATCTAGGATTTCTTTAGGCTCTTTCCAGTTATGAAAATCCATCAATGTATCACTTCCCATTAAAAAATAAAGATCTTTTTTGTCAATACTTAATTCATCATGAAAATACTTGATTGAATCAATTGTATAACTAATATCTTCTTTTTTAATTTCAAAGTCTGATATTTCAAAATTATCATTATTTAAAAGTGCCATATTTAACATTTTAAGTCTTTTTTCAGGAGGAGAAATTTGTCGCCCTTGTTTTACTGGAGACAAGAAAGCTGGCAGGAAAATTAGTCTGTCAAAATTTTCAGATTCAATGATAGTTTGTGCAATTAAAAGATGTCCAATATGAGGAGGGTCAAAAGTACCGCCAAAAATACATGTTTTCATCAATGCCTCCTTTATACAGCTAAGAGTTATCTTTAATGACGCCTAAAGCTTTCTTTTTGAATGAATCTGTTACAACTGACTTTTCATTCTTTTCAAGATTCAATAAGAATTGTTTAGCCTCATCTTTTTTGTTTAAAAGAGATAAACATCTTATTACTTCAATATTAGCATCTTCAAAAAATTTAGTATCATAAAAATCATTGATAACAATTTTATAGGACACTATAGCAGAGTCATAAGCTTTAAGCTTGACATAGAGCTTCCCAGTCTCCATATTTTTTTCAGCCAACCTAGATCTTAATTCTTTGATTAACTTATCAGCATCTTTAGAATATTCTGAGTTAGGGAAATCGTCCAAAAATTCTTGAATTTGAGTTATTGCTTTCATACTTGAATCTTGATCGTGGTAAAAATTAGGTGATAACAACATTAACGTTTCACAAATACGCCATCTAGACTTTTCAATATATGGACTAAAACCCATTCTAGATACCAGCTTTTCAAACTCAATTAAGGCTAAATCATAGTCTTCATTTAAAAAATATGATTCAGCAAGAAAGAAAAGTGCATCGTCTCCTAGGTCAGTATGTGATGCTCTTTCTACGATAATATTAAATTGTTGCGACGCTTTAACGTATTTATCCTCTTCAAAAAAAGCTAACCCATCGTCAAAACGAGTCTTGTATGGAATATTATCATCAAATGGATTTGTAAATCCACAACCTATGATAATAAAAGATAATACGAATAGAAAAAATGATTTCATTATAAGAAACAGTTTTGTTTTAGATTTTTTTTAGAAAGATCCACTTAAAGAAAACCTGACCATGTTTGAATGAGGGTCAAGTTCACCGCCAATTACATAACTTACATCAAAAGCTATAGCACCAAGATCAGCTCCTAAACCTAAGGTTGTATAATTCAAATCTCCTGATGGATCACTCAAAAATCCAGCTCTCAAAGCAAAATCTTCGACCAAATAGAATTCAGCACCTAGATTTGTTACAACTGTCTGATCGTTTAGTTCATAATTAAAATCAAATGCTACAGTAGCTTGTCCTTCTAAAGTTAACAATGATAAACCTAAACCTAGCCTAGTTGGCAAAGGGTCTTCTTCTCCATCACCAAAACTTACTCCAGGACCAACGTTAGTTAAGACGGCACCTAATTTTAAATTAGGATTATCCATTGCATTGTGTTTGAAATAACCTAAATCAACTGCAAAACTACCGCTAGAAGCATCTAAACTGTTAATTACAGCTAATTCTTGATAAAAATACTTACCATTAACTCCCCATGAAGAACTTTCATCTATTTGTCTAGCATACGAAACATTTAACGCATACATATAGCTTGAAAACGAACCTATCACATTACCATTAGTATCTGTACTTACTTGATCGCCTAAGTTAAGATAAGTAAAATGTCCACCAATAGATTCTCCCTCCCTAAAAGGCATTGCGAATGTTAAAAAATCATAAGACATATCATCAACTAGATTAGGAAGATAGCTTGTATGCATAAATGAAAATTCTTTGGTAGATAAATTTGTTAAGCCTGCAGGGTTGTAATATGTAGCGTAAACATCATTTGCAACACCGATTTGCGCTTCACCCATTGCGTTCGATCTTGCACCAGGGTTAATTGTCAAAAACAATGATCCAGCTTGTCCCTGAGCAAAGGTTATTTGTGATAGTAAAATAAGTGATAAAATAAAGTGTTTTGTTCTCATAATACAATAAAGATAGTTATAAATCAGTAAAAGAACAAAGGAATATATGTTATAAAAAGTACTCCAATTAGCCTTATAAAAAAGAACGGCAAAGTAGCACTATAAATTGTGGGCATATCTT
>Ga0255765_1003122_pt1 | contig 18018 bp, 39 predicted proteins | sample 041ome_8_FD_179965 | JGI IMG/M metagenome (GOLD analysis project Ga0255765, IMG submission 179965) | Coastal salt marsh microbial communities from the Groves Creek Marsh, Skidaway Island, Georgia - 041407BS metaG (version 2) | ecosystem: Environmental > Aquatic > Marine > Intertidal zone > Salt...
TTATGACGCAAGGTATTTTGATTATTCTGAAGTCGATATGGGAGTTATTAGAAGGTATAATAGGGAACTTACTGCCTCAGAAGTCCTCCAAAACTATAACGCAACGAAAGGAAGATTCGGACTATGAAATATTTTATACAAGAAAACGACTGGGGTAATGGTTTTGAAATTATTTATAGAGAAGATGATTTAGCAGAGGTATCAAATTGGTATGATACCCGTGAAGAAGCAGATGAATTTATTGAAACATTAGAAGATTTAGAAGAATGAGTGCATCAGCTAATCCAGATATTGTAACAGAAAATTTAGTCTTTTGCATAGATAAAGCAGATTCAAAGGTAGATTATTATGATGATCCTGTTGAAAGAGCGCAAGGTATCGCAGCCGATTCTTCTAGTAATAGTACTGTAAACAACTTCGGAAATGGTTCTGTTTCAGATTTTATGAACAACTATTCTCAGATTACTATCATGGCGTGGATCACTAAGAATAGATATCATACTGGATATGCACAACATCCTATAAACAAGTGGGGACCGACAGGAAGTGGCACTAATGGAGCTTCGATTGTCCTTTATCATTTCGGCGATTACAATAGCAATGGAGATGATGGGGAATTTTCTTGGTATGTGGGCCTAGGAGGGAACACTTGGAGAGGGAGTAATCGCGTAACACTAGAAGTTGGTGAAACTGCTTTTTTATGCTATCAATATACTGCAAATACAGGCATGCAGGTTTGGAAAAACGCTAGCAAAATCGGTGGTAGGACTAGCACTGGACAAGGTAATGGAGGAACCACTAGTGATAAGACTCTTACAATATATTCTTCTGATTATTATACCGCTCAAACAGAGCAAGTATTAATGTATGATAGAGATCTATCTGATGCAGAGATAATCCAAAACTACAACGCAACAAAATCAAGATTTAATTTATAATTTGTTGAATTTCTTTTTCTTTGTGTCTATAATTAGGTACATATGAACGAAATTAAACTCACTCTACAAGAGAACGAAGCTAACGCACTTCTTCAACTCATTGATGTCGCAGTAAAGGCTCAAGGTCTTCAGGTTGCTGAAGCAGGATCATTCCTTGCAACCAAGATTCAAGAACAAGCTAAAGCTCAATTACCAGCCCCAGAAGCTCCAGAGGCTCCTGAAACCGAAGAAGAAGCTTAATCATGCGTTTCTCAGGTAAAGAAAAGATTGTTAAAGAAATTCAATCTGAATTAGAATTAACTGTCGATGGCGTTGATGGCCCCAAAACATGGTCAGCTATTGTTGTCGGTCTCCTTGAGGGCAAGGAAGAGAAAGAGCTTATTCAATACGTACAACGAATTCTTCAGGTTGAAGATGACGGTATTGATGGCCCAATCACTTGGAAAACTCTAAAATCTTTACTTGTCGAAGAAGACTTTGTAACTCCTTCCACCTACCAACACGAATCAGAAGACAACGCCGAAGAGCTACTTTCCCCTAATGCTCTTAAGTTGGTTCTTGATTACGAGGTTGGAGGTGGAGAGGGTTATTACAATAAGTGTTTGAAGCGGCCTTGTTGGCCCAAAGGAGCTAGCGGGGTAACCATTGGAGTTGGTTATGATCTTGGTTATAATAGCCAGTCTCAATTTGCAGAAGATTGGGGTGGCAAGATTAGCGACTCTGACTTCAACCGTCTTCGCAAGTGTTTGGGATTCAAGGGAAGCGCAGCGAATGCTAGGGTTGGCTCAGTAAGAGATATTGAAGTGCCTTGGGAGGCAGCTCTAGCTGTGTTTAAAGCAAACACTCTTCCACGCTTCATTAAGCTCACATTAAAAGCATTTCCTCAGGCAGACAAGCTCCATCCAGATGCGTTCGGAGCTTTGGTAAGCTTGGTTTTCAATCGTGGCAGTTCCCTAAAGGGTTCTCGTCGCGCAGAAATGGCTCGTATTCGTGATTTAGTCCCCAGCAAGAATTACGAAGCGATTGCCTTAGAAATCCGTAGTATGAAGCGGATTTGGGCAGGAAAAGGACTCGACGGTCTGTTAAGGCGTAGAGATAAAGAAGCAGATTTGGTTGCTTCTTGTTCATAGATAAAGTAGATAGTACTTGACAAGCCCATCGTATCGAATACGGTGGGCTTGTTAATTAAAGGCATGAGCTTAGAAATTAAAAATATTAATGTCAGTCGCCACGACATCTACGATTACGTATTGGGGTCTAGTGACTATGATCCTGTAGAAAAATGCATTGACCCTACATTGTACGAGACTTACTCTGATTTTATCTTAAAAATAGATGGTCAAGAGTATTTGTACCAAGATGAAGATTACATTTATTTTTACAAAGAAATGTTTAAACTAAAGAGAAAAGCAGTAAACATGAGAACTTCTGAAATCTTGCGCTTATGCGAGGAGATCGAAGAAATTGCTCCAAGTATTGTAAAGTTATGAGACCTTTTGAAGAAAATTTTGCTAAAATGTTAGCTAGAAAATCTATGAAATACGAAGAACTAAGCAAATTAGTATCGCAATGGGGAGAAGAAAAAGGTATTTTCGCTAATTCTACTCCACTCCGTCAACTTGTCAAGACCCAAGAGGAGCTTGACGAAACGAAATCTGCCCTTGAGAAGTTAAATGATTTTGATTATCAGGCTGATTTAATGGAAGATCTTGGTGTTCCGACTCCAAACGAAGAAGATATTCGCGCAGAGGTTAAAGATGGAATCGGAGATATGTTGGTAACTATTATCTTATTGGCTAAGATGGTTGATATGGATAGTGTTGATTGTTTGCAGTCCGCTTATGATGTAATCAAAAAGCGTACGGGCAAGATGGTAGATGGACTTTTCGTGAAAGATAATTAAATGAAAAAAGGAGTAGTATTCGAAGAAAAGAAAAAGGTAAAAAGGAAGGGTGTTCACGCCAAAAGAAAGACATCCAGAAATAAAAATTCAACTAATTATAAAAAACCATATAAGGGACAGGGGCGTTAAATTTCCCTAAAAAAGGGGTTTGTGTAATATAGCTTGCAAATACATTTATTATTATGGAAGCACTTACTCAATTTGTCGAAGGTCAGGTCTGGTTTAACTGGGCTACTGCTGTTATTGCTGCTGCTAGCACATTCGCAGCTTCTACTCCAACCCCCAAAGAGGGATCTATTCTTGCTAAAGTCTACAAAGTCATTGACTTTCTCAGTGTGAATATTGGAAAAGCTAAGGAAAAAGGAGATAAGTAAGACAAACCGTCTATCTTAATCAATAGAATCAGGCCATGAGAGTCATTATTTTGTCTATCATTACGTCTTTTTTTTGTTATGCGGCGATTTCTAATAAAGCCGATTCAAAAGAGGAAAGTAAAGAAGAGTCAAAATAAATCCTTTTTAAATATTTAAAAACCGTCCTACGGGACGGTTTTTTTTTGTTATTTGGTCTTGAATTTCTCAAGCACTTACTTAAAATTAAGTAATGAGCTTAGAGCCTATCATTGATACAGTACAAAAATATCCTAAAGGATGGGGAGAGGAAATTTGGATCGCAAATAATGAGAAGTATTGCGGTAAAATTTTAAATTTTTTTAAAGGTGCAGAGTTCTCCATGCACTACCACATAAAAAAAGAAGAGACTTGGGCCGTCACAAAGGGGAAGCTCCTCTTGAAATACTATGATTTGACTAATGCAGAAGAAAAGCAAAGGACTTTAATTGTAGGAGATACAGTCCACTTGAAGCCTTGTGTGCCCCATAAGCTTATAGCATTAGAAGAATCTTCTGTTTTTGAAGTTAGCACTCAACACTTCGAAGATGATTCTTATAGAGTTCAAAAGGGAAACTCTCAGAAATGAAAAAAATTCTTATTATAGGAGAGAGTTGTTTGGATGTTTTTGTCTATGGTTCTGCTGATAGGCTTTGCCCAGAAGCTCCTGTACCAGTTTTCAGAGGATCTAAGTCGATTGAGTGTTCTGGTATGGCCTCTAATGTCCATAGGAACGTCATAGAATGCGTCAACGACTTAAATGAAGCAGGACTAGTAGATATTTTAACAAACGATAAGGAAGGCTCTAAGATTAGATATATAGACTCCTCTTCTAATCAAATGTTTTTACGTGTTGACTCTGATTCTTACAAAGAGCTCAACAAATTAAAATTGCATGAGGCAAAAATATGGAGTTATGATGCAGTGATTGTTTCTGATTATAATAAAGGCTACTTAACAAACAGAGATTTAAAATATATTGCAGATAATGCTCAAATGTCTTTCTTAGATACTAAAAAGAAATACAACGTAAAGTGGGCTGATTCATTTGACTTTATAAAAATCAACGAAAAAGAATACAGTGAGAATGGCTTTAAGGGTATGGGTATGCAGAATCTTATTGTAACTTTGGGGGCTAAAGGTTGTAGATTCAAGGGGAACAAATATCCTTTGAATTCTGCTGCTCAAGTAAGAGATGTGAGTGGTGCTGGAGATACTTTTCTTGCCGCTTTTGCGACTCATTATTTATTTAATTTAGATTTAGATTTAGCTATTGATTATGCTCAGTTTTGCTGTAGTATCGTTGTAGGGAAATCTGGTACAGCTACAATATGAATCATCCAAAAATAGTTAGCTCAAAAACAATTATTTATCAGGCCCAAATACAGGGTAAAAGGGTGGTCTTTACCAATGGTTGTTTTGATTTATTCCATGCGGGTCATGCTCATTTACTTCAATCTATAAAACAAGAACTTACTGATGATTGTGTGTTAGTTGTTGGGGTAAATGGAGATAAGAGTGTCAAAAAAAATAAAGGCCCAGATAGACCTATTATTAGTCAAGAACAGAGAGCCTTTCTTGTAGCTTGCCAAGAGAGTGTTGACTATGTGTTTATATTCAATGAGAAGACTGTAGAGAGTTATCTCAAACACTTTAAACCTTGGCGTTGGTACAAGGGTGGGGATTACAGTATTACAACTTTAGATCCTGTAGAGAGATTAGCTTGTGGTCAAACAGAAGTAAGATTTATTCCTTTCGCTGAAGATATAAGCGCCACTAAAATTATAGAAAAAATAAAAAAAATATGAAGACTTTTATTGTAGACATCGACGGGACTATTTGCACGGATAGTCGGGGCAGATATGAGTTAGCTCGCCCAATGAGTTCTCGTATACAATACTTTAATGATTTGTATAACAGGGGCAATGAGATTATCTATTGGACCGCTAGAGGAGGCAACTCTGGAAAAGATTGGTCCGAACTTACAAAGAAGCAGCTTGAGGACTGGGGTGTCAAATATACAGAACTAAGAATGAACAAGCCATCATATGATTTTTGGATTGATGATAAGGCTTATAATGGAAATAGGTTCTTTGACGAATTGTATTTTTAGAAGAAAGACTAAACGCCAGAGGATTCACAAGAGCAAGGGGGAACATAAAGAGAATATGTTACATCTCCATTTGATCCCGTACTAGAAGTGACTGTAATCCTATTATCTGGTTGATCTGATTCTTCTACAAAAACATCATGTTGACTTTCACTTGATTCTTGTCCAGAAGGCACGTAAAAAACAATACTATCTCCAACTGTGGAGATATCAAGGATATTGTCTTCTCGTGGATCTTCTAAAAGTTCCCTGAATTCTATAATGTCATTTGCAGATTCAGACGGTGATGCTTTTAAAGGTGCGTGGCCAGCTCCACCTTTTTGCATAAATCCTCTCATCCATAAATGAATGTTATCTCTCACATAGAGCTTTGAAATACTTGGCCCTTCAAGCTCTGCCATGTCAATTTTTATTTTTTTATCTTCACCTGCATATGGGCCTTCTATATTACTTAAATTTTTTAGGTTTATAAAGCCAGTATTTTCTCCTTCTCCTTCTCCTTCTCCTTCTTGCCCAGTGTTGGTATCTTTAGACTTAATTTTAGCTTCTGAGATAGAGCCATTTGCGTCATCAATGGTCATCTCCAAGTAATATGTTTTTTTCTCTGTTTCTGTAATTTTAAATTCTTCGTCTGCTGAGAATGCTTTTCTTTCGCCACCGTTTGCATAATCAAAAACGTAGCCTTCATTAAAATCTACAATGTATCCGTCTTCAGAGCCCGTGTCGATAGAGAATTCAGGCATAAAAGGTTGCGCCTGCAAGACGAAGCTTTCACTGATTTTCTCTAAATATTGGTAATGATAAGTTACTCCAGAAGCCATTATATATGCATTATGTTAATCACTTCTCCATTTTCTCCTAAAAAGTAGAGTTTATCGAAATGATCAAAGTTCTTGTAATTAATACATTTTATTTCTTTTTCTGGGTGATCAGAAGATCTTCCCAAAAAATACTTTTTCCCTCCTGCTTTTAAAGTGCCATCTGGCCAAAGGAATTCTTTTTCTACAAAATAACAATCTTTAAGTTGATTATTGTGCCAAGTTTCGATATAAGCAAATTCGTTATCGAAATCATGTCTTTTAGTTTCGATTTCTAATTTTTTCTTAACTATCGTTTTCACTAAAAGATTTTAAAGATTTTTATATAAAAAATCAAGATCATTTATCTTCTTCTTTATATTTACCTTCTTTTTTCATCTTTTCGATGATTTTCTTTTGGAGTGCAGGAGGAAGTTTTTTCTGCTTTTCTGTTAATTCTCCTTTACTATCATCCATCATCATCGCTCTCATTTTGTCATAAGAAACAGCGCAAGCAGCATAAGTTTGTTTTTCATCCATACTTGCAGTATCTGTAAACATCTTGTCGTCAGATGCACACATACTCATGTATGATTTGTAGACTCCAGCTTCTGCTTCAGAATATTTCTTAGCAATAGTGACTTCCATTTCTCCAGCATCGTTGATGCTGGCCTTCGTTTCTAGGGGGTTGTCCATTTTTGACATAGCTTTTTCATGTTTATAATAATCCAGAGCAGCAGCAATGCTGTGGTCTGATACAGAAATTTTATCTTGCACCCAAGCTTCGACATCTTGATCGTCTGCCAACATATCGTGTAATTCTTGAGCCTTTGTTGCGATTGAATATAATGAACTTTTCACCATGCGACCTTCTTGGTCTTCAGCTTTTGATTCCATGGATTCATCATATTGAGTATAACAAACAGCAACACGTTGTTTATTATCCTTGAATTCTTCCTTGTCTGACAATTCAGAGACACAACGACCTACAAAGTCGTTCTTACTTTCTTCTTTATTTGGAGTTGGTAAAGGCATTGTTCTTTATTATAATACACTAGAAATATTAAATAAATGGAAAAAGTAGTTTTCTTAAATCTGACATTAAATTCCTTCAATCAAAATCACATTTGGAAAAAGTTTTTTGATAATGGAAGAGGTGATGATTTTAATTTGTACATCCATCCTAAAGAGAGGAAGCCCAGTATATTTTCTGATTATTATATTGATAATTTAGTGCCAACAGCATGGGGACATTTTTCATTAGTTGAAGCTACTATAGAGTTAATGAAGTCAGCTTTAGAGGATGATCAGAATGAATATTTCACCTTGATTAGTGACTCGCACTTCCCCCTTTATGATTTAGACACGACAGTAGATTTGATTAAAAAAAGGTATAAAAAAACGACTTTTGCAAAACATTTTAGTTTTCACACAAAAGTTAAAAGTCAAAAAGTTTTTAAAGAGGGCGTTGTTGGCTATGATTTTGGTGAGTATAATGCAGTTTGTCAGTTTTTTGTTTGTCGCAGAAAGGATGTGGAGCAGTTCGTTGAAACTTTTGAATACTGGTCTCAGTTTTTTGTAAAAGAAAAAGTTATTTTTGCTGATGAATTTTATTTTTGGGGAATAGCAAAGCAACTGGGTATGGATTTTGAAATGGGACAAGCTACAACATACTCTGATTGGAGCATCAGGACGAATAATAATGGGACTCAAGACAGAAATCCTAGAGCTTTTAAGAAATTAAGCAAAGGAGAGCTTGACACTTACAGAAAATCTGGTTATATTTATGCGCGGAAGATAATGCCAAACACTTTTGTAATGGCAAATCCGTTTAAATATTGATAAAATATGAAAAATACAGTAGAATTATTGGGGTACTATGGGTCAGATGAAGTAATTGCCTGTTCTGCATGGACATCCACAAGTAGAAAACTAGATGAAAAGAAGCGAAAGAGAATTCCGAAGCTCATCGACATGCTTTGGAGTGAGGGACACGAGACACCCTTTGAAAAGGGCAGTGTCCACTTTCTTGTGGATTGCGATATTGCCTCTCATATTCATTTACTTAAGCATAGAATATCTTCTCTCAATGCTGAAAGCGCGAGGTACAAAGAGCTAAAAGAAGATAAAATTTTTGTCCCTGATGATTGGCCAGAGGCGTGGCAGAATGAATTGATGCTGTATGCGGCTCATGGGAATAAGCTTTATCATGAATGCATAGAAGCTCTTGAGTCTAGACTGGGGCGCAAACGCGCTAAAGAATCTGCTCGTTTCTTCAAGACTTACAATAGTCGTATTCAAGCTGATGTACAATTTAATATGCGTAGCTTTGCAAACTTTATTAAGTTACGGAAAAGTGAACACGCCCAGAAAGAAATTAGAGAAATAGCTGAAAAAATGCTTGACTTGGTTAAGGGCATTGAAGATAATCCCTTTGAACATACCCTAAATAGTTGGGGATACTAACTACTGATTCTATGAAATACGCATATATTAATACAGTTGTAAACGATAAGAAGAAAAACAATGCAGCCCTTGTTTATTTTCAGATTAGTTCTGATGATGGCAGACATTTTCTTTTTACAGAGAACGAGCTAAAGAAAGCTGAAGCTCGCGCAAAAAAGAACCCAGAAGATCTTGACATTAGGAATCTTACCTTTACAAAAGATTAATTATGAAAAGTTTAAAAGTATTAAGTGATCCAGAAGAAACTTATGTCAGGGCTATCTGGTATTATCATGCTGAGATTGATGGCAAGAGAATTGTCGTTCAAGGTGATGAAACTTGGGATGGTGCAGATTACTGTATTTACCATTATGATGAAAATTGTCGTAATGGCTTTGGAGAAGAATTGGAAGGTGAAGAATTTGATAAGCTTTATGAGGAGCTTTCAGAAGCTGGTCTGTTCTCTCAGGGTGTTGAAAAAGGGTGGGATATTCCTTTAACTTATGGTGAAGATGAGTAATGAGCAAAACTCCTGACAATTTTCTTAGACCACCAGAAGAGGAGATCATATCTGATGACGATTTGTTTATTAGATTAGATTATTCCTCTACAAAGTATTATTTAGATGATTCTTGCAAAAAACTCCACAGGAACCATGGGCCAGCAGTTATTTATAATAATGGTAGTGTAGAATATTGGAGGCAAGGTCAATTGCATAACATTTCTGGTCCAGCTATTGAGACGAGTCGGGGTAAAAAAGTATACTATTTATATGGGCGCAGGTTAACTCATCAGCATTGGTTCTTATTCAAGCAAAGATATTCTCTTGACAAAGGGTCAGAAAATAGTGTAATAAGGGTACATGAAAATTACGGGGACACAGAAAGTTGAAATTAACATCTCAGAAAGCCAAAGGCATTTGATTGCTATAGACTATATATCAGAGGTTTTTGACTGGGATTCCGATTATTTTATTGAAGATGGTTGGGTTATTAAAAGAGAGATAGCCCATACTTCACATAGCTTCGAAATGAACAATAAGGTCAGGGAAGCAACAAAAGGAGATCAGTGCCTGTATGATATCTTTAAAACATTAAAGAAACAGGTTTTTTAATTTAACCATTAAAAATACTACCATCTCCCGTGTAGCGTAGTCCTGCATCATAAGGGGAAATATAAAGAGATTCTGGCATGTTCAGGTCTCTTATTTTTTTATTGAATTCACGAACAATATGATCATTCAGTTCGGAGGCATCATTTGTACCATAAAAACCAGTGACTTCTGCCCTGTAACTAACCCAATCTCCAGAAGTTAAACTGAAGTCGCAGTGAATCTCTCCTTGTTTTTGTCTAGGCATATTATTCTATACACAAAAAAGTCGCAAGTTTAAGCGGGATTTGGCCAAATAAGGGGCGTGAAATAAGCTTACGAAAAATAATATTCAACGGCATCATTTGAAATCGGAAATGTATAAGAAAAATCCAATGTTGCATTTCCGTCTAAATCGTGAGAATGACTCACAGAATTTAAAAAACAATTATAAACTTTTATATTTAAATTTGGATTTTCAGAAGATGATCCCAAAGGAGTTTCAGGTATTAAAAATGTAAAGTTTCCTTTTTCTACCACCAAGTTTGATAGATCCATTGTGTCATCTACATTATTTTTGATTACAGATATGCTTAAAGATCCTTGTGCTGGTAAAACTGGATATCTTCTTTTTGCTCCTCTTTGGCCAGCTCTAATTGTAGCTGTTCTTTCTATTCCAACAGAAAGAGAAATAGATTGGATAGGAAAGTCTGTAGAATTAATTCCTTCATCAAGGGTTGTGGTTAATGTAATATCTTGTGGTCTAAAAATATTTATTTTTGAAGAGTCTAGATCTAAATCAATTAGTGAGTTGCCTTCACTAACTGACAAAGAATCACACTGGTATCCATAAGAACCACGAGCCAATTCTCCTACGCTAAAGTCCAGAGAGAAGTTGGTTAAGTTTGCTTTTGAAAAAGTGGTTCTGGCAGTAGCATCTTTGAGTTGAATGGTTGATTCATCACAGCTTAAAAACTTCAAGTAGTTACCATTTGTATCTAAAACATGATCATTAACAATGAAGCTAATAGATGTATCAATGGGTTGATCTGCGGTTAAAATATAATCCTCTTGTTTGTAAGACCCAAGTTTTCTCAGTTCTTGAACATTCTTTGGATTCTCATAGCTGAAAGATTGAACTCCCCTAATCAAAGTGCTATCGATGTAGACTTGACTTTCATGAGAGTGAACTCTAGTTGCAGAAGGCATGTAATATATTACACAAAAAAACCCACTCCCGTAGGAGTAGGTTTTTGAAGGTGTGAATTTTTAATCGTTTTTACTCAATTTTTGGGGTAGTTTTCCTTCCTTTGCTCCATGAGCATTGCCTTTGCTAAGATTGCATAATTAACAATATCATCGCAAGCATCTTCGACACTCTCATTTGAGACTTTCAACTCCTTGTCGTTTGTAAAAGACCTAATCCTTTGAATCTTATCAATAACTCTAAGCAGTAAGCCTTGAACTGGGTCAATGCCAAGGACAGATGCAGCGTTAAAATTAGCGAAGGGATCATTGGCTTTTTCTCCACCAGTATAATCGCTATTTTTTTGTCTCATGATGTCCCTGCAAGTTTCGCAGGTATTTTTATGCAATTGTATTAGTTCTTCAGTTGTCATAATTTTTTCTTTCTTCCATTCTCTCTATATGCTTTTCCCATATATCTTTTTTCGCATTTTTTTTCAAAAACTCTTTGGCCTTATTAATTCTTTCTTTAGCTAAGTTAACTCTGGCTTGACGATAAACTTCAAAGGGGAATTTAATCCAACAAACTATCCCCGCGATTAATCCAAGTGGTATTCCAACAACAATAGACCCGACAAAAATAAATATTTCTTCAAAAAAAAGTTTCATTTTACTTTATACCAGTTTGGAGCTTGTCTTTTTGTCCACTTAGCAAAGCGGGACTTGTCATAATTATAGTACTCCCTGTACTTTTCGACAACAGAAAGATTTTCAAACTGAGGATGAGTCCTGCATTTTTGATCTTGACTAATTGCTACAGCAAATTCTGTAAGGGGTCCAGCAGGAACATTTGACCTGTGCATATTGAGCATACACCATTGAATGAATTGTGCCGAGAAGTGGTCTTTTTCTGTCCTGAATTTTTTTTCTCGCGCCATTGCTATACCATGACGGATTAGCCACATCATATTTGTTTTGGTTTTAGTGGCCCATATTGTGCAAGGGTGTTTCGCATAAGAATGTTTTCTAGGATTACCCTTCTGACTTCTTGGGCAATCTGGTTCAGCTAAGGTTTCCAGTGTGAAGCAGTTGGCTAGCATCTGTGCAGTTTCAACAATCATCTTGGAAACGTGCTTGTCGCAAAGATTTTTGGCTGCTTGGTACGGATCTTGATCGGTAACAAATATGTTCATGTCGAGGTCAGGATAATCGATTATTCACCTGAGTCAAGCCATTTTTTTCTGTTTTTTAATATTTTTTCGATATCGTACTTGTAACACTGAACCCCATTGTAGATAAAATCCCACAAAATACTCTCTAATTTGGGGCTAGGGTTTATTTTTTTCAGAATATCTTCGTAAACCTTCTTCTTTTCCAAATCTAAACCAGCTACGATTTGTTGGGCCTCCTTGATTAAATTTAACTCTTCCTTAACATCCATTTCTATATTTTCTATTTGATTTGGGATTTGTCAATTAGAAGTGTAATTATTTAAGATGAAGAGGCTTTCTTTTGTTGATGTTTTAAATGTAAAAATAAAAATCGTCTACGAAGAAATGGATGAGTGGGGGGAATGTTTAATGGATGATAAGTTAATTAAATTGAATAAAAAATGCCTAAAAGATCCAGAGCAGCATTGGTGGACATTGGTTCATGAAGTCACCCACATGATTTTTGAGATGACTGGCTTGGCTTTCATGGAAAGCAATGATGAGGAAGCTTATGTGCGGTGTGTTGAAAATTTGGTCATTCCTTGGGTACTGAAACACAAGGGGTTACAAAAAAAGTGATTTTTTAATCAAAAAGGTGTTGACCCAAATGATTTTCTGCCTATACTTGGGGCATGGAAATCAACAAGATATTCAAAGGAGCAATTGGGCAAGAGTCAGTCAAGCGCACTTTGAGTGTGTTCATTGACTCTTATAAGGCAACGAACCGCTTGCCATTTATTAACCTCACCACTCAGAAGGGCGGAGGTAAGACTTTCTTTGCTCGCAAATTCCGCGAAGCTCTCCAGCGTCCAGATGGCACTCGTCCTCCCATGCTTGAGATCAATGGTAAGACAATCCGAAATGCTCGCGCTTTCTTTGAGCAGGTTTATCCATTGTGGGTTGAACATAGTGCTTTCTTGTTTATCGATGAGGGACACAATATTCCCAAAGACTTGCAGGAAATTTTCTTGACAGCTTTGAATGTTGACAAGAATCCAGTTCGCACTGTGACTACAGAAGAAGGTACATTTACTTTTGATTTTAGAAAACTTTCTCTTTGTATGGCTACAACTAATCAGGAGAAACTTTGTGAGCCACTTCGTGACCGCCTAAGAGATATTTCTTTTGAAGATTATTCTGGGGAAGAGTTGTATGAAATCTTTGAATCTAACTTGGAGAAAAAAGTTAAGATCGATGATTCTACAAAGAAGGAGATTGTTTCTGTATTGAGGGGCAACCCAAGGGATGCTGTAGTCAAAGCTCAAGATGCTCAGACATATGCTTCCGCAACCAAGTTGAAAGTTTTCACTAAGACTGTATGGTCTGAATTTTGCAAGGCCATGGGGGTAAACCCAATGGGGCTATCCAATTCTGAGATTCAGATCGTGAAGACTCTGCGAGACAGGGGCGCGATGACACTGAATGGCCTCGCCTCTGTCACTGGATACCAGAAGCAAGCTATCCAGAGAGACTACGAGCAGATTTTGCTTAGGAAGAATCTAATGGAAATAGATGTCAAGAGAAAACTGACTCGACGGGGCATGAAATTTGCTCAAACAATTTAATGAAAAAAAACTTGACCTCAATCAAAAACCAACTATCATACGGGCATGGACAACGAACAAGACTTTGACTTTTCTCAGGTTGACATTTCTGTCAATGGAAGCAAGATCCAAGCGGATGACTTGTGGGGACTTATTGGCGGCTTAGAGCGAGCACTCAAAGATGCGGAAGTCCTAGACTATGACGACTCGCTTGAGGTTCTCTCTAGAGAGGCTAGAGCAGTTGTTTCAAAATGCGGATACTAATCTCAACATAAAACTAAACAAAAAAAATGGCAAAACGTGGAAGACCCAAAGGTGGCACATCATTTGTGAACATCAACCTAGAGCAACTCAATGACCTGTTTGGTCATAAGCAAGCAATTCCTGTATCAAGGGTTTGGTTGGAGAAGCTCAATGTTACTGTGGACTCGACTCCCAATGCAGTAATTACTAGTAGTGAAGCTCCTGCTGGAGAAGCAGCAAAGATCGACATTAAACTTGAAGCATGATGAGCGAGGTAGTAAAGTACGAAGTCTACAATCGTAAAGGAGATTGGATGGGAGGATACTCTCTAGAATTAGAGAGAGCAAATCCTAGTATTAATTGTCTTGACATGGCTAAACAAAATGCTTACCAATGTCAGGGTAAAGTTATCGCAGTCTCTTCGGATGGTTCGGAGAAAAAAGTATATCCAGAAAAATGAAAACTAAATTATTCTTAGCTACAACACTACCGCTTTGGGCGCTGGCAACTTGGAGTTGCTTTAGAAGCCCTGAAGTCAAAACAATCACAGAAGAAAAGATTGTTTATCCAGAAAAGGTCGAGGCATGTGTCTCTCTCACCAAGTTTCAATTAGAAAAGATGTTGAGCAATTTTAATGAGGATGATCATCCTTCAGAAATGATGCGGTTCAAGAGCCTTGTGAAGCGTGATGGTAATGGTTGGAGAATCTCTTCCACTCATCTATCTAAAGGTGCAGAGAAGCATCCTCTTCCAGAAGGTAGGTTCTTTGTTGTTGATGCTTCATTTATTGATTATCATGGTGAGTTTAAAGATTGCATTGATTACGCTCACAATTACAAAGAGCATCACGAATACATTGTAGTATCAGCTAAGTAGGGTGGTACGAGGGTTATAACTTTAACTTTATATGTCAAGCGCACTTACGAGAATGGAACGTATGCCGTCTACGAGGTGGGAAATCGCCCAGAAGATGCGGGAAGCTCGCTCCCGTCACTTGTTGCGCAGCTCAGAGGTCGCTGCGAAGCAATTACGCGTTTTCAAGGCGGCCACACCTATCACGCCGAGGAAGTCGGAATCTTCCGCGACCTCGCACCCAGATAGACCCACTAAAAAATGAACAAGAAAATTTTAATTGTAGGAACAAGAACTTGGGAGCTTACTAGCATCCACATGAAGTATTTTGTTCAAGAAGGAGCTAATATTGTAGGTATTATCGAATCTCCTACTGATACTATCACTTCTACCACCACGGGGGGAAGCAAAAGCAAACCTCTTAATGAATGGGCTGAAGAGCTTGATATTCCCAGTATTATGTCTGGTGATCCTAAGAGTAAGATGGTTCATGAATGGGTAAAAAAATTGCAACCAGATATTATTGTTGTGATTGGTTATCAATTCCTGCTTCCAAAAGAATTTTTAGATCTCGCCCCACTTGGAGTGGTAAACTTTCACACTTCTCATCTGCCTCGCCATTGTGGTAAGCATCCAGCTTTCTGGACTATTTGGTATGGAGATAAGGTTTCAGGCATGACTATTCACCAGATGGATGAAGGTCTTGATACAGGAAAGGTTCTTTATTGGAATAGTGTTCCTGTTGAAAATGGTGATACTGTAGATACTCTTTATAAACGTATTTGGGATAATGATAGAGGTCTTGTAAAGATTTTCTTAGAAGATTTAGAAGTAGGGGAACTGGGTTATTATGTCTCAGGGTTAGATAGTTTACCAGAGTACACTTACAATTATACGCCAACAGAGAGAGACTATGAGCTTGATTTTAGGTATGATGCACAAACAAATGCAAATAGATGCTCAATGAAGCCTACAGAGTTTTATGTTCGCACTAAAGCTGGTGAAAAAGTTTATCCATTAGATTATCGTGTTGTGGAAGAGGTAGGCAACTCTCGTAATTTTGAAGTGGGCAAACCATATCTTTATGAAGATTCAATAGCATATGTGACTCCTAATAAGTTGTTTGTAATTGATTCTTTCATGTCCCTTGGAGAACCGTTCACTGGAAATGGTTGGTGTCAAGGGCAAGGAGCAAAGAGGATTAAATAGAAACTCTAATATAAATGAAATTGACTTTATTACCTTTTGTTTTTCTCTGTGGTTGTACGACAAAGAAGTTAAAAGAAAATCCTGCTTGTATTTTTGATGACTATATGCTTATAGCCCCAAAAGTATCAGAGGAGAAAGTTTTTAATGATTTGCTCTTGCAAGATGTAGTAGAGAATTTAGAATTCTATACAGACGAAGAAATTATAAGTATTATTTTTGAATGACCTTTACTTACAATAGCCAAATGGTGGGCAAAAAAGATTGTCAGGAGCTAGCTATTTGTATTATTAATGCGGCTGGTAACCCTATTGATTTTGCTACTCACAAATTAACAGAAAAGCAATCATTAGATTTCATATCTGCAAAGAAAGGGGCGCACCTCTTTGGGGTTAAAGGTTGGAATTTAGATCCTGCTGATCATTATTCAGGTTATGCTGAGAAAACTGTGGAGGATTTGGGCTAGAACTATGGGAGAAAAGATTTCTCATGATTCAAGCGAAGCAGATGTTGCTGCTGCCATCAGAACTTTTTGGTGGCTAGTACATATAACTACTTGTGGATTTATTATTGCAAATACTATAAGACATTGGTAAAATGAAAAGAAACAGAAGAACACTAAAAGGCAAATTAAAAGATTTTATTTCAAGAGTTAAAATCTCCATGTTTGGTGGAAGATCAGATCTTGATATTGATAAAATTCTAAACCCTCCAAGCTGGAGAGAAAGACAGGTTCAGAATCAGAAGATCGAAGAGGACTTTGAAAGAAACCTCAAGGCAAAAAACAAAGAGGCTCATTGGTCCGATAAGTATGATAAAGACTTTAAGAAAATGGAAAAAGAAGTAGTAAGGGTAAGAGAAAATGGATAAAAATGAATTAGTTTGTACTTTAGTTGTTATTTTTATTTTTGTTATCTTGAGTTATTTGGGATTCTTTGATAAGTTCTTTGAAATGTTTAAAATGCTTTAAGTAACGCCAAATGAATACAGAAGAAACAACTACCTCCGCCGAAGTCCCAACAGTAGAGGCTCGCATGGGTTACTACAAGGACGCGAAGACTGACGAATGGAGGGAGAATGGAATAGGGATGGGCTGGTGCAGAGATTGCGGCGCTAAGATCAGGTGCTGTAAGTGTAGCGCGAACGACCAAGTTCTCACATCCGAGGAACGAGGATTGTGAGCAACGCCTTGTTCGAAATTACATGTAAGACACAAAATACGAGAACAAAAATGCTCAAATAAAAAATAATTTTTAGTATTGGCTCTGTGGCGGAATTGGTAGACGCTGCGGATTTAAAATCCGTTGATCCTAGATCGTGAGGGTTCGATCCCCTCCAGAGCCACCACCTTATGCTCTTGTAGCTCAGTGGTTAGATTTAAAGGGGTGTAGCTAATTGGTCTAGCGTTCGACTCATAATCGAAGGTAAGCAGGTTCGATTCCTGTCGCCCCTATTTCCAATCTCCAAGATGTGGATAGTGTAATTCAGTATGGCAATTAGCACAGATCAAATCGCATTTATCCAACTCTTCTGACAAACGATCTTCAGAAAACATAGCTAACTCTCTAGAACTCAAGTTGAAACTCTTTTTTTCTGGTTCTCTATGGTGAAAATTTAAAACGGATAGATTTTTATTATAGCCACACTTCATACAACATCCCCCTTTCAAAAGTACATACTTTTTCTTTCTATCAAAACGTCTTTTCTTTTGATCTTCATAAGTTTTTTTATTATGATTTTTTTTCTCCTCATTGCTCCAATCCTGATAATTTTTTAGTTTTGTTTCCTTGTCTACATCTGGTTTCGTATTGTGACTTCCCCAAGGAGAACAGTCAAAGCAAAACTTTCTGTTCGATAGGTTCCTCCTCTTACCTTCTATTACTACGCTTCTTGGGATAACGGCTTGACATTTTCTACATTCTCTCATGTGTATATATACACTTAAAAAAGAAAGTTCTCACAACTTTTTTTATAAAGCTACATTAGTTCGAATCCAGTCGGGCGCACCATTTTTTATTAGATAAATCTAAACCCATACATATAATTAATTATGAACAAAGACTCATTGCCTAAAATTATTTCCGACTTAAACGGCATCATTGATA
>Ga0255765_1003124_pt1 | contig 18003 bp, 17 predicted proteins | sample 041ome_8_FD_179965 | JGI IMG/M metagenome (GOLD analysis project Ga0255765, IMG submission 179965) | Coastal salt marsh microbial communities from the Groves Creek Marsh, Skidaway Island, Georgia - 041407BS metaG (version 2) | ecosystem: Environmental > Aquatic > Marine > Intertidal zone > Salt...
AGGTAGGTACCAAGTATAAATCTAACAACAAAGCTATGAGCGCAAACGTCTCACTAAATTCATCAACTCAAGACACGGCTTTTAGTTATTTTGGTTCGTATGTAAAGGCGGATAATTATTACGCAGGCGGTACTTTTAAGGAAGCCGGTCTTGCAGCACCTGACCGTGGTTATTTAGATGGTGATGAAGTGGGTTCATCAGCTTATAAAAATCAAAACCATCAAATTTCAATCTCTAAAGCGATTGATAACGAAATTTATCAGGTCATCGCCGCCTATCATGACAGCCCTTATGAAAACTTTGATAACCAAAGAATGGATTCAGTAGGCAATAAAAATTACCAGCTAAACTTAAGTCAGAAGGGTGAATACGATTGGGGGAAATTAACCTCGCGCGTTTATGTTGACGATACCAATCACAAGCATAACTTTGGACCAGACAAACAATATACTTATACCAAAATGGGTATGATGGGTATGCCATCTACAACGAGTTATGGTATGCCGATGGAGGCAGATGGTTTCACCGCAGGCTTAGCAGTGGATAGCGAGATTTTTTTAAATGACCAAGATACTTTAAAGGTAGGTTCCGAGATTCAATACTATCAACTTGATGACACCTGGGATTCAAATTCAGGCACGGGCATGATGACGGGTAATGATTTTTTAAATATTAATAATGGTAAGCGCAATCGATTTGATGTTTATGGTCAGTTGGATAGTCTATGGACAGAAAATTGGATAACATCAATCGGAGCACGTTTAGGTATTGTGCAAACCGATGCCGATGATGTGCATGGTTATAACCAAACCAATATGATGATGTCAAATCAAAAGGCTGACTCAGATGCCTTTAATGCATCTAAAAAGAAACAAACGGATGAGAATATCGACATCAGCTTACTCACGAGATATAACATGGAAGAATACAGTTCTGTTGAATTAGGTTACTCGATGAAAACCAGAAGCCCAAATTTATATCAACGCTACACTTGGTCGACCTGGACGATGGCAGCCAATATGAATAACCTCTATGGCGATGGGAATGGTTATGTGGGTGATATCGATCTCAAACCAGAAACAGCGCATAAGGTTGGCTTGGTGCTAAATCACGAAGACCCAAACAAAAACTGGCGAGTTAAAGTAAACCCTTACTACACTTACATCAATGATTACATTGATGCGAATGTGATTGCTGATCGAACTGATGGTTATCGAAACTTAAAATTTGATAATCAAACAGCCACTATCTATGGGTTAGATGTGGGGGCTGATATGCATCTATTTCAAACTTTAAACTTTGGTAACTTTAATTTACTAAGTAAATTTAATTACCAAAAAGGGCGCAATACAGATGCCGATACCGATCTTTATAATATGATGCCTCCAAACTTAACGTTAGCAATTAACCAAAATGTTGGCAGCTGGAGTAATAACTTAGTAATGATCCTAGTGGATGAGAAGGATGACGTTAACAGCACTAGACAGGAAAGAGAAACGGCTGGTTTTACCAAGTTTGATTTTGTCAGCTCTTACCAATGGAAATCAGTGTCCATTATTGGTGAGGTAGAAAATATCTTAGATAAGAGTTATGCCGATCCTCTCGGTGGTGAATACTTAGGTCAAGGTGCCACTATGTCAACAGGTATCAATAGGGCTAACGGCACCCAAGTCTATGCGATGGGACGCTCCTTTAATGTTGCGCTAAGTTATTCTTTTTAATCAAAATTCTATACATGAGAAAATTCTCAGGTAAACTAGAACTAATTTCTAAGTCTGCCCCTTGAGGCAGACTTTTTTTATGTAAAAAGAAAAGTAAACTTTACTTTTTTCGGTTACTTCCAGCGACCATTTTTATTTCAAATAAACGACAATCTAAAGCGCCATTAAATAATGGTGTTTTTTTTGTTGGAGATAAACGCATCAATTTTGGTAATCTAAAATCACTGGTTAAAAAGTAAGTTCGCCAACCTGAGAATTTATTTTTAAGGCAGCTTGCCCATAGCGGGTAAGCTTCTGCTAATTCTTCATCCTCACCTATTCGAATACCATATGGTGGATTAGTAATCATCACCCCCTCATCAAAAGGTGGCGTAATCTCTGTAATTTTTTTACATACCAATTGCACCGCTTCCTCTAAGCCTGCCTCCACTAAATTACGTTTTGCCACGCGAATGGCTCTTAGGTCTTTATCGGATCCATATATCCTCGAAAAAGCGAGTGGTTTTTTTTGTGATTCGTAAGTTGATTTAATTTTATTTAAAAGCTTACGGTCGATATTCTTCCAATTTTCAAATCCAAAATTTCTTCTCAATCCCGGCATTTGATTAAGAGCCATCATAGAAGCTTCAATTAAAAATGTGCCGCTACCACACATGGGATCGAGCATGGCTTGGCCAGGCTCCCAACCGCTCAACAAAATAATGCCTGCAGCTAGATTTTCTTTGATGGGGGCTTCTACACTCGATTTTCTAAAACCTCTTTGATAGAGGGGATTGCCTGAGGTATCCAAATAAATGAAATATTGATTTTTTTCTAAAAATAAATGAATGCGAATATCTGGGTTTCTTATATCCACATTGGGCCGTTTATTCATCTTTTTTCTAAAACTATCACAAACCGCATCCTTAATTCTGAGCGTCATAAAATCTAAACTTTTTAATGGGCATTTGACACCTGTAGTGCTCAGCTTAATCGAGTTTGAAATATCAAAGTGCTCAGACCAATCAATTTCTAATGCGGCACGATATAAATCCTCCTCAGTTTCATAAGTACCCTTCTTAATTCTCATCATGACGCGGGTAGCTACCCGACTCGTAATATTTATGCGATACATTTGCTCCATAGAGCATGAGAACTCAACGCCCCCATCCACCTGTTTGGGTGCATCGATTTTAAGTGCTTCTAGCTCTTTGACTAATAAGCCCTCAAGTCCACGTGGGCAAGATGCAAAGTAATTTGATTTCAAGATGAGTTCCTATTTATGAAAGAAAAAGATAATTCGTTTTATTCTTTTGGTTTTTTAAAATTTTGTTGAAATATACCATCAATTCGAAGTCAATTTGTTTTTCCATGGTTAATATTTTTCTCTTTAACACATCAACACGATTTTCATTCGGCAATGAATTAAAAGCAAACACAATAATGTTTCCCGAAGAAGTTGATTTAAGATGCAACACACGATCTTCAAAGATTAATTTGATTCGATCAATATAGGCAGATGTTCTTGGATCTGACCCCCATAAGTTGATCATAAAGATACCATGATCGGTTAATCTCTCCCTACAATCCTCAAAGTATGGAATCTCACAAAATACTTCTGGCAGACCATACTCCTCAAACGCATCAGAGAGAATGAGATCATATTTTTCTTTAGCATTTTTAATATAATCAATGCCATCATCTTGAGTGATTTTAAAGCGCTTTGAGTTTAGAGGAATTTTAAAAAATTGTTTTGCCACGCTGATTGCGCTTGGATTAATTTCTATGGTGACTATATTGGACTTACTGAACCATCTATAAAAAAATTTTTGTATTGCTGCACCCCCCAGACCAACAAAAAGTAGGTCTTTAGGTTTTTCTAAAAAGATAGCTGCTAAAGCCATAATTTGTGTGTAATCTAATTCTAAGTGATATGGGTCGCTTATTCTCATGGAGCTTTGTATTGTAGGAGAGCCAATATGCATTGATCTCACATCATCAGTCTCACTCATGTCGACTGTCATTTCAAAAAATTCACCCTCACGTTTAGGCATATTTTTCTCACTCACTAGGCCAATTATTTTTTTTATCTTATTAATCATTTCAACATTATTTCATGCCATTGTTTTTCGACTCTTTTGAGTGAGATGGGATATTGCGTTTTTAATTCTTGGGCAAATAAAGAAACTCTTAATTCCTGCAATGCATATTGAAAATCGACATACATGCCAGGTACTTCCTCATCATTTTCAACAAAATCAATCACCTTCTCAATCCACTTATCCTGAAGACGTTTTATTCCTCTCAACTCTTCTGCGTCCCTATCTTTTCTTTGTTGGTATTTTTCAATTCGAATCTTAAGGGCTGCTAGATATCTAGGAAACTGCTTAAGCTCCTTATAAATAAATAACGGCGGCTCATAAGCAGGCAATAAAAGCTCTAGCTGCTCCTCTATATCTTCCTTGAACATAGGCGATAAATGATTATGTTTTTTTAAAGCAAGAGAAATAGCATGATAATTTTTAGCAATCAATATGAGACTTTCACTAAGCTCGATAATCACCTCCCCTATTCTTTTCTTGGCAAATAAAATGAGATTTTCAAAATCTTTTTTTGTTCTGGGGACAGGTTGATCCCAATTCATAGATTCATTGAGAACAATGTCCATAAAGTTTTCTTTTAGAGCATCGGCCTCAATATAGGTTTTTAAAGAAAGTCCATATTGTTCAAATTTTGGGGGTGTTTTTTTCAAAACTTTAATGCGATCTTTAAGCTGAAGTGTAAGTAGCTTTCTAACGCCTAATTGATGTGTTGCAATCGCTTGGCTTTCATCATCCAAAACCTTCAAATCAACGTCAGATTCATTCGGTATTAATGCAGGATAACCAACAATTAATTCGTCCTGCCTCTCGGCACTCACTTTTTCTGGTATGTCAAACTCAGGCCAAAAAACTAAGCTATCCTTTTCGATATCAAAGGCAACTTCTTCAATCACCTCTGTCACTTTTTCTTTATGAACAGATTGAAGCTCACTAAGCTCTTTAGAAGAATCAATATCTACGCCATCATCATCAGTAATAGTAAAGTTAACCTTTAAGTGCATCGGTAATTTTTCTAGTAAGCTTGAATCGACTCTGAAGCTAGAATTAGTTTTTTTTCTAATGTAATTTGTTAATTCTTGATTAAAATTCTTGCTTGTATCTGCCACTTCTAAAAATTCTGTAATGGTTTTTGTTAGAGGTGAAAGTTGATTCCTAATTGGCTTTGGTAGCAACTTAAATACATTCATTACTTTTTCACGAATCATACCCGGAACCAGCCAATCAAAAGACTCTTGCTTAATTTGGCTTAAACCATGATAAGGAAAGCTTGCTGTCAAGCCATCCAATGGGTGATTAGGTTCAAAGCGGTAATTCAAATTCACGTTGATATTATTTCTGCTGACCTGATCTGGAAATTGAACATTATCGATTTGATCTGCATTTTTTTGCATCAAATATTCTTTGGTTAAATATAAAAATTTAGGATTGTCTTTTTCAACACCTTTGAGCCAAAATTCAAAGCCTGCACCATTCATGATTTCTTTTGCTATCTTGCTATCGTAAAAATCAAATAAAATATCATCATTGATTAAAATGTCTTGTCTCCTTGACTTATGCTCAAGCTGCTTTACTTCATCTATCAATTTTTGATTATGTTCCCAAAAAGAGCTGGGGGATTCATATTGATTTTCAACCAAACCTTGCCTTATAAAAATAGCTCTTGATTCCTCTACATTAATTGATCCATAGTGAATCGTTTTATTTGCATTAATCACCAAGCCATAAAGTAATGTTTTACGAGTCGCATCTACCCGATTGAGTTTTTGATTCCAACGCGGGCTGAAATATTCATAATCAACTAAGTGTTGAGACAGTCTTTCAATCCAATCAACTTCAATTTTTGCAATACACTGGCCATACAACTTGCCTGTATCAATAATCTCAGCAGCCATCACCCATTTGTAATTCTTCTTTCTAAAAAGTGTAGGCCCAATCAAAAATTTAATACCCCTTGTTCCTGAGTATTCATAGCTATCAATTATTTTAGTGCCCACATTTCCCAATAATCCAGAAAGTAGTGAAAGGTGAATTTGCTCATAAGTCACTTCTTTTTTGCTTAATTTAAAACCAAGCTCTTTTGTCATCTCACTCAGCTGTTTGTAAAGCTCCTGCCATTCTCTAATCCTTGTATAGGATACAAAATATTGCTGACAAAAATTCCTTAGCCCCTTCCCACTTTTAATCTTTATTTTTTCATCTAGTAGCTTCCAAAGCTTTATATAACTCATGAATCCAGACTCAGGGTCATGAAATAATAAGTGTGCTTGATCTGCTTGTTCTGCTTTTTCTAATGGCCTTTCACGAGGGTCAGAAATACTCAAAGCACTAATAATAATTAATATTTCATTTAAACAGGCTTGCTTATTGGACTCAATTAGAATTCTCCCTAAGGATGGATCTAATGGGAGTTTTGCTAGCTCATGACCCATAGATAAGATTTTAAAATCTCTATCGACTGCATCTAATTCAAATAATAATTGATAACCATCTTGAATAAACTTATTAATAGGTGGCTGTAAGAATGGAAATTCATGCACGGGACCAAGGTGTAAAGAAGCCATCTTTAAAATAACTGAGGCCAGTGAGGTTCTCATTATTTCAGGATCTGTAAAAGTAGGCCTGAGATTAAAATCTTCTTCGTCATACAGCCTGATACAAACACCCGGTGCTACTCTTCCACATCGACCTGACCTTTGATTAGCAGAGGCTTGAGATATCTTCTCAATGAGAAGTTGTTCGATTTTAAGTCTGGGGTTGTAGCGAATAATTCTTGCAAGACCTGCGTCAATAACATATTTAATGCCGGGAACGGTGAGAGAGGTTTCTGCAATGTTGGTGGTTAAGATTATTCTTCTTGAAGTGCCCTTTTTAAATATCTTCTGCTGTTCTTTAACAGGCAACCTTGAAAATAACGGTAATATTTCGAATCTATTTTTTAGCTGGTCAGTTAAGAATTTTTTTATATCATGAATATCTCTCTCGCCTGGAAGAAAAATCAAAATGTCACCTTTATTACCCCCTGGCATTTCGTTGATACTTGATAATATTGCATCATCTAAATTTTCAACAATCTCTTTGCTTAATTGCCTTAAAGGGCGATAAATTATTTCTACCGGAAAGGTTCTGCCTGAAACCTGAATGATGGGTGCTTGATTAAAGTGCTCAGAGAATTTATCGACATCGATGGTTGCACTCGTAATAATAATTTTTAAATCGGGTCTTTTGGGTAATAAATTTTTAATGTAGCCCAATAAGAAATCAATGTTTAAACTTCTTTCATGAGCTTCGTCAATGATTAAGGTGTCATATTGCAAAAGCTTGGGATCTTTCTGAGTTTCAGCAAGTAAAATACCATCAGTCATTACTTTGATATTAGTATTTTTCGAAGTCTTATCAGCAAACCTAACCTTAAAACCCACCTCAACGCCTAAATCCACTTCCATTTCACTGGCAATTCTCGTCGCTACTGAACGAGCTGCTATTCTTCTTGGCTGTGTATGGCCAATAAACTTATTTTTTCCCCTGCCCATTGAAAGACAAATTTTAGGTAACTGTGTTGTTTTCCCTGATCCCGTTTCACCACACAGAATCGTGATTTGATTCTCAGCGATCGTCTTTTGGATTTTTTCAACTTGCTGACTGACTGGCAGCGTCGATGGATAATGAATATTCATGGTCTTGTGATCATTGATTGGTTCAATCGTTTTTTATCGATAACTTATTTTTAAAAATCAAGGGTTTTATTAAACATCATTTACAATTTAGATAATAAATTTAGGCTCTAATTCTTGCAAATTAAATACCTTCAAGATCTCTTGAATTCTCTCTTTGGCATTGCCTTTTTTGATACCTATATTTTCAGCAATTATTAATTCGTTTTTCATTGAATGCTCCCAACCAACAAGCTCAGTCACGGTTAATTTATAACCCTGCGATTCAAGCAAAAGACACCTTAATACATTAGTTAGATGACTACCTAATTCTCTTGTATGAATTGGATGTCGCCAAAGTTCAGTTATTGAATCTTTGAGAGAGGCTGATTTATTTTTCTTCATGACTCTTGAGACTTCAGCTTGGCAACATGGAATGAGAAAAAAATACTTTGCTTTTCTTTTTAACCCAAAATAAATAGCATCATCCGTTGCCGTATCACAGGCATGAAGCGCCGTCACCATATCAACATGATCATCAATTAAGTTTTCAGCATCAGCAATAGAGCTATTTATAAATTCCATACGATCAAATTTTAATTTACTTGCTAACTTTTTTGCCCCTTCAACCAGTTCCTGTCTTGTATCTATACCAATAACTTTTCCAAAGTTTTGTTTGATAAACAAATCATACAAAATGAATCCTAAATATGATTTACCACAACCGTGGTCAACGATTGAATAATATTCTTTTTCCTGATTTAGCTTCTCCAAAGTCGGCTCAATAAAGTTATAAAGATGATAAACCTGTTTGAGTTTTCTTCTTGAATCCTGATTAATTTTTCCATCTCGGGTTAAAATGTGTAAAGATTTGAGCAGCTCAGGCGACTGTTGCGGTTTCATTTCATCAAGTGTTTGCATAGTTGATAGTTTACCTTAATCTTGATTCACTCATGATGAATTACAATTTAAGGTTGGCATAGAAAATAAAGGTAGATCTATGAGTATTCAGTGGTTTCCAGGTCATATGACCGCGGCAAAAAATAACGCAGAAAAGGCGATGGAGATCAATGATGTCATTATTGAGGTTCTTGATGCAAGAATCCCAGGAAGCTCAGTCAATCCTATTATTAAGAACATTCGTGCAAGCAGGCAAAGGCCACACTTAAAAATTCTCAATAAATCAGATTTAGCAGATCAAAAAGTGACAGAATATTGGCTTGAATATTTTAATAATCAACCGAAGACACAGGCCATCACTGTGTCTGCAAAAAATAAAAATGACGTAAAAAAAATAGTGCCGTTATGCCAAAAACTCGCCCCTCATCGTAACTCTGCAATTAAGCCATTAAGAATCATGATTATGGGAGTTCCTAATGTAGGTAAATCAACCATTATCAATGCCCTACATCATAAAAAAATAGCTAAGGTCGGTGATATTCCAGCAGTAACAAAAAGTCAGCAGAGAATAGAAATCAATAAAGAAACTATATTGACTGACACCCCAGGTATGATGTGGCCAAAAATTAGTTATGAGCTTGATGGGTTTTTTTTAGCGGCTTCAAATAATATTGGCGCAAATGCATATGATGAAATTGAAACAGCGCTTGAATTAGCAGATGTTATTAAGCTCAGATACCCTGAATCGATACTGAAAAAATATGGGCTTAAAGCTCCCTTTCCAGATGATGAATTATTTTTAGATAGTATTGCAAAGCAACGTGGATTTGTTTTGAAAAAAGGAAAGTCAAATTTAGAGAAAGCTGCTATAAGCTTTATCAATGATTACAGACAGGGTTTGCTAGGTAAAATTAGTTTAGAGACACCTGCTTCAAGAGAAAAAATGATGAAAAAAAACGATTAATTGGCTAATGACCATGTTTCCTTTGATACCAATCTTTTCGATGGTACACATCCATACTTAGTGAAGACTTGTTTTAATAATTTACTATTGTTCAAATCAAACCAAGTTTCAACATAAATTTCCCCTATTGAATTTGAAAAATTCACACCTGGCTGAGCCATTTTACAATTAGTAGTGCTCGTTGGTCTTGAGCCCCAAAGTTTTGTAAAAATTGTCTTATATGATCGACCATTTATCTTTAAGCTTTCAACGCTTTCAACCTTGAATTTGAAAATCCAATCATAATCACTAAACTCAGGATGTCTTGGTTCATCCTTAATGATTTTCTTAGTTTCAAAACCGAGAGGATAATTTTTGATATCGATATGTCTCGCAAAAACGCTGTAACCTTTCTTTTGATTTCCCTCGACAATATCATAAAGGACTAGACCATTTTGAATGGGTCGTTTGTTAATAAAATCATCAGTAATACTTGATTTAAAGAACCCCCCTTTCCAATTAATATTGACGTGGGCATATTCATAGATAACGCTGTTGTCATCGTAAATTCTAAAGGTCACATCACCCGATGCATCAAATTTATCACCGAGGCTGTCGTGCTCATAGTTATACTTCAAATCCTCTGATGCATTTAAAAAGACTGGCATTAGAAGAAAAATTAATGTTAAAAATTTAACTAAAAAAGCCATAATTTATTCCTTAATGAATTGGGTTATACCAAGACATCCCTCCGGATCCATACAAGGCCAATCTGATTGTTTACCGCATGAATTAAGAGGAATGCTAGATTCTTTAACGCAATATTTTTTTCCATCAATGATGTCGTATGAATCACATGCTTGATTGATCGCAAAATAATTTTCTGCTGTAAAAGTAAGTTCTTTATCTTCTGATGCGTAGGAAATTTTAGTGAAATAAAATATTGAAAAAAATAGAAGATATTTTATAAAAAATTTAAATTTTGAATAACTCATATTTTTAATACTAGATGAAAAACTTAAGAAAGTGAATTAAACTTAATAGCGCCTTCTTCGTAACCAAATCCAAATACCTGAGATAGAAAGTAGCAATAAAAAGATGGCAATTAAATCTAAAAGCCATTTGCCAGCATTTTTGATGATATTGCCATTGTGAAGATCTAATAAAAATTGCTCCAACGAGACACCTTTGCCAGAAAAATACATTTTAATTTGTTTTATCTTTTCTTCTGAAATAGAATCCTCGATACTCCAAGCTTCAAAATCTCTACTAGATAAAATCCATTCTTGACCTTGATCTTTCGATAGCCAAGTTTGATTATCAGCTTTTATATATAAACTATCATCCAAATTACCAAGTTTTTCAATATTTGTAGGGATTCCAGAAGCGCTTGTGAGGCTTTCTATTAATTCACCCTCCTCTGTAAATAAACTGATTTCTTCTGAAAAAGCAATGACATACATTTGGTTTATAAAAACAGCGCCTACAATCGGATTTTCATTTTTAAGGATAGGTTGATCTTCAAAGAAAATTTGATTGCCGAACCTTGATACAGCAAGATTATTAACAACAAATGACTCTTTCTTGCTTGGCATGGATATATTGTATAAAGCTAAAACTAGAGGTGATGAAGTGTATTTTTCATCTAAACCCAAATCTTCTGTATGGTTTAAAAAAATTCCTGTGATGGACAAATGAATCAAAAAAATGCAAACCGCAATTCCAGTGAATTTATGGATTTGGTTGATGGATTTTTTGGTGATTCTAATTTTTTTCATTTATTTTTTAGGTGTTCATCTAGAAAGAGTGACAACTCAGCGATTGATGTCATTGCCCAAACAGATAAGGTGGCTCCAGATATTCCATCGATATTACGATCTAACTTCATTTCATCAAGCTTAGCCCCAATGAACTGTTTAGTAAATGCTGGATATTTCACTTCCCACCCACGGATTTCTCTGAAAGCTAACACTCTAATATCTTCTATCTTACTGTCTTTTATCACAACACCAAAAGTAATCGGCTCTGTTTTTCCAATTTCTTCCAATATCCAAGCTGTCTTACCATCTTCTTTCCAATAACGAATTCTTAGAGAAGCATAAGGGTGCCCTAATATTTTCTCGACAGATTTTCTTAAATCACCCAACAGCATAATGGATTTACTTTTAGGTGGGCTGTTGTCATAAACTTCTGCTAAGAAATCTTTATCAGTTTGATAGACGCCGCGTGCATGCAAAGATGATGCTAATAATAAAGTTATTAACATCATCCATATCAAGGAAAGCATAAATTTTTTATTTAAATTATCTATAAATGGTCTTCTTTCTTTTGTTGTATCAATTTCACAGCATAACCTAATTCATCTTTCCATAGACTTTCGCTTTTTTGAATTTCTTTTAAAAGCCATAGTAAATAATTTTTATCTAACGCCGTCATTTTATTCTCAATTTAATTTACGCAAACTAAAACTGATATCCAAGCCCTACATTGAGGCCATCAAGTTCTGTATCAACACCTGAACCTACATCTTGGATTTGGTAGTCAACTTTGACAACCACATCTTTATCAACCCACCAGTTTAAGCCTATATCATATTGTTGTGTCTCGTTATCTGTTGCAGACGCGCTGCCAGCTGCATTATCGAAATAACTGTATCGAGTAAATGCCCCTAAATCTTCACCATAAATGCTAAATCGGTATGAAGGTTCAACATAGTAGCCATACTGTTTATCCTGGCCTAAAGACTTTACAGCTGATCCTTCTATATCCCAAGTTGCATACAAAGCCCTCAACCCAAATTGATCTCTATTATAAATAACGTGTGCTTCATAAAGCGTTGCAGAACCCACTCCCTCAATAGCATCTTGAGAAAAATTATCCTGATAGTTAATTGTTCCAGCTAACTCAAGGCCGGGGATAGCGGTATATTTTAAACGTCCTGTATATGCTAATTTACGTGCGTCTGCCTTACCAACCTTTTGTCGACCATCCCTAACATTGAAATCTGTATCACTTTCGGCTTTAAGGCCAGAAGTTACGGCCAAATCTAAACCGAGTCCATCCATAACTTCATGTTGCACCATTGCACCGCCTTCCCACCAGGTTGAAGGCACAATATATTTCTCAACATTATTTCTTTCAACGCCATAAAAAGTTGGTGGTTCATGAGTTTCATTTAATATACCCACTGGCATGATAAATAACCCACCCACTAAACTTGTTGTATTAGTTAGATCATATTGGACATAGGCTTGCTCAAGCTCTACTTCACCCACCTGATCATCACCAGAAACACTGTGCTCTAATTCAAGCTCTGACACAAACCTTAACTTATCGTTATATTCATGATTTATAAATAATACAAAACGATGAAAATCTATTTCATGCTTGTTGCTCTGACCTTTTTGATCTCTTAGATTGTTATAATGCAGTTCACCATAACCACCGATCGTTGTTTTGTTTGAAAGCTTCACTTGCGCTTTAATTGCCTCATCCGTTGCAACAGCAACATCTTCCACAGAGCCAGCAACATCCTCAACCTCACCTTTCAGAGACTCATTTTCTTTTCTAAGCTCTGCTATTTCTTCTTTCATTTCTTTCATCATTTGCATGATCTCTTCGTTGGTTGGGGTATTAGCCATTGCAGAAACGCTGAATGCTGAAAGAACCGTTAGCGCTAATACTTTTTTCTTTAAATCCATTTTCTGTAAACTCCTAAAACTTAAGTTAATCTTAATGAGAATTATTTACGATTGTAAATGAGAATCATTCTCATTACAAGCATTACATAAAATTAATAAATAAAAAATGTAAATAAATCGAACATGCAATGCTCAAATACGGAGGCTGATATGAGTCAGGCCGAATTTTCTTACAAACTCGTATACGTCAATAATGATAATGGTTGCAATAGTTTTGATGAATTCGATGGAGACCGAGCAGATGTAGGTAATGTAGGAAATGGGGAAGCTGTCAGTCGATTTATGCAGAGCGCCACGCTTTCTGCAACTCAGTGTAACAATGCGACTAGTATATTATGGACAATTGATTTAACAACTCCTCTGGTTGTGACAGATACATCAAATTTTGTCTTGAATTTTAGAACGACGGATGCCGTATCTATCGACTTTAATGGTGGCGCTATTGCTAACCCAAGGATAGTTAAGGTAGGTGCAGACCCCATTCAGGCGTACCTTACCTTAAACTAGACAACTCAGTCATAGTTTTTTCTCTGCTTCGCGTAAGCACAATTTTCACAACTAACATGGCTTTCAGGAAGCTTGTCTGAATTCAAACAATCGATCATGTTATTCACTTCACGATCAATCCATGAAATATCATGCTCATAAGGTATCAATGTTTCAGAAAACTTCATTTCTCCATGAAAGCCTTCAGCATGCCGATCGGCATTGACCACTAAAAAATATGAAACGAGTGATGTTTTAAATCCCATCAGATTAAGTAAGTAATTATAAAAATCCATTTGTATCTTATAACCCTCATGATATGGAGAGTTCAAATAAGAATTTGGGTTTACCTCATAGTTGCTTGCCTGAGATTTGTAATCAACAACAATCAGCTCTTCTGTTTGTGTATCAAACCAAATATCATCGACGCCACCAGACAAGATAATGTTTGAATCATCATATCTCACCATCAAGCCTTTTCTGAGAGAATCACGCCAATCATCCATAGATTCATGCTTAAATGGCACGATATGATCCAATCCATATTGAGCAAAAAGACGGTGTGGAATTTGTTTTTCTCGACAGATATCAAATTCTTTTTTTAGTAACAAGTCGGTTGTCTCATTTAGGGACCAGCCAGGCATACCAGGCTCAGCTAAGCCTATGACTCTGTCAAGGTAAAAGCACCGTGGGCAAGTTACAAAGGTGCTAAATTTACCTCGGCTTATTTTAAAGTCATCTAATTGTCCAGGAGTATAAATTGAAGAGGCTCTTGTTCTTTTGCCAGTTGCTTCAACTAATTCAAGCTTACTATTTCTTTTAAGACTCACCATGACTATCTCCATTATTTTTTAAATGATTTTTATGGCATCTTATCAATAAAAAATAGAATTATGTAAAACTGAACTTTTAAAACAATATTTTTGTCTGAAAAAAGTATTGGTAGGGTAAGACGTAAACCTCCTGTTGATTAAACAACGCTCCTGCCAGTACCTGTTTACTAATAATCAAAAATAGTGAGCCATGAAAACCAAAAAAATCCTTTCTTCAGAAATTACCCCAGAACACATATATAATGATAGGAGGAAGTTTATTAAGTCACTTGGTGTGGGTATATCTGCAGCCACGTTTTCTTCGCTGGCTTTTGGAAAAATTTCATCACTTAGTAATGTAGTTACTGACCAATCTAGTTCTTCACTTAAAAAAACATCGTATAAGGATATCACTACCTATAATAACTATTACGAGTTTGGCACTAAAAAATCAGATCCGAGTGAATACGCTCATAAGCTCAAAACAGATCCTTGGTCTATAACTATTGAAGGTAATGTTGGGCAAAAAAAAGTTTTTTCTATCGATGAAATTTTAAAGCTTACACCACTTGAAGAGCGCATTTATAGACTGAGATGCGTCGAAGGTTGGTCAATGGTAATCCCTTGGGTTGGCATACCTTTGCGATCTTTGCTTAAAAAAGTTGCACCAACTAATAATGCAAAGTATGTCAAATTTACTAGCCTATTAAGACCCAAGGAGATGATAGGACAAAAATACAAAATTTTAGATTGGCCATATATAGAAGGATTAAGAATGGATGAGGCAATGCACCCCCTTACCCTTCTTGCCGTCGGGTTATACGGTAAAATCTTACCTAATCAAAATGGCGCCCCAATTAGGTTAGTTGTGCCATGGAAGTATGGCTTTAAGAGCACCAAAGCCATTACTAAAATATCTTTAGTTGAAAAAATGCCAATGACTAGCTGGATGAAGGCGGGCCCCAGCGAATATGGGTTTTATGCAAACGTCAACCCTAAGGTCGATCATCCAAGATGGACACAGTCCTCCGAAAGAGTTATTGGTGAGGGGTTATTTGCACCAAGAGTGAAGACTAAAATGTTCAATGGCTATGCAAATGATGTTGCACATATGTACAAGAATATGGATTTGAGAAAGTATTTTTAGATGCCTCCACGATCAATTAGCTCTCATAAAATTTTCGTTTTCATTGCATGTTTATGGCCGCTATTTTCAGTTTCGTATGCCATCTTTTATGATAATTTAGGGGCTAATCCGATCGAATATATTGAAAAACATTTTGGGTTTTGGGCGTTAATTTTTTTATGCATTACACTTGCTCTTACCCCCTTAAAGTTAATTACCAATTCAAATAAGTGGATTTTGTTTCGGCGTATGCTTGGTTTATTCGTTTTTTTTTATACCAGCCTGCATCTTCTTATATACCTAGGCCTTGATTACCAATTTGCGTGGAGTGATATTAAGGATGATATTGTAAAACATAAATATGTTTTGGTTGGTTTCCTTGCATGGATACTCTTAATCCCATTGGCTGTAACGTCATCAAATAAAATGATAAGCAGATTAAAAAAACAGTGGAAAAAGATACACCAACTTATTTATGTCATCGCTATTTTGGCTATCCTTCATTTTTTTTGGTTGGTAAAAAAAGATATGACAGAACCTATAATCTTCGCCTCTGTGATAGCTATTCTGCTTGCAGTTAGGATTTATTTTCACTACGCAAAATCAAGAAAATAAGGATGAAAGAATTTATCTATGAAAGCTAAACACGTTCTTTACGATGGTAAATGCGGTCTTTGTAACAAAGAGATAGCTTACTATCGATCCATTGATGCCGATGATAAGTTTAAGTGGGTAGATATTACGATAGAGAAAAATTTAGCAAGATACCCCTCAATCAACCTCCGTCAAGCTCTATTGAGCCTACATGTAGTAGAAGGAGAGCAAATTAAGTCAGGCGTAGATGCATTTATCGCTATTTGGTCTGAATTGGGTCATTTCAAAATTCTCGCTTTTTTTACTAGGCTTCCCGTTATTTATCAACTAGCATCTTTTTTTTATAAATTATTTGCAAAACATCGCTTCAAAAATTTACCTCATTGCCAAATACTTGATAAGTAAATTTTTATTACTATTAACTTGAAATTAATGAAAGATAAAATCAACATTGTCTGGCTTAAAAGAGACTTGAGGTTGAGTGATCATGAACCGCTTCATGAAGCGATTAAGCAAAATATTAAATTTATTATTTTATATATCTTTGAACCATTACTTATTGACGACGAACATACTGACACTCGTCACTGGCGATTTATACTTCAGTCGTTAAATGACATTAAAGAAACTTTAGCAAACCACAATAAAAAACTGTCGATCGCACATGGTGAGGCTGATGAAATTTTTAATCAGCTAATCAACAAATATGAAATAAAGAAAATTTTTAGCCATGAAGAGACTGGGTTAACGATTACATTTGATCGTGATAAAAAACTTCAAGCAATTTTTAAAAGAAATGAAATTAAATGGTACGAATTTCAAAACAATGCAGTAATTAGGGGTTTGAATAATCGTAAGGTTTGGGAGAAAAAATGGAATGAAGTGATGCGTACTAAAATTAAACCTATTGCTATCGAAAAAGCTAATATTACTTTTTATTCTTTTAACCAAGAAAATATACCGTATTTTAAGACAGATGATTTTCATCAGGTGGGTGGCTTTAGTCATGCTAAAAAAGAATTGGATGATTTTTTTGAAGAAAGAGGACAGAATTATTTTAAATTTATCTCCAAACCTGAGATGAGCCGTCTTAGTTGCAGTCGACTTTCTCCCTATATTGCTTATGGCAACATTAGTATCAGAGAGGTATATCAGAAATTACTAGAATTATGGAAAAAACCCGGTTGGCGAAGGTCTTTGGCAGCCTTGTCCTCTAGGCTTCATTGGCATTGTCATTTTATTCAAAAATATGAAAGTGAAATCGAAATTGAAAATAGACCTATCAATCTCGGTTATGAAAATTTTCCATATGACGTCAATGAGTCTTCGCATCAAGACTTTGTAGCATGGTCAAGAGGAAATACTGGCTTTCCATTAATTGATGCATCAATGCGTGCTTTAAAAAAAACAGGGTACCTAAACTTTAGAATGCGTGCGATGGTCGTGAGTTTTGCATGTCACTATTATTTAATTCACTGGAAACTGGTAGCAAAACATTTAGCTACTTTATTCTTAGATTTCGAACCCGGTATTCATTACCCGCAAATTCAAATGCAGGCAGGTGTCACTGGTATCAACACAATACGTATTTATAACCCAATTAAGCAGGCCCTAGATCATGATCCTGATACTTTTTTTATAAAAAAATGGGTTAGTGAGCTTCGTGATTATGAAAAAGAATCTATTTTAAACTTACCGGATGAGAATCTTGACCTTTTTACAAATGGTACGAATGCTTATCCTTCACCAAAATATGATTTCTTTGAAAGATCAAGATATACAAAAGCTTTATTATGGAAATGGAAAAAAAGTAAAGAGGTAAAAAATCATAATGCAAACATACTTGCAAAACACGTTAAAACTTAACGTATACATTCTTTCATGGAACTTAATTATTGATCTTTTGACTAATTTTTTTTAAAAAAAAAGGTTCAATTGAAATGAAAAAAACAATATTAGGTTTATCAGTATTATTTACTTTATCAGCTC
>Ga0255765_1003145_pt1 | contig 17935 bp, 10 predicted proteins | sample 041ome_8_FD_179965 | JGI IMG/M metagenome (GOLD analysis project Ga0255765, IMG submission 179965) | Coastal salt marsh microbial communities from the Groves Creek Marsh, Skidaway Island, Georgia - 041407BS metaG (version 2) | ecosystem: Environmental > Aquatic > Marine > Intertidal zone > Salt...
GTTCAATAGAACACTCCTCTTTCAACTCCTCCTCGCGAGACGATCTCTTAATCAACTTTCTCGTTTCACCATTCACTTCGTACAAGAATTTCAAATCCATCGAATTCAATCTCGGAAGAATGTGTTTGAAACAAATATCGTCGTTATTCACGATCAAATCCCACACATCCCTCTGACCAATCCGCCTTTTCTGCCCTCGCGTCCTCATTCCAGAAGACATGACCTTCTCGCGAGAGACGACAAAAACAGAGCAGCGGTGTTCTTTTTCTTCTTCGTCTTTACGTGTTTGTTTTTTCCATCATCACCACAAAAGTGCGGCCGTTTTGGACTTTTGCGCACAACAACAACAACAACGTAATAAATACTAGTAGAGTACTAATAAGATCACAAACGCGGCGCATCACGCGCGAACATAAGAGAGATAGAGAGATAGAAAAAGACAGTAGAGTAGAGAGTTTTATAACGACGCGTAAAAAATGAGCAGCGAAGGAGGCGGAGGAGGACACCACATGCGACGCACCTCCTCCTTAGCAAACATCAAACAGATGGCAAATCACTTCCCGAAACACGTCCGAGAACAAGCCGCGAAACAAGATTTTAAACACGAAGCCGTGCAATACGCGCTGTGGATTCCCTTTGGTTTAGTGTGTCAACACTTCGAGTACGAGAAGATGGCGAACTTATTCTTCACGTGGTTTATTCTCGGAGAGTTGATGCTGATTTTCATGCACGTGGACAGAACGTTTTCCTCTGTGTTGAAGTGGTACAACGTGTTATTATTCGTCGTGCCGGTGGCGATTTATTTCATCAAAGAGCTGATGATTCCAGAGAATAGCTTTTACATGTTTTTCGTGGAGTACGTGATATTCGGGACGTTGGCGTTTGCGATCGTTATTCCGTTCATTCCGAGACATTTGTTGCGCGGGTTCGACTGGTACCCGATGATAAAGAAGATGGGATTTAAGAGTTGAGATCGATTGACTATGCGCTACCGCAAACGACTACTGCTTTTATACAAAACTATTTTACATATCTAAACGCTGCTGCTTTTTAACATTTGCTCTTCCAAGTCGCACTTGTGCAAGTCTCGGATGAACTCGTCCAAGCCGAATCCGTCGAGAAGTTTTTGGACGTCGTTCACGACGACGCCGGTACCTCTGTGGTCTTTACAACGACCGTCTTTAAAGTTATACGTTCGAATTCTTTCCGAGCGGTCTGCGCTTCCTATCAAACTTCGTCGCATCTGCGCGTTTTCGGCGGCAACCTTACGTCGTTCGATGTCGTATACTCTCGCTCGCAACACGGACAAAGCTTTCGCTTTATTCTTGTGTTGCGACCGTTCGTCTTGGATGACGACGGTGACGCCGGTCGGGATGTGGACGATTCGAACGGCTGAATTCGTGGTATTGACGTGCTGTCCACCCGCGCCAGACGCTCGCATGGTTTCAATTCTCACGTCTTTTGTTTCGTCGATGTGAATGTCACTCTCTTCGGCTTTCGGGATAATCGCCACGGAAGCGGTGGAGGTGTGAATTCGCCCTTGCGTTTCCGTCGCCGGGACGCGTTGCACTCGATGGACGCCGGATTCAAACTTTAAGTTTTTATACACGCCTCCGTTTGCTAACTCGTCCTCTTCCCCGTCTTCTTCGTTGAGATGAATCGTCGGATTACCATTGCTATTAATTTCCGCCATAGCTTCTCGAACTCCGCCGCCTTTTTCTTCTTCGCTGTAACTCATCAAATCAAACTTCCAGTTTCTCCTCCTGGCGTACATTTCGTACATGCGAAACAACTCGGCGGCGAATTTTGCCGCCTCGGCACCACCCGCGCCCGCTCGAACTTCTAAAATAACGTCTCTCGAATCTTCTGGGTCTTTCGGTAACAGTTGATGTTTCAGCTTTGTTTCTAATTCCGGCAACGTGTCGTTTTGTAACGCGTTCAATTCGGATTCCAACTCGGCGTCTTTCGATTTCTTGTTCTTGTTCTCTTCGTTGATGAGTTGTCTCAACACGTCGATTTCTTCCAGCGTATCTTTATACTTTTGGTACAACGAGACCAACGACTTCAACTCGCCGGCACTTTTATAGTCGTTGTTTTCGGTGTATTCGTGGAATAGCTTCAACTGATCTTCGAGCTTTTCAATCGGGAAATTCGTCGACGAAGTTGACGTTGAATACATTCTCCGCGTTTTCGAGGAAATTTTCCGTTCCAGAGCGCTCGCCACGCGCAACATTCCAGCCTCCCGAAACATCGGCGCCGTGACTTGCATACCAATCGGACGTCCATTTGACACGCTTCTGCCGCACGGAATAGATACGCTCGGTAATCCAGCCAAGGACATAGGCACCGTCAAAGCGTCTTGCGCGTACGATTCAACTTTCGATTCTCTCAAAACATCCTCTAAAAATGGCGCTTCCCGAGCGCTCGTCGGAGTTAAGAGAACATCGCACGAGCGTTCGAAGATGTCCTTAAACTCGTTCGATATCCTCCGGCGAATCTTTTCGCTGTTTTTGTACGCGCCTTCGACTCTTTGTGAAGATAAAGAAAACGCGCCTGAAACGATTCGTCGTTTGACTTCCTCGCCGAATCCGTCGTCTCGCGAAGCGCTGAATTTTATATCGTCGTACCGGTTCAAATTTGAAGACGCTTCCGCGCACACCAAGACGTAATACGCCGGTAACGCTAACTTTACGGACGGTAAAGATACCGGAACAATCGTCGCGCCTAATTCTTCGAACGCTTCGATTGATTTTGTCCAACTTTCCATCACCGCCGGAGTCGTTTCTTCGAGGAAAAATTCACCCGGGATGCCCACGCGCACGCCTAACAACGGCAAGACTCTATCGCTATTACTACTACTACTATTACTACCGCTACCATTATTGTTTCCACCTTTCGTCTTCCCTGATTCCAACCACTCTTTAAAATTCATCTGCGATTCCGAAATCAACTCAGTCGCGACGCTCGAAATGCGTCCGTCTTCCTCCACCGTTTGCCCGTCTTTCGGGTCCGCGCCTTGCATGATGGCTAAAGTAATCGCCGCATCGCAGACGTTTCTGGTCAAAATCCCCGGGCAATCGAACGAGCTCGCGTACGCGATTAAACCGTACCTCGAACACCTTCCGTAGCTCGGTTTCGTACCGACGACGCCTTGAAACGCCGCCGGTAATCGAACGCTCCCACCCGTATCGCTCCCGATGGCGACTAAACACGTCCCGTTCGCCACCGCCGCGGCGGACCCGCCGGAAGAGCCCCCGGGACTCAACCTCCCATCGATTGGATTCTTCACCGGCGCGTTTCTACCGTTTCGCGAGTGACTCCCCATCCCGAACTCGTCCATCGTCGTCTGCCCGAAAACCACCGCGCCGCTCTGCTCCAATCGATCGATCACCGTCGCCGTATACGAGCACTCGTTTTTGCTCAACATTTTCGACCCCGCCGATACGATTTCCCCTCGCATGGCAAAATTATCTTTCACCGCGATTGGTATCCCGTCTAAAAACGATATCGACGGCTTTCCGTCTCTTCTGTTCGCATCCGATTTTCTCGCCTTTTCCAACGCTTTCCCGAGCAAATCTTGCGACTGTTTCTCTCGTCCTTTCCCCACGAACGCGTGCATCATTAGTTGCCCGTCTAAATCGACCCTCCGTTTGGAAAAGAGGACTAAATCTTCGCTCGTCAAAGTTTCGCGCGCGAACTGTAACTGCGCCTCGACGGCGGTTTCGGGAATCTTCGTCCTCGCGATGGGTTCGCCTAAACTCCCGCTCGTGCTGCTGAAACAACGACTCCAACTTCTCCTCCGCCTCCAAATGGTGGCGAGCAGACTCCTTTTCCCTCCTCGCGACCCCATCGTCGTTTCTTTCGCTCAAAAGAAGAAGGTTATGAATAAAAGCGTTCGACAATTTGTGAAGAATGCATTCCTTCGGGAAAACGTCAGACATTTTCTTCATCGTCATCATGTCTTCTTCATCGACGGTTACGACGCCGTGTTATCACCGCCCGCGCTTTTGCGAGTACTCGCATCGTCACCACTCTCGATGTAATCATCCTCATCGAGGATTAGGACGAAAAAGCGCGTTAAAAGTCTCCTTAAAGGCGCAAAGAAGAGGAGGAAAAGGAACCGATGACGACGACGCAGACGATAAAGAGTTGACGGAGTACGAGAAAAAACTCCTCCGACAGAAGGAAACGAGGGACACTCGGAACGCATTCATCGGGTTCTCACTCGGCGCGGCGTTAGTAGCGACCGTAGCGGTGAGTTCATCCACTTCGGGCGTGTACAACATCGATTTCATGGACGCGTTTCACGAACGAGATCCCGTGAGGAGTTTCACCGTCTACGGAGACGTGAGCAAAGAGTACAAGGTGAACAAATACGACGACGTGGGGCACATCATCGGACGAACGCGAGGCGTGTCCGTGACCTCGTGCGCACAACTGGTGCCGTATTCGGGCGATTCTCGCGGGGATAAAGGCATCACGAGACCTCCGAACGAGGATTTTCGATCGTGCGAAAGCATCGCGCAGCCGCTGGAAAAGGTGGAGACGGTGGCGGATATCGCGCCGAGTTGCGAGCGAGCGTGCGGGAGGAGTTGTCGAGAGGCGACGAAGGCATACGACGAAGATCAGAAGAAAAGGTTTGGGTTTGGGTTCGATAAAGAGGAGGAAGGGAAAGTGTTGCAAGCGTGCGGGCGGCAGTGCAATGCGAACTGTATTAAAAGTGGAACCGGGCAGTACAATTTTTTGATACCGTTTCGGTTTTAAGAAACCTTACTTAGGGCGCCGCCGCCGCCGCGAGAACGTCAACCCACTAGTAAAAGGGAACAAGCATTTAAGCTGATCTAACATTACGTAAAACATCTAGTTCGCGACTGTATTCTCTTCTTCGCGCTTGAACTGCTCCAATCGACTCTTGGCGTCGGTTTCGTATTTTGATTTCGTCGTCGCGTCTAATTCTTTCCACATGGCGCCTAATTTTTTCGAAGCTTCGCCGAGCGAGACTCCGGGGTTTTCCTTCTTGACGTTTTCTCTGTTGTCTTTTGCGAATTGAAAATACGCCGTGAGCGGTTTCTTTCTCTTCGGTGTCGTTTCCTTTTCGTCGTTTACGTCGCTTTCTTTCGAGGTGGCTTTTTTCGTCGTCGTCGTCTTTGTCGTCTTCGCTTTCGCCGCTCGCTGCTTCTTCTTCTCGGCTTTTTCTTTCGCGAGCTTTTCTTTCGCCGCCTTGGACGCGAATCGTCCTTTGGTCCGAGTGCTGTCCGGTTTCCTGCGTTTCTTCTCGATTAAATCCTTCGCTTGCGCTAACGTCATATTTCTGGGGTCGTTTTGTAACTCCTCGCGCATGAACTTCGCGGGAATCGAAGCGAGAGTTTCGCCGAATTTCACGTAGTACCCGAATTTACCTAAACTCAACGTCACTTCGCCGGCGTGCGCTTGGCGGTTGATTTCTTTTTCCTCGTCGACGAACGCCTCAGTGGCGTGTTCGCCGAGGTGAATGGGAAACGCGAGAAAGTACAGAGCATCTTCGAGCGTGACTTCTTCCGGTTTTTTGCCGATGTTAGAAACGCCGACGCGTCTTGGTTTCTCAGCTTTTTGTGTCGCCTTTTTTGTCTTTTTTGTCTTTTTCTTTTCGCTTCCGTCTTCTTCCTCGCTCTCGTCTTCGACCACCTGCTCTGCCGATGGCACGACGATGGTATGATCGACTAATTCTACGTACGGTCCATACGGTCCCATCTTCATGACGACTTCTTTCATGTTGTTCGTATTTGGCATGAACCCGAGACTTTTCGGAAACGCTTCCATTTGCGCGCTTTCGGAATTCTCGTCTCCCAATCCTTTCAGAGGACGCAACGGAGCCGTGAACGAACACGCGGGGTAGTTGGAGCACCCGATAAAACCACCTTGTTTGGATGGTTTCAACCCGAGTCGGCCGTTTTCACAACTCGGGCACTTTCTATTTGCGCCTTCCTCCGCGTCCTCATCGACGCGACCGAATAAATGCATGCCCAACCGCTCGTCGAGCGCGTCTACCACGGCCCGAACTTCAACCGTCGAGACTTCCTCGCACTCGCTTTTAAACGGCGTCCAGAAATCCGTCAGTAAGTCCGTGTATCGCTTCTGTTCGTTGGCAACATCGTCTAAGGTATCTTCCATCGTCGCCGTGAAATCGTATTCCACGTACTTGGAGAAGTACGAAGCTAAAAACGCAGAGACGAGAATCCCTCTGGAATCGGGAACGAGTTGGGCCCCGTTCTTAGCGACGTAGCCTCGGGCGACTAACGCGCGAAGCACGGACGCGTACGTCGACGGTCGACCAATGCCTCGCTCTTCCAGAGCTTTAACGAGCGTTCCTTCGGAAAATCTCGGCGGTGGTGCCGTTTCGTGGCGGGACGGAGAACACTCGGCGACGTAAATCGAATCGCCTTGGTTCAATTTGGGAAGCCACGATTCGTTTCCAGGCGACGACGTTGACGCCGCCGATGATGAATCGTCTTCATCGTCGTCGTCCTCGTTCGAATCCTTTTCATCACCATCATCGTCTTTATTCACTCGAGCGTCTTCGGGATCGTCCTCTTTTCCTCTTCTCGCGCTGACGACATTATATGCGGCTAAATATCCTTCAAACGTCAACCTGTGCCCGTTCGCGCGCAACACTATTTCTTTCTTCTTCTCCGATTCGTTGTTGTGCACGTCCAACGCGATTTTCTCCACCGTGGCGGAGCTCATTTGAGACGCCATTGAGCGCGCCCAAATCAAAGCGTATAAACGCGCCTCGTCGGAAAATTCACCAAGTCTTTTACCAACCTCTTTGGGATGTCGCGCGGCAGACGTTGGTCGAATCGCCTCGTGCGCTTCTTGCGCGTTCTTCTGCTTCTTTCTAAAATATCGAGGTTCATCCGGAACGTGCTGCTTAGAGAAGATGCCTTCGATGACTTTGCGCATCTCCGCTACGGCAGTTTTTGACGCGTGCGTCCCGTCCGTTCTCGGGTACGTGATTAAACCATCGCCAAAACTGCCTCCTTCGTAGAGTTTCTGCGCGGCGCTCATGCACCTCGACGCCCCGAAACCTAAACGCTTGGACGCTTCTTGTTGCATCGTCGACGTCGTAAACGGCGGTCCCGCCGATCGTTTCGTTTCTTTCTCGGTCACTTCTTTCACCATCCACGCGCGCGTATTTTTGATGCGTCGCACCATTTCTGCCGCGTTCTCATCGCTTTCGATTGTAAACTTTGAAATTTTCTTCCCTTCGAAACTGAGCAACTTTGCGTCGAACGCGCTCCTGTCTGGACTGCTTTCCCCGCCTAAAGTCGCCTGGACCGACCAATACGGTTTCGGAACGAACGCCTCGACTTCCGTTTCTCTCTCCACGACTAATCTCAACGCCGCCGATTGCACTCTTCCAGCCGACAAACTGGTCGCGTTCGGTAACTTTCTCCAAAGCACGCCGCTCAACGTAAAACCGTATAAATAATCTAAAGCTCTTCGCGCTAAATACGCGTCCACTAACCGTAAATCAATCTCCCTCGGTTTCCCGAACGCCTCTAAAACTGCATTCTTCGTGACTTCCGTAAACGTCACTCTCGATACGTGCTTACTCTTACTCTTACTACTACTGCTACCACTCGACGACGTCGTCGTCGTCGTTGCTTTTTTATCCTCGCCGCTCAACAGCTTCTTCTTCTTCAACATCTCCAGCACGTGCCACGAGATCGCCTCGCCTTCTCTATCCGGATCGGTCGCTAAAACCACCGCATCGCACTTCTTGCACGCGTCGTAAATCTCCCTCATATATTTCGCATTCTGCACGGTCGCAGTCCACTTCATCTCGAAGTTGTTGTTAAAATCAACGCTCCCTTCTTTGTTCACCAAGTCTCTCACGTGTCCTCTCGTCGCGAGCACGCGGTAGTCCTTACCGAGATAGTTTTCAATCGTTTTCGCTTTCGCCGGAGATTCCACGATGACTAAAGACTTCTTTCGTTCATCAGCGCTCGAATTCAAACTTGACCTGCCATATATAGATTCAACCGAAGACGAAGATGCGAACGTTCGTAAAAGTATTCCTCCTCTTCGCCAAGACGTAGGCGTCTCAGGTATTCCCACAAAACCTCCCACGAAGGAGTTTTGACTGCATCTCTTTGCTCCTCCTCCCCAGGAAAGAAATCCCGGTGCTAAAACACCTCCTCGTTTTCCTCCTCGTAACACTCTGCGCATCATTGTCATCGTGTTATCCTTTCTCGTTGTCTTCTTCTTCCCAAAAGGAACGTAAACGCCTCTCTTTTGTGCTCCAATCGGTTGAAACGACAGTTGCATTTGAACGCGAGATGAGAGACAGAAAGGCGCGCAGAAAAGCGAGAACACTTTTAGTAGCACAGAGTCGCTCTCGCCGCCGAATTGATGAGTGCGCGGAGATACATCATCGCGCGCATCTTTTGTTCTCTCTCTTTCTTTCTTTCGTGTGCTCGTCGTGATCTTTCGTTTACGTGGTTTCTTTCTCTCTTTCTTTGGGGAAAATGGAACCAATTGGCGGCACTTTGAATCTCTCGATCGACGCGTAAAGATTACAATCTCTGAAGCGAAAAGAGGAGAGTATTTATACACGCACGCGCGAGTAAAATGGCGAGGAAGAAGAAACCCCCACCTCCACCGCACAGCCGGAAATTCTCCTTCCCGATCTACGCCTCGGTGTTTTACGACTCCGTTTTTTTCCTCGTCGCCGGTGGCGGAGGGAAAAAATCGTCCGGCATTCGAAACTTAGTGACCGTGTCGTCCTTCCACGATGGATGCGTTTCGGAACCGATAACCGCCGCCGCGACGGACGACGACGCGCCGCAAAGGTTAGCGTTACATCCGGACGGGGTTTTTGTCGTCTGCGTGTTCGGAGGGTCGATCGGGGTGTTTCGAATGGAACGGAATTTGAGTTCGAATTCGACGAATGGTCTGAACCATCACAATCCGTTGAGCAGGAACGATTCGACGGAGGATTTACGAAACCGACCGGAAGTGAACATGATTCGCTCGAACGAGTTTCCCAGACGCGTGGCGTTGACCGCGGACGATAGGGACGTGAAGTGTGCGGTTTTCTCTCCATCTGGGAGGCAATTGGCGATTGGATTGGAGACGGGCGAGGTGAAGATTGTGCAGTGGCCGAGTTTAGAGGTGGATATGGAGTTGGGCGCGCACGAGAGCGGAGCGGCGGTGACGGATATCGCGTGGAGTCCAGACGAGAGGGTGATTGTGAGTTGCGCCGCGGAGAGGATTGGGAGTAGTAATAACAGTAGTAGTAATAGTAACGGACAACAACAACAACAACAACAAAATCAACAACAACAACAAGGAGAACAACAACAAAAGACGACGAAAGGCGCCATCATGTGGTCGATTGAAAGAGGTGAAAGGATTACGGCGTTGCCGGATCCAACCAGCGCTCGATTTAACTGCAAAGGGTTTCCTTCGTCCTCGAGAAAACCAAACTGTTTGAAAGTTTTCCGAGGGGCGAGCTTTTCGAACACCGGGGAGTTTTTCTTTTGCGGGATCAACGTCGACGGCGTCGGGTATTTAGTGAAATTTGAGACAACCAATTGGACGCCGATGGCTGCGATTCGCGCGTTCCGGGACGCGCCGATATCTGCATACGCAGCGAATAAGAACGGTTCTCGACACGCGTGCGGGAGTGCCGAAGGCGACGTCGTCGCCTTTGATGGTGGAGGATTAAGGAAACAAAGCTCCAACTCGAGAAAACGTTCGTTGAAACGCATCGCAGCGGCGCGAAACGCGCACATGATCTTCGTCACGACCATATCCTGGAACGCGAGAGGTGACGTTGTTTTATCTGGAAGTGCGGACGCGAGCGTGTATTGCTTGCACGTGAAGAATAAATTTAAATCTGGCCTGTACGGAAGCTTGATGAAACTGTTCTTGTGGATGACTGTTTTGATCGCGTGTTTACTCGGGTGGGTGTTTTTGTTGATGAAGGTGTTCGACGAGAGCACGGTGCCGTTATTGAACAACAACAACAACAACAACAACAACAACAACAACGCCGAAAGAGGGCTTTCGTCGTTAGACGAACGACAGCGAGTCATTTCGAAGCGCTCCGCTGGAATTCCTCTGGACGACAGAGAGAGAGAAGTGTTCGAGGAGATGGAGAGTGAAAACGCGGCGTCAGAGGAAGAACAAAGAGCAGCCGAAGGAGATTATTACGGCGGCAACGACGACCCGCACGCGTCCGCGAGTCGAGCGTACCACGACTCAGTCGAATACGAAAAGCAAAAAGAGTTGGAATACGCCGAAGCGAGAGCGATGGAGGAGAAGCAGAAACGAGAGTGGGAGTTACAAAACGAAGCAAACTTACGGAAAATGCAGTTTGCCGAGGAGGAAAAGAAACGGCAAAAAGAAGCCGCGGAACGGGAAACAGTCGCCGATGACAAACAGGAGAAAGAAGAAAAAGGAGAAGAAGAAGAAGAAGAAGAAGAAGAAGAAGAAGAAGAAAAAGACCGAGAAGCGGAGGAATCCGAACCCGAATCCGAACCGGAACAAGAGGAGGAAGAAGAAAAAGAAGAAGAAGAAGAACTCGACACCGAGGAAGCGATGGAACAAATACAGCGGGAGATGGCGGAAGCGAAAGAGCGACGAGAAAACGGCGATGACGACGAGCCTTCGGGAGAAATCAACAACGAGGATGATCCGTACAGCGCAGATGCCCAAGCTGAATTCGAATGGGGCGATAACGACGACGACGAAGACGAGGACGAATAACGTTTCACCTATACATAGGGAACACTGTTTTATTGTACAAAAAAGGAGCTACTCGCTATCTCTATTTTAACGCGCGAAAGAAGGATCTCATCACAAAGAGATGCACACATCGCCAATCCCCAATCGCCTCTCTCTCTCTCTCTCAATCATCAAATCTCTACTTCGTCTCGTCCTCCTTCTCTCGATCGCTCATCTTTGAAACTTGCTCGTCCAACTCTTCGATTCGGTTTCCTAAATCGTCGATTTTCGTGATGATCTCGTCGCTCATCTGTTGAAACCGACTCTGCATTTGCGCGAGCATGGATTGGACGAACGTGGTGAGTTCCTCCGCGGACTGCGGTCCCGCTTTAGAGTCTGCCATGAGTGCTCTTAGCTCTTCGCACTTTTCACAGAGAGTGAGAGAATGAAGTAAAGAGAGAGATGATTTTTTCTTTTCCCAAAGGAGAGAAAAAAGAGTTGATTGAGAAAAAAATAAAAAAAACGGCAGTTTTTTCTTCTGAGAGAAAAACAATCTCACAATCTCACATGCACGTGGGAAAAGAAGACGAGAGAGAGAGGAAAGAAGAAGAAGAACGAAAAGAACTTTTGCCGCTGTTTTTTGTCATGTCTGGAGGAGTGAGGACGCGAGCGCAGAAAAGACGGATGGGGGAGAGAGATGTGTGGGATTTGATCGTGAATAACGACGATATTTGTTTCAAACACATTCTTCCGAGATTGAATGGGACCGATCTTAAATTCTTGTACGAGGTGAATAGTGAAACGAGAAAGTTGATTAAGAGATCATCTCGCAAGGGGGAGTTGAAAGAGAAGTTTAAAGTGAACGAGATGTCGTCGATATCGACTTTGGAGTTTGCGTGGGAGAATAAATCGTTGTGGTGGCTGGGATGGGACGAAACATATTTCTGCTATCGAGTTGCTCTAACGAATAAACTCGAGTTGCTCAAGTGGGCGCGAGAGGAGAAAAAGTGTAATTGGGATGGATGGACGATTAATACGGCCGCACGTCAAGGTAATTTGGAAATGGTAAAGTATTGCGTTGCAAATGAGTGTCCTGTCAATGATTATGCGTGTGCATGTGCTGCCCGATACGGTCATCTCGAGTGCCTCAAATACTTACACGAAGAAGCGAAAGTGCCTTGGGATGAGTATACTGCCGGTTGGGCGGCTGGAAAGGGTCAGCTCCACATACTCGAATACCTTGTTGAGCGTAAGTATGATAAATTTGACGCACATGCGTGTTGGTATGCAGCCAAGAACGGCCACTTGGACTGTTTGAAGTACTTGCACGAAACCGCCAAAGCGCCGTGGAACAGTGGCGCCGTACGAGACGCTCACGAGAACAACCACCCAGACTGTTTACAATACCTCCTCGACAACGACTGTCCTCTCCCAACCGGTTGGTCTCACGAAGGAGGAACTTTACACGCCTCATAAACACACACACACACAAAGAGAGAGAAGGAAAGAACTAAAGAAAGAAAGAGAAACACAAAACCAAGCTTGTAAAAAAGAAACGCGCAACGCCGCGTAGTATTTTTTCCTCTTCTCTATGGGTCCGATCTCACGCTCTTCGAGTCCAATTCCGATCAGAAATCTCCTCATATTTTTGTATTCCCCGACGCAAAACAAACGCTCACATCGATCACAGAAACACCAATCATGGCCTCCTCGCGACAACTCTTAAAATCTATTTCCTCCTCCGCTCGCCTTTTCTCGAACCACCACGCTCAAAATCAAACGAGAGGGTACAAAGTCGCCGTTTTAGGCGCCGCCGGCGGCATCGGCCAACCGTGCGGATTGCTCATGAAGATGAACCCGTTGGTGACGGAACTTCGCTTGTACGACATCGCCGGAACCCCAGGAGTCGCCGCGGACGTCTCGCACATCAACACCAAGGCGCAAGTGAAAGGGTACTCGCAAGCGGACGACGGCGAGGACGGGTTGAAGAACGCTTTGAAAGATTGCGATTTGGTCATCATTCCCGCCGGTGTGCCCAGGAAGCCAGGGATGACGCGAGACGATTTGTTCAAGATCAACGCGGGCATCGTGAAAGGTTTAGTGGAAGCGTGCGCGGAGAACTGCCCGAAAGCGATGTTGAACATCATTTCGAACCCGGTGAACTCGACGGTTCCGATCGCGGCGGAGACTTTGAAGCAGAAAGGGGTGTACGATAAGAAAAAATTGTTCGGCGTGACGACGCTGGACGTGGTGAGAGCGAAGACTTTTTACGCGGAAAAGAAAGGGTTGGAGACGGCGAAAGTGGACGTGCCGGTGATTGGCGGTCACGCTGGGGTGACTATTTTGCCGTTGTTTAGTCAAGCGACGCCGAAAGCGGCTTTGACGGACGACGAGATCGACGCGTTGACGAAGAGAACGCAAGACGGCGGGACCGAAGTCGTCGCCGCCAAGGCTGGTAAAGGTTCGGCGACGTTGAGTATGGCGTACGCCGGGGCGTTGTTTGGCGACGCGTGCTTGAGAGCGAAGAATGGCGAAGCCGGCGTCGTGGAATGCACGTACGTTGAGTCGGACGTCGTCCCAGGGGTTGAGTTTTTCGCCACCAAGGTGAGTTTGGGGAGAGAAGGCGTGGAGAAGATTCACGGAACGGGCGCGTTGACCGCGTACGAGCAAGCGGGCTTGGACGGTATGATGTCGGAGTTGAAGGACAGCATCCAAAAAGGTTTGGATTTCGCCAAAGGCGCGTAAATGTTTAAATTAATACTGATGAGAAAGAGAGAGAGAGAGAAAGAGAGAAGTAATGATGAGAGAGAACAAAATCTTCTTCGCGAATAAAATGGAGGAAAGACACTTTGATCTGTTGGAAGAAGATATTTTTACGAGTACACACACGTTCACCACTTCTCACTTCTCACTACCACTACTCTATATGCTCCTTTTTACTACCACAGTTTCAGTTTCCCGAACACTATTCCTACGACTACGGCGACGCCAACTCGGACTAGTCCCCTAATCTTCTCTCTTCTCTCCGTCTCTCTTTTACTTCCGTACACGTAGATTCTGTTATACCGACTCGAGTCCACGCCTTTCCGCTCTCGTTTCCGCGAGTCTTCAAACGCGACTTCTTTCATCAATCGTTTCTCCCAAAACTTGTCCTCGTTTTGATCATCTGGAAGCTTAAACATGTAACAAATAACTCTGCACCGATCGTTCATTCGTTCGCGTAACAGTTTCGCGACCTTTTCGTTCCCTCGCGGCAGCAGGTACAAAAACACGCAATCCGCTCGATGGACGTCCGTAACGGTCATGGCGTCTTGCGTTCGAATTTCCACTCGGTCTTCGAGATTCATTTTTTGAACGTTTATTCGAGCGTTTGAAGCCGCCACTGGGTCGATTTCAACGCCTACACCTCTCACGTTCGAGTTTTTTTGACACGCGGCGATTAAGACGCGCGCGTCGTTGCATCCCAGGTCGTAGACGAGGACTTGTTTTTTCTCATCTCCAACGCCGTCGCCGTTGAAGAGATTTGTTTTCGTTTTTGACGATTTAGATGATGAAGTGGAGGAAGAACAAGAGGGAAAAATGGCGTCGACGATGCGTTCGCACATCAACTGCGGCGTCGCCGAAACTGGGCCGAGGTAGTTTTCATGGGAGAAGGAAGATTCCGTTTTTAAGCGCGTTCGTGGTGGCATTTGGTTCAGTGATGAAAGTGAGGAAAAATGTTCATTCTGAGGACTTTAAAGTAGTTTGTCGCATCGTCATCACTAACAACAACAGTAATAATTAGTACTCAAACCACAAGGTCCAAAACACGTCCTCGATGTCGCCTAAATCGACGAGAAGCATGCGCGTTTTCTCCTCGAATCGCCAACTGCTGACGTCGTGTTTCTTCCCGTTTGCCGCGCGACTCGTCGCGGAGATTTTCTTTGGTTTTTCGCTGCTGTAACACGCGATTTGGCCGCAGGATTTGGATAAAAGGACCGTCGCTCGGTAACTTTTGCCGCTGATTTTCTCGAGCTTGCAGTTTTGAACGACGGCGTTACCGTTCATCATCTTCGAGAGGCCGAAACAGGCGAAGCGGATGTTGGCGCGTTTGAGTTTTTTGATCAGTTGTTGGGTAGTTTTCTTCTCGGCGGTGTTGTTGTTGTTGAGCTTTACGCTTCCACTTTCGATGGGACTGTTCTCCGTGGAAGGTGGCTTCGCTTTGATCGGAGAAGCGATCTCCGGAGTGGCAGGTACGGACGTGTCCACGGAAGATAAGCCTTCCTCTTCGAAGGATTCGTCTGGTGCGGAGCGTCTGGCGCGGAAGGACTCAAACACGGGCGTGATGGTGAACACGTCCCAATCTTTGCGCGTCAACGCGACTTCGGTCTTTTCGTGAAGACGCAAGATGTCGACATCGCCAGTTCGGTGCGAACGCACGGCAAACATTTGGTCGCCTATGGCATTTGGTCCGTTGTTGCCATTCTGTCCAGATGACTCTTTCCTACTCGAGACTTCCTCGTCTTTTTCACTGGGACTATTATTATTACTACCACCGTATTGGGAACGAAAGCCTTCGATATCTCGCGGTCGCACGCACGCGGATACCGTTTGTCCGTCTTTACCGCCAAACGAAATGTATTGGTTCACTTCTCGGGACCAACACGCGCCTTGGACGTTGAATGTCCCGACAACACCACCGACGCTGTTTCTGTTCCATATTTTCAACGCCGTCTTCCCGTCTCTACACACGTCTTTGAACAAACAATCTCTCGTCGGGCGACCGGGAAATTTCCCGCGTAATATCGACCCAGACGGCATCACCAACTGGCCTAAAACGTTAAAGTCGTGTTTGTCTGGATGATCTGAGACGTATATTGGGCATCCTCCAACCGCTCTCGCGGCGGCGTGTAACCCTCCAGTACTCGAAGCCGATTGAAACATGTCCCAATCCGGAATGACAATCTCACCCATAAACATGGAGTTGTAGGACACGTTGACGATGTGAACCGTGTGCGAAGCCTCGTTGGTCGGATAGAAATCGTCCGACACTCTCGCTAAGTTTGACATTTTAAAGTTGTACAAGTTCTCCGTGGAATGGCACATGCAATTGATTAACCCGTTGGTCGGGAAAAATTTCATGACGGATTTCTCCAAAGCCTCGTGGGTGTTTCTCGCCAACGCCGGGCCTCCACCGTTCGGTCCGTTCCCGTAGCCTAACGCGCCAATGACAGCTTGCGCGTCTACTTTGACTCCATCTACACCAGCCGCGGCGAGGTATTCGTGCAACTCGTTATAAAAGTGTTGCATTTTCTCCGGCGCCGGGACTCCGACGCCGCACACGGTCAACGGATCCCACGCCTGCGAAGGCTCCACCGCTAACAACGACGGGTTGTGTCTCGGATACTTTAGTTTCGCGCCAAACTCTCTCACATTCTCTTCGTCTGGGTGCACGCCGCCCCAATACCCAAGCAACGCGTGCCAACAGTAGACGTAATCCACGTCGTACTTTTTCTTAATCGCTCGAACGACGTTGCCTAGCCCGTCGATTTCGCCTCGCAGTTTATTCTTTTCATGTCCAGCTAAATCCATCTGCTGGTCCGCAGACCGCAAAGAATCTAACGACGGTCTCGAATGCGAAAACTTTGGCGACCCTGGCGGGGACATTTTATCCAAAAACTCTAAACTACCCACCGTTTTTATCGCTTTTTGCATCTTTTTCCCGGCTTTGCCCGCCAACGACGCTAAACTCCCAAACGGCGAACGTTTCCCACTAAAGCTGCCTCTCCGGAACCCCGTAAACGTAGAAAACTTCTTATTCGCTCGAATAGACACGACTCTGTGATTGAAATACGACAACGACGCCGTTTTCATGGCCACAAACGCGTACAACACGTAATTGATCAAAATACGAAGGGTATGCCAAAACACGCCGTGCGCTCGCATGGCGTGTAACCTCCGCCAATAAAACGCGTAAAACCACGCTGCAATATACCCAGGCGGCGTAACCGTCGGAGTTGTCAACGGCGCTTGCGCTTCGTCGTCGTCTTCGTCGCCGTCGTCGAATTCGTCCTCTTCTTCTATTACTTGGTCTTCGTCGTTTTTGCTAGGTTCTCGGCTATTGTCTTTACTACTTCCCGTTGTCGACGTCCGACTGTTTCTATACTCCTTATCTGGCTCTACGTTCTGCCACCCGTCGTCGATAATCACAAACTTCGGGGGCGAATTCCCGTTTTGTAAACTCGTCAACCCTTTCCCGATTCGTTTCGGACTGACTTTCTCGTAAAAAGCATCCCACGTGCACCACCCGAACACGTCCGCCACCGGCGGCGTCACCTTCTCCTCTCTCGGTTTAAAGCTCTCTTTCAAAACTAAACTGGCCATTTTAATCGCTTTTTTCGACGCATCGTACGGGTTATTCGCCCACGATATGATCGCCACGTTATCGATCCCGTCCGCTTTCACTTCCTCGCACGCGCTCTCGACGACGAGAAAAGACCCTCGCCTTTCCCACATTGGATGAAACCCGGACAAAGTCGCTCTGAACTTATCTCCCGACAGCGGCAAAATGCACACGTATCCGCTCTTCCCGTCTTCCCCGAGCTCGAGCATCAAATACTGCGTCTCTGCGGGTAAGTCTTTCCCTAAATCTCTCCCCCACGCCGGGGACATCCACCACAGTTTACATCTCGCCGTGCACATGAATGAGCTCACCAATGGTTCTGTGTTCGTGCTAAACTGTAAAACGTGCCTGCTTTGCGCGTCGTTCGGTGAATTCGTGGCGACTTTTCGTAAAATCTGTACGGTCGGGTCGTTCGATATAAACGCGCTCTTCTTATTCGGAATCGTGGATAAGGCGAGCGAGCCGCCGGATAAGATCGCCGTGCGTGAATCCAATAACAGTTTCCCGTTCGAGAACTCGATTTTCTTTTCCCCGTCGGTCATCATCATCATCATCGGACAAAAAAAGATACCAACGTAATCACTCTTCTCTCGCTCTCTCTCTGTTCTTCTTCCTCCGTGCGGCGCTCCCTCGAAGAAAATATACTTCTCTCTCTGTATTTGCACTCTTCTTTCTCTTTCTCTCTCTCTCTCTCGCTCTGGAGAGACAACAACAACAGACAAGAATATCGAGAAAAGAATCGAGCGTTTTATTCTACTCGTGTACAGAGAGAAAACCTTCCCTTTCTTCTGTGGGCGGCTGCTCCGCCTTTTTTTGAGGCAAAAATGACTCGACAGCTTTTTT
>Ga0255765_1003155_pt1 | contig 17894 bp, 12 predicted proteins | sample 041ome_8_FD_179965 | JGI IMG/M metagenome (GOLD analysis project Ga0255765, IMG submission 179965) | Coastal salt marsh microbial communities from the Groves Creek Marsh, Skidaway Island, Georgia - 041407BS metaG (version 2) | ecosystem: Environmental > Aquatic > Marine > Intertidal zone > Salt...
AGGAAACGAAGTTTTCGAGCTCGTCTTTTACGATTCGCGCGCGTCGAGAGAAGTGCACCCGCACCATCATTCGCTCTCCTCCTTTGTTCTCTGCGTCGTTGGGGGAATTTCCTCTCCGCGAGACACACTTACGTTTCCTTCAACGCTTTATGTGTGCGGAAGTCTTTCGAGAAGGACGCGAAAAAAAGCCGCTTAAAAGGACTCCACGAGTGCGCGCACGTCATCGCATTGCGCGTCAGAATAGTACTTATAGATCCTTTCACTCGGATATCTCGCTATAAGGGTTTTGTTGCGCTTCATCGCACGACTTTCACTCTGCGGAATTCCCTCATAAAGAAGCGAAGAAGAACACCATGGAATACGTCTCCTTGGAAGGCTTGCGAAACGACGGCCGCCGTCCGAACGAGTGCAGACACACGTCCTGCGCGTTCGAAAATCCAATATCCGCGAACTCGTGCTCTGGGTCCGCGGAGTTTACGTTCGGGCAAACGACTGCCGTGGCGGCGGTTTTTGGTCCACATTCTTCCCTGAGTACGAGTACGATCGATTCTCTGTCGATGGAGCGGTTGAAAGTGACCGTGGAAATTACCAGCGCGGCGTTTGGAATGGATGCGATCCCAAAGAAGCGAGCGACGAACGCGGCGACTCTGATGAAGTCCTCCAAGTCCTCTCGGAAGAACAAAGAATTAGCGGTGAAGTTTGAGCAGATTTTAAGGTGTTGCATAGACGCGAAGCGGTATCCTCGATCGGAGGTGTACGTCTCGGCAGCGACGATAAACGACGACGGCTCGGCATCGGCGGCGTTGTTCAATAGCATAGTATTGGCGTTAGTGGATGCAGGAATTCCAATGTTGGATGTGTTCGTGGCGGTGTGCGCGACGAGGTTGGACGGCGAAACGTTGTTGGACCAAAACGAAGTCGAGGAGAGAGGGCGAGGGGTGGAATGTTTCGTCGTCGCGGAAACGAAAGAGAGAAGGAAAACGGACGGATTGCAGAAAGGAAACATCGGGTTCAATTCGAAGATGAACGACGACTACGGCGACGACGACGTGAAACGAATCGTTTCCTACGACATCAGCGGCGGCAAGTTGGCGCCCGCAGCCGTCGACGACCTGCTTCGCGCGTGCGCGAAAGGCTGCGACGAGGTCTCGCGCGTCGTGCGCAAAGCGATGAAAAAACGGCTCAGAAAGCTCGCGAGCACGACCAGGAACCTCGCGTGACATAACGCAGAAAAGAAGAGAAAAGAGTTAGAGAGAAAGAGAGAGAGAGAGTAAAGGAAATGTTCCTCGTAAAGTTTAGTACATTCGTAGACACCCGCAAGAAAGCGCATCATAGTTTTAGAAAGTAGTACACACACAGCAGCGTTTTTCGCTTGCACATGAATCCTCGTCCTTAAAGCGTTAATGTTGTTCATCCTCCTCTGGCGACTTTACTAAATCTCGAACATATGCATCGATTTTTGTGATGGATAAAAAATGTTCCTCTCGTTCGTTTTATCTTCAGAGTTCAACCCCTTCGTTAACACGCATAACACGACACACATCTTATTTAAGAAAGAACTGTTTATTAAAGGTGGTGAAAAGGCGAGGACTCAGACGACGTGCTCGTAATAATAACACTCATGCACGCCGGGTTACACTCCCGCTTGTCGTCGCACCATCAGCGCGGGAAACATAATCATCATCGACACAATTCGTCGTCGTTGGAGGAAGGATTGGCAAACTTGGACGAGACGACGAATGGCAACGCTCCTGCTCCTCCTGCCAGGACGAGACGCGGAAATTACAACAACAACAACAACACTAATTCCTTCTGGAGCAACGGCAAGAACGGAGGAGGACAAACGAATGCGTTCTCGCGGGATGGCGCGATTCCAAGCGTTTTGAGAGATAAATTTGGCACCCACACAGGAGGCAACAAGAACAAGAAGATATCGGCGTGGAAGCGCTGGCAACCACTTTTGTTCGCGGCGATTTTAATCGGGTTTCCGTTATCTAACGCGGTGTTTTTTTTCGGCGCGCACGTGATGCCGACGTTGTTTTCCTCGGGGTCGTCGTCTGGGTTAGAGCAGAGCGGGATGATGTCGCCTGCAACGTCAAAGTCGCCGAAGTTTAGCGGGAAGCAGAAAGAAGGCGTGTTTGGCGCGATTGGGAGCGAGTACGAAGACGAAGGAGACGAGGACGAGGACGAGGAAGTTTCCGACGATTTTATGGAAGGGTACGACCACAAGAAGAATAAAAAGAAAAGTTTAGATAGAAAGAGAAAGATGGATCCGTCGACGACGGAACCGTTTCCGGCGCTGTCCGATTTCTTGGACCCGTACCGGGAACATTACGAATCGTTTTTCGATGCTTCCAGCGAAGCTTGGAGGATAAAGAAGTACGGGCGAATTTGTATAGTTTCGGATTACGTTTTAGGATTATCCACGGGTTCTGGACCAGCGACGGCGGTGACGACGTTAGCCGAGGAGTTGCACGAAAGCGGCTTCGACGTGACGATTTTGTACACCGGGTACGCGATTCATAAACCACCGGATGTAGAATTTTGGACTGGGTATTACACCGCGAAAGGGATTAACGTGATCGCGTTACCCGAAACTGGGGTTTCGTACGATGTTCCCGTAGACGTTGCCATTGCGCACAGAGTATTCATGTGGATGAATGACCAAGAGTGGTACGATTGCGTCCATTTCTTGGATAATCGCGGAAGAGGGTATTTCGCGTTGACTGCGAAAAAACAAGCGTTAGCGTTTAAACACACCGAATTCGTCGTTCACGCGCAACAACCTCACTTGTGGTACAAAACAAACTCGCTGCAAACGTTGGACACGTTGCACGATTTAGTCATCGATTATTTAGAGAAAGAGCAAATGAAAATGGCCGATCACATCGTCGCGCCGAGTCAGTACATTTTGAAATGGTTCGCCGAACAAGGTTGGGAATGGAACAGAACGAAATCAACCAGAGTGCACACGAACCCGCTGCCGAAGTGGGTGAAATCGAAGAACAAAATAGCGCACGAAGCGAGCACAATCAACGAGATTGTCTTTTTCAGTCGATTCGAGTTGCGCAAAGGTATCGTTTTGTTTTGCGACGCTATGGACCAGTTAGCTTTGAGAGGGGACACGCAAATTATGAAAGGCGTGCGAGTAACATTTTTAGGCCACTTGAGCAACTCAGCGGAAGAAAAGTTGACGATTAAAGGTGGCGCGAGAGCGAGAGTCGATCAATACATTCGCCAACGCGCTAAGAAATGGTCGTTCCATTGGCAAATTTTGAAAGACATGGACGTGAAGCAAAGGTACGAGTACATCGAGGAAGGGAACGCGAATAATAAATTAGTCGTGTTGCCGTCCTTACTGGAGAATTCGCCGTACACCTTAGTGGAATGTTTGGTCATGGGTATTCCAGTGGTCGCCTCGGACGTCGGTTCGGCGCGCGAGTTTATCGACGACGACGACGCCGAGAGAGTATTGTTCGTACCAACGCCGAAACCGTTGGCGGGGAAAATCAGAGACATTCTCAAGAACGGATTCGTCCCGGGGAAATCGAAAATCAAACAAGACGTGGAAAAAGACTGGACGATTTGGCAACACCACTTAGTGCACCAATCTAAGGATTCCTCGAACGCCATGTCAACTTTACAAACGTGGGAAGAACCGCTCGTTACGGTGATAGTAGTCACGTATAACAACCCTAAGTTGTTGAAACAAGCCTTGCAATCGATTTACGAACAAGAGTATACGAAAGTTGAAGTCGTGCTGATTGATGATGGTTCCACGTTACCGGAAGCGCAAGCGTATTTACGTGAGATCGACGCCGAATTCAAACGCAAAGGGTGGGTCTATTTGCAACAAGACAACAGAGGTCCCGGGGCGGCGCGTAACAACGGCGCCAAGCACGCGCGCGGCGAGTTCATAATGTTCATGGATGATGATAACTTTGCCAAACCTAGAGAAATTGCCACATTCGTGTCCGTTGCCATGCATACTAAAGCGGACGTTTTGACTTGTACGAATGAATACTTTTACGGATTAGAGTTACCCGGAAATAGACCGCCGATTGGACGATGGGTTCCGCTCGGCGCGGCTACCACCGTCGGCATGTTTCAAAATCTCTACGGAGACACGAATGCCATGATTCGACGAAAAGTCTTCCTCGATTTAGGCGGTTTCCCTGAAGATTACGGTTACGCTCTTGAAGATTGGGAGTTGTTCTCTAAATCTGTCTTGGGCGGTTATAAACTCGAATCCATTCCTTCTCCGCTGTACTGGTACCGCATTCGTGATACGTCGCACTCTCACGAAACTGCGAAATATGGGAACGCCGCGCGTACCATCCGTCCGTACCTCAGACAAATTCCTCAAAAACTCCATCACATCGTTCTTTTCGCGCAAGGCATGAAAGATTCGCACGACGTCGCTGCCGGCCAACTGGAAGAACAAAACGGCCAAATGCGCGACGTTCGTAAAATGTTGAAAACGTTAGCTACGAGTCTGAACGATTTATGCGACGATGGGTTAATTCCAACCACCGCAAAAAACCAAGTCGAAAATTCGCAATTCGCGTTAGACGAAGACGACCCGTCAATCGTCGAATCCCCATCGTACGAGCGTCTGGAAGAGAAGAATAAACGTTTCAAATCCTGGTCTCCGTTCGCGGACGGATACAACATCGATAAACGAAACGGACGCATCTCCGAATCCTCCTCGGACACTCGCGCCTTGCGCATGCAAAACCCAGACTGGAAAGATGCTCGAGGCGCGGTTCAAGAAATCCACTTGCACCAAAAAGAACCGTCCGCAGTGATCATCTCCGGTTGGTCGAAAGCCCGCGACGTCTCCGGCGCCTCCGACGGCGGCTACTCCATCTACGCGGACATCAAGTTCATCGACGGAAAAATGATGTACGGCTACTCCGTCGCCTTTGACGTCGGCACGCACACTTGGCAGTTCAAAGCTGGAGTCATCGATCCAATCGTAGCCATCGAGAGTATAACCTTATACGCCATGTTTCGTTGGCACGCCGGCACGGCTTGGTTCGACGACGTCACGGTGTCCTCCTTGAAAGAAGGTTTGTGCGATTACACTAAATTGACTTTGGAAGGGTTAGGGCCGGATAAAGGAAACGGTGGGAAAATTGGACCTGGTGGCAACAGAGACGAGTTATAACGTCTAGAAGAACAACGCCGCGAAAAGCACGCGTATTGTATGTATTTGTGTGTACCATTATTAAATTCATCGTCGCATTCGCCTCGTCGTCGTAACTCCGTTTTCTTTCCTTCTTTTCTTCTTCTTTTCCTCTCGAGGCTGCTCCTCCACAAAAAAAATTTCCATTCGAGAGAAAAAGGTCACGCTCTGTTCTGCTTTAAGACAAATGGGGAGAACGAAATCAAAAGTCCTTCTCACGACGTCGATTCTCGGTTCCTCGCTCTTAATCTTTGCCACGTTTGGGATTCTCGGCCCGAACATTCCAAACTTGACGACGGGAACGACGACGGGTTTGAAGCGTCGACATTCTTCGTTTCGAATCGGGAAGAATGCGCTGCGGGAAGATTACGAAGCCCATCATCATCATCATCATCATCATCTGAGAACGACAATAAGAGAAGATTCGGAGCAGAAAGACGAAGATATGATGGCGAATTTAGTGCCGAGTTTAGAAAAAGAGGAGGAGGAGGAGGAGGAGGAGGAAAACGTTTTAGTCGTCCCGTTCTCTTCCTCCTCCACCTCGAAAAAAGAAGAGGAGATTTTGATAAAATCGACGTCAGCGGACATGGACATCGAAACGGAGGAAGATCTGCATCCGTTCAGAGGTCGGAAACCGAGACCTCCGCCGGAGAAGTTTACGACACGAAACGAAGCGACGACGACCTCTCCGGAACACGTGCTCGATCCGAACAGGATGCAAATAATCTCTCTCGATCATCCGCGAGCGTTTCTGTATAAGCGGTTCATGACGGACGAAGAGTGCGATTTTTTGATCGATCACAGTAAAAGTCGGATGTCAAAGAGTGGCGTCGTAGACGCGGAGACGGGTGGGACCGCGAAATCGGACATTAGGACGAGCACGGGGAGTTTTGTTGGGATTGGAGCGAATGACTTGATGAAAAAGTTAGAAAAGCGAGTGGCGACGTTTTCGATGTTGCCGGTGAAGCATCAAGAGGCGACGCAGGTGTTGAGATACGAGGTTAAGCAGGAATATAGAGCGCATTACGATTATTTTTTCCACAAAGGAGGCATGGCGAACAATCGAATTGTGACGATTTTGATGTATTTGCACGAACCGGAATTTGGAGGAGAGACGGTGTTTCCAAATACGGAGGTTCCATTAGAGAGAGCGGAGAAAGGATGGGGGAAGAATTTCTCGGAGTGCGGGAATAGAGGGAGGGCAGCGGTGGTAAGAAAAGGCGACGCGTTGATATTCTGGTCCATGAAACCTGGCGGGGAATTAGATCCCGGGTCGTCGCACGCCGGGTGCCCAGTCGTGAGAGGAGAGAAGTGGACGGCGACGAAGTGGATTCACGTAAATCCAACGAACCAATGGAACCAGAACAATCACAAGGTGCACTACGCAGGGGGACCGGCGAATTCAGAAACTTGTAAAGATACGAACGCGGCGTGTCCGGGATGGGCAGAGGGTGGAGAGTGTACGGCAAATCCGGGATTCATGGTGAATTCGTGTAAGGTCTCGTGTAGGCAATGCGTAGGCGGCTGGCGGGACGGCTCGTATACGAAACCAGTGCTGAGCTGAGCTGAGCTTTATGCTTTGTTTTTGCTGTTGTACCATTGTATATTATGTTGTATAGCTACTAGTATAATTTTACATCGTTTCTATCTTCGCGCTGATTTCATCCGCGTGGTTGACAAACATTTCCCACTGTTCGCGATTAAACGCTAAACCTTTAAATCCCGGCGCCCACTCGCCGTTTTTGTTTTGGTAGTACTCGCGAACGTGTACCATCGGTTTCCCTTGATATTTTGACACCGTCACTCTCTTATTCCCTCCGATTTCGCACACCGCCTCGCTTTCCGAGTTACCCGCAGCGACGATATCGATTTTAATCTCCACATCCGCTATCTTCTCTCGTAAATTCTCAAATTGTTCCGCGTTCAAGTTCACGCCTTTCTTCCCCGGCAGCCACTGGCCGTCTTTTTGATAGTACTCTCTGAATGAAATCGTCGGTGCGCCTCTATACACTTGCACGGCTACGCGCTTCGCGTTAGAGAGTCTGCACACCTCGCCATCTACGGCGTCTTCGGCTTGTTGTTGTTGTTGTTGTTGTTGTCGTTGTTGTTGTTGTTGTTGCTGCTGCGTTCCTCCCGATTTCGCCGCCGCGGCACCTCCGCCACTCCCTTTCTCCTTGGTCACGTCCAATGCCCACGTCGGTGGCGCCTTCTTGCTATCGTGCGTCAACCTTAAATCCATCCCTCGCTTCAAGCACAAATACAACACCCGATTGACTTCCGACTTGTCCATCTTCGTCGCTTCCGATATAACTTTCGCCGTCGTCCCGTTCGCGCCGTAATCTTCTAAAGCGTCGAAAATCGTCTCCAGCGTTTGTTTCAAACTTTTCTCGGCGTCCTCGTCCTTGACCGTCTCCTCTTTTGGAAGGACACGTTCAGCGGCGGCAGAAGGAGGAGCTGCTGCTGCTTCTCGCTTCACCGCGAAAGCAGCCTCTTTTTGTGCAGCAGGAGGAGGAGGCCCTTCCCATTTACTCCTCAACAGGTCCTCCTCATCGACACCACTAACTTTCTGCTTCTTCGTCAACGGTTGTGGTGGTTGTTCTCCCGGGGAGCGGAGCACTTCTTCTTCTTCCGCGCGTTCCTTTTGCACGAACTCGTCCACGAGAGACACAATCAACGGTTTGAAATCATCAACGGGAAACCCGAGATCTTGGGCTAATCTCTCGCGAATTTGACGCTCGGAGAGGGTTTCCACATCGACCGTGCGTAAAAGTTCTCGACACTTTGCCTCCACCGCGGCGAGTTTGAAGTCAGACATGTTATGTATGTGCGCGTGTTTGCGTTTTTGATCTGTTGATTTTGAAAATGATTTCTTTTGTATCTGTGTTTTTCCCAAGGGTGCTCACTTTTCATATCTCTTCGTGTGAGAATGTAGCGGCGCGTGTCTCTCTAACTCTCTCTAAACTCTCTCTCTCTCTCGCGTGAATAGTAATAAAAAGGAAAAGTGGTAGTCGCGCTCTGCTGCGTGTGCCGCTAAGAAACGACGATTCTTTCTTCTTCTTCTTTTTGTTCTTTTTCTTTGTTGTCCGCAGGCGCCATTTTTTCTTCCTCTCCTCCTCCTCGGCGAGGCGGCAAAGGCGCTTTGTTGTTGCGGCGGTCGCGACGACGATCCCAGAAGAGATGATGATGATGATGATGGTATTTCGAGAAGGATACAAACGCGATCTCGAATTCTCTCTCCCAGGAACCGAAATCGAACGCGTTGACGGCGGTCGCTTTGACGAGCTTTTTCACGTCCGAGACGAACGAGGCGTGTTGGCGTTCGCGCTTTTGTTGTTTTCCTTCTTCTTCTTTTCCGTCTTCTTCTTCTTCTTCTTCTTCTCGAAGGTACTCGAACGCAGATAAGGCGACGCCTAACGTCGCCGCCGCGGCGCCGATAGCCGACGCTCGAAACTGCGGCGATGTTGGAAACGAGCGTAAACTCGCGGCGACGATTACGCACGCGTGTTCCTCTGCTTTCGTCCACAACCGTTTAAACTCCTTTGGCCTCGCGCCTTCGGTACCGAACGCGACGATTTCCACGTTCTTTTTCATCGCGTTTAAAAACTCATTCGCCCACATCGATCTCGTCGGTTTCGACACGCGATACTCCAACGTCGTCAAAATAACCGTCTCCATCTTCGCCATCGTCTCCTTATCGAACGTAATCGTTGATATCGGAACGCTAAAGTTGTTCTTCTTTTCCTCCTCGCACATCTCCTGCTCGTAGTCCACATCGAACTGGTCTCTTCTCTCTCTCGTTTTCAAGCTCAATCGAAAGCACGACGCGCTCAAAACTTCGTACGCCCACGCGCTCTCCGTCGTGCACTCCCCGCTCGCAAACGCTCGAACGACTTCTTCCGCGAAATCCACCGCCGCGCACGCGACGTCCACCATCGCAAACGACAACATTTGAGTTATTCTTCTTTCTGAATGACCAACACCACCACGATGAAAACGGTGATTTTCTACCTCCTCCTCCTCAAAGTCGTCGTCCTCATCCTCCTCGTCGTCGTCGAAACCAGAAGGCACCACCCCCTTCGTTAAAGACAGAAACTCTTCGTTTTTGTTCTGAAACAAAAAGAACTGTTCCGCTCGCGTTAAAACGCCTTCGACGACGGCGTCGCGAACGGTTTTCCATCGCTCCTCGCATTCGAAGTGAATCAAAGACGTTTTTTGTGTAGGATTTTGCACCGCGAATTTATCTTCGTTTTCTCGAGCGAGGAATCGCGCGAGCGTCGTCGCACACGTTTCCGTCTTTAACGTTTTCCTCTTCAGCTTCTTCGTCTTTTCTTCTTCGTCTTCTTCCGCGTTGTAAAAAGCGACTCCTTCTTCTCTCTCGAAACGTTTCATTCTTCTTTAAAACAACAACAACAACGAATTATTATATAAAATCCGCGAATGGAAATCCTTCTTTTGCCGGATATTGAGCTTCGCCCCGCGAAGAGTGCGTTCGTCGTTTCCGCGCGCGTGGTTTTGAGGTTTTTTCCGCTTATTTTAGAGGACTGTTTTCGTCACATTTTGGCGTAAAACGAATCACACGAACAACAACACACGACGACGAACAAACGCGACCATGTCGGCGAGATGTACAAAAAGAGGAGAAAGTCTTCTTCGCCGAATGATACAAACGACGACGGCGAAAACGACGGCACCGGCATCGAACGCGCGTTACTTTCGCAGCGCTTTGAGCAACAACGATATCGCCTTTACGAATGGTCGACGTGTTTACTCTTCTTTCGATTGGTTCTCTTCCTCTTCTTCTTCTTCTTCTTCTTCTGAGTCGTCGGGTGCGGCTTTTGCGGGTGCGGCGGCCACGGCGACGATGATGATGGCGTACTTTTTGCCCTCTTCCTCTTGGTCCTCCTCTTCTTCTCTGGCTCGCTGCGAAGAGGCGAAGAAGGAGGCGAAGATGTCGTCTTCTAAAGGAGGAATGCCGTTCGAAAGCGTCACGTTGTACCAATACGACGTGTGCCCGTTCTGCAACAAAGTGAAAGCGTTTCTCGATTATCACAACATCCCGTACGACGTGGTCGAGGTGAACCCGCTGACGAAAACGGAGATTAAACAGTTCGAACACGAGTGGAAGAAAGTGCCGGTGTTAGTCGTGGACGGGAAGGCGACGTATAACTCGCGCGATATTATAAATGAAGTGGACGAGCGAGTGAGAAAACATTCGGGTTTGACGAAAAGGTGGTTCGGAGAGAAGAGCAAGAAAGAGAAGGAGAAGGAAGAGGAGTGGTGCAAATGGGTGGACGATAGGTTCGTGCACGTGTTGACGCCGAATATTTATAAAACGTTTCGAGAGGCGATGGAGAGTTTCGATTACATCACGGAGAGAGGCAATTTTGGGTTTTTCGAACGGCAATCGGCGAGGATTACCGGAGCAGTGAGCATGTACGGGATTTCGAAGATGGTTTTAAAGAAAAGGCACGGGATCGAAGACGAGAGAGCGTCGTTGTTCGAGGAGACGAGGAAGTGGATGTCCGAGGGAGTTGGACAAAGCGGCGGCAAATTTTGCGGCGGGGACGCGCCGAACATCGCGGATATTTCCATGTTTGGCGTGTTCAGAGCCGTGAAGACGTTCCAAACGTTCGAGGACGTGTGTAAAGAGGTACCGGAAATGGTGCCGTGGTACGAGAGGATGCAAAAAGCAGTAGGAGAGAGTTCTAGATCGGACGGGTTGAGTAATTGAAGAAATTGGGAGGATTGTTTAAATGTATAAAAGTAATCAAACCGCAAAGGTTTGTTGTTGGATTCAGCGTAATACTATTTGAACACATAAAAGTACATTTCTGACTGCTACTACTATCTATTTTGAGTTTACACCCCTTTATTCGTTACATTCGTGGTACACATACAGCGCCTTTTGGTCTTACTACTTACTACCAATGGAGGAATCGCGGGTGTCGCTGTCCCCAATGCCAGTAGCGATGATGACCCTGTCGTCGCTGGTTACCTTCCGCTTGTGCCTGCGCTGCTCTCGCGCGCATGAGATGAGCTTGTTGGTGTTCGTGAATGGCGTTATGTTGCGTGAACCACATCATGGTTAAAATAAACGTCCACCAAAGAATATTCCCAATCGCCGTCGCGACTGAATTCGCGGCGTTCTCGTTGATGTACGCCCTGACTTGTTCGTCCGAACTCGCCGCTGTCAACGCCGCGGAAGGTTCCAATCCCGCCGCACTGACGCGTCCAGTGAGCAAAAATAATATCCTTTGGACGACGATGAGAAAGGCGACGAGAATACCTCCGACAGCGGCGCCGAACGAGGCTAAAAAGAAGGATAAATTCCTCGGCGACGACAACGCTATCCGTTTCAACGCGTGAAAAATAACAATAACGTCTCTGTGTAAAGCGTTGTGCACGCGTTCTGCGAGCGCGGTTAATCTACTCACATTGTTTCGCGACGATGAGGACGAACTCCTTCCACCTCTCCCGTCTCTCCCACCAACGGGCACGCCGTATTTATCCGTCGGTTCTCCCGTCGCCGGAGGCGCTCCGCTGGCGCATCGCACTAACGGCCATTTCGGTGGCGGTAGCGTGGTCGTATATTTCTGTTTCTGTTTCTTCTTCTCCTCCTCTCCTTTTCCTTCGTTGTTCTCGTCTGAATCGTCCTCGTTTACGTCTGAATCGTCGTTGTTGTCGTACATCCTCTTCTGAAAATACTCGCTCGCGCCGTACCCTTTCTCTTGCAACCAAGCTTCCACCCCGGCTCGAATCTGCCAATTCGGCACCACGTCCGTGCACGTCACGATTGCATTCGTCGTTGGATCCGTCGGTTGATTCCCGAACCTTTTACTTCTCAGCCATCTCGATATCGCCTCGCGTTCGTACGTGTACCCGGTTTGCAACAACACCACGGGATCCTCGAATAAATCTTGCGTGATGACGCACTTTAAATGTTCCGGAGGTTCCTCAAATTGCGTTAAATGTTTCGAGTAATACATCGACGACGAGGTGCTGGATGCAAAGCCGCTCAGGATGGTTTTCTTGACCACTCCGGCGAGACCGGCGAGGCCGAAGAATAACGCGTTTTGGTTGTTGTTGTTCGTGTTCGACGACGACATATTTTAGACGATTTCTTTCAAGATGATGAGAGACTCTATATGCTAACAAAACGGAAAAAACGCGCGACAAAAGGACACGAACCGGCGGAAAAAGAGTTCTTCCTCTCTCTTATTATTCCGCGTACTCTGTGCTCTCTCTTTCGCTCTCGTCGTCTTCAAAATCGCAAGAAAGCTCTTCGTCGTCTTTTTCTTGCGTATTTACGAGCCAAAATATTCGTTTTTTTCCAAAGTGGCAGCCCCGCTCGATTTTCTTTTTTTTTTTCTTTTCAAATGGCTGCCCCTTTTTGAGGTTTTTCTGCACATTTCATCCCCTCTTCACAGCATATATAAATAAATAAGAATGTCCGCAACTATGTGCACCACCGCGTCTTTTGCACCGTCGTCTTTATTGTCTAGCAGATTTTCGAACGGTACGATTTCGTTTGCGTGCCTTTTAAGTGCGAGAGCGTTTTTTTTTACGTCGCGAGACCGCGCGTTTTAGAGTTGTGTTCCGCGTGATTTGTACGCCTGGTTGTTGTGAAACACGATGTTTTTTTTCTCTCAATTGAGAAGCGCGCGATGCTGGTGAAGAGGAGGAAGCGTGCGAGAGAGAGAAAAAAGAAGGAAGCGACAAAATGAACGCGTAAATTGGATGTTTTCGCATCCAAACGCGCGCGGTTTTCATCCTCGCTCGTTTCGCGAGTGGCGGAGTAGGCGGCGATTTCGAGAAGGAATTTTTCTCGCCGCCCTTTATCCTTTTGGCGACGTCTCCGCAGGAAAGGGAGGAGGAGGCACTTTTTATGTGCGACTTTGACTGACGCGCGCTTTTCAACTTCTCTCTTTCAATAACGAACAGGTTCCAGAGCATCTGCTTTCCAAACGTCCACCACCACCACGAAAAAACCAGTGTCCGGTTTTCAATTCCACATCGAAGCCAAGCAAAACAAAGTCGCTCGAACGCTCCTCACCCAAAAGGAACGCACGTACAACAAGGCGCGAAAGTCGGAAATCGCCACGCGCATCAAAAAAGTCCGAACGTTAGCCGAAATATTGTTACCGGCCGCGACGGAAGACAACGTCGCGGAGTTGGAGAAGTTAATCAGCGAAGCGACGAAGAGTGTCGACAAGGCGGTTTCGAAAGGCGTTTTGCATAAGAATACCGGCGCGAGACGAAAGTCGAGAATGGCGAGGTGCAAACAAGCCGTGTTGAAGGCGAATAACTTGATGACGTACAATTAATAATAACACACGCGACTACTATAGAAGAGAGAGAGAGAGAGAGAGAGAGAGAGATTTATATACATAAACTTTTAGCCCCCCAAAACGTGTAATTGGATCGTGATGTACTTGATTAACGTAGCTTTATTTTCATCGACTTCTTTTCAACTCTTTTTGGCTTCTTGAAAAAGCGTTACAAACTTTCCCCCATAAAAACAAATGGCATCTTTCGCCGAACAAAACGCGGTTCGATGCAAAGAAGCCGGGAACGTTCTGTATAAGAACGAGCGGTACGAGGAGGTGCGTTTCTTTTATTCTCTCGTGAAAATGTTGCGTTGTTTCGTTTTTTGTGCACTTTTCGCGCATCTTTCCATGAAACGCACGTTCGTTGAAAAACGCTTCAAGTCGTCGCTTTCTCGTCAAAGACGCTGACGCTGACGACGACGACGCTTCCTTCCTTCCTTCCTTCAAAAACTTCAGGCCATCGAAAAGTACACCGAATCTATTCAGTTCGACGGCACGAACCCGGCGGTATACACGAACCGAGCGGCGGCACATTTCAATCTCAAAAACTTTCCGCAAGCGTTGCTCGACGCGGAAACGAGCACGAGAGTGGACGAAACGTGGACGAAAGGGTACTATCGAAAAGCGAAATGTTTACACGCGATGAACGATACAAAAGAGAAAAAGAAGAACAGATTTGAAAACGTGCGAGAAGCGATCGATGTTCTCCGGATTGGCACGCGATACGACGCGACCAACGCGCAAGCGAACGCGTTCTTGAGAGCGTTGGAACTCGAAAGTCTTTCGCTCGCGAAGGATTGTTTCGAGATGAAAGCGAGAGCGAAGGAGATGTTTCGGGAGGGGAAGTTTGAAGAAGCTGTTGAGATGTACGGAGAGGCGCTGAGAGACGAGGAGACGAGGAGAGGTAAGGAGAAAGGAAAATCCGTTCTGGGCGAGAGTAACGGTGGTAGTAGCAGTGGTAGTCTTCGCGCGACGTTGTTTTTAAATCGGGCGGAGTGTTATCGACAGATGGGTAAGATGCGAGAGTGCGAAAGAGATTGCGAGGAAGCTTTGCAATTGCAACCGAAAAACGAGAAAGGTCTGTTGAGAAGAGCGTTGTGTAGGGAGTATTTCGAGAGATTCGAGGAGGCTTTGGAGGATTTCGAGACGGTGAAACGGGTATCGCCTTCCAGTCTTCTCGCGAGCTCCGGAATCGAGAGGTGCAAGAGGATGCAAAAGGTCATCAATAATGACGGGTAATAGAGTACAGTAGTATCGTATAATTTTTAGTAATAATAATATTAGTTGAAATACAAATGTTTCTTTAGTCATATAAAGTATACTTTCTAATGTAAAGTTGCGTGAAAGAATGTCGGGGTCTATTTCTTTTCCTTCTCGTCGGCGTCTTCCTTCTTCTCTTCCTTCTTTCCGCCACCAGCGACGCTACGGAGTCTCTCCAACGCCGACGGTTTCTTCTCCACCGTCGCCGGTTTTTGGGGAGCATCTTGTTCTTTATTCGAGGCTTCTGGCGGCGCCTCAGGTTTTGAAGTGGGGGCTCCAGTTCTCTTCGCCGCCTCGTTGGCGGCTTTCTGCTCCTCCAATTTCTGCTGCGCCTTGATCTTCTCAACTAACGAAAGCTTCTTCGGATTTCCTCCACCGTCTCCTTCTTCTTTCGTCTCTGCTTCAGATCTCTGTTTTTTCAGGCGCTCCATGATATTCGCAGCGCCTCTGTCTTTCTGAAAAGCGGCTTTCAACGCCGCTCTCGTTCGAATCTTCCTCTCCGTGTCGTTCTCCGCGACGTTGAATCCAAGGCGTCGCATCACCCAGCCGTAAAACATAACGACAAGCGATCTGGATTTGGAACCTTCCGTGGCTAATGGGACAACTTTCGAGACGACTTTGTTCGGTCCATCGTCCGCGGTTAAACGAATTCTCATCAAGTTATCCGCAACTTGAGGAATGACACCTTTTCGAATCAACGAAAACAATCCAGACGGTTTCAAGGATCCCAACATGTTGACGCCTTGTACAGACTTTTGCCGCTGTCTCGCGCGATCGAGTAAATCATTCACTCTTTTTAAAATGTCAACCGCGTGTACTCTGGTAAACGGCGCTGGTAAATGTCTCTCAACGATCCATTGCGCCTGGATGTCCACGCCAGATTCGTTCAACTCCGTGAACTCTTCATCCATGGTTTCTGGATTCACATACTCCGTTCGGTACTTTTCCAAAACCTCCTCCTCGACCGGTAACTGTTGCAAGTAGTCTCTTTGATGCTTATCGAGGACATTCTTACTAGCTTCTTTTAGTTGCGAGTTGACGAATTTCGATCGAGCCTCCGCGCGGAGTTCTTCAGGGGTCAATATGTCCCGTTTAGAACCCAGCGTCATTCGTCGGTACAACGAAGGGCCTTTCTCCAACGATTTTTGTTTTTCATTTTGAATCGATATCTTCTTCGATAAACGTTTATCCAGTTGCGCCAACTTATCCGCCGTCGTATTTTTGCTTTCTTTGCCGCCTTTGAAACCTTTGGTGTCGCCAAAGAAAACGCCGACGATGCCTTTGTTGCTTTTCGCAGATTTGACGACAAACGGAGTAACCTCCATGAAGATGTAAATGAGGAAGATCGTCAAGCCTCCTAAAATGAGAACTGCGTTGAACCAGGACAGAAAATCGTCGAATCTCTTCGAGGCTTTTTCGGTTAGAAAAATCAAACCGGAGAAGATGTTCACGAAGGAGATGAAAATAGCCGCAGACTCTAAACGGTCCAGACGTTTGGATTCCTGAGGGTCCGCGAAGAAGTGAATGGTCATCGCGATGAAAATAGTCATCATACAACCCAAAGATTGACCTAGTTGACTCATCGTTGTTCCTTGCGAGAACAACATGGTACTGCCGACAACGCCGAGTTGGCGAAGCAAGACTAAGATCTTGTATCTGTACCACGCCGGGCGATAACCCACGTACAAAAACCCGAACGTCTTGACCGTATCCGGGCGATTCAACTTGTCCCGAATTCGATACAGCGTGAAGTAAAACGTCAAGATGATACCAAAGGGGTACATGCACACCAACACTAACGCGATAGGAAAGTACTGCGTCCAGGGATTTTTCATGTTCCCCCAGTCGTAACACTGTATGCTCGGTTCAGCTTCCAAATACGAGATTCCATTCGCCGGGTTTTTCACGCAATCGAAATATTCAAGCGTCGCTCTCGAGAGAAAGATGTAAGAAATATCCATCAAAGTGAGCATGATGCGAATAAACATCCTCGCAGTTGATCGGATGTGATCACCAACGGAGAACTCTTCCAATTGTATTTTCTTATCTGTGATCATCTTCTTCGCCCTTTCCTTCATCCTCTGCAATTTACCTCTGCGGTTGCCTTCGTCGTCCACATCGCGAGTGTCGTACGCGAACCACGAGTCAAACGAACCCGCGAGAAGCATTCTGATGAGCACTTGACCGATGATAAACTTCAGCAAGGTGATCAACACGAACGTCGCTCCAAAAAAGAGCGGCGAGAGCACGACGACAAAATACCGCAAGAAGAAATCAAACTTCGGAATGTGACATTCCGGTTGCAGCAACTGAATGTCAAACGTGAAAATCGCAAAGTACTTGTACAAGTTTTGAATAATCGGAGGCCACTTGAAGTCCAAATCCGATAACACGGCGGTTATTTGGACGAACACGAACAAGAGCGAAATCGCTTTGAATCTTCTCAATAACTTGACGAGGATCGGCAACAACATGATGAAACCAACCAACATCAGGAAAAGAATTAAATACGATTCCCACTTCGTGTCTGGACACATGTTGCATTGCTGCTTCAAGCGGTAGTAATTGTTACTGCACTGCGCGCAACCCTTCTCTTCGTATCCTTCCGTGCACTGGATAGTCCACGGGTAGACGTCCGCCAAAATCTGATCGTCAGTCGCGTTCCCCGGGCATGCTTGTTCAGGCGTGCACTCACGAATTGTTAATTCAGTCCCTAGCGCTGCGTCTGGAATATCGACGAAATATCCAAACTCGGCTTCTGGAACGATTAAACCTCTTTCTGTGCACCTACTCCCCAAAGGCGGGCAAACCTTGCAAATGCTGTCAAAGTCGCTCGTTTGGTCGTCGATGACGGTGAGCAGATTCCCGTACGTTCCAACGTCGCACAAACACTCCGTGAGAGCAATGGCACCACCTTCCGTGGTCGATCTCGATGGACACGCGGTGCACGCTCTCTTACCTTCAAAAGGTTGATACGAGGTCACTCCGCATGGTTCGCACTTCTCTGAGCCAGTTTTCCCGGCGAAAGTACCGGCGGCACAAGGCGAACACGAGATCATGTCAAACAACTGCGCGTATTCACCAAAGCCACACGGTGTACACTGCGTTTCCAAAGAGTT
>Ga0255765_1003161_pt1 | contig 17879 bp, 14 predicted proteins | sample 041ome_8_FD_179965 | JGI IMG/M metagenome (GOLD analysis project Ga0255765, IMG submission 179965) | Coastal salt marsh microbial communities from the Groves Creek Marsh, Skidaway Island, Georgia - 041407BS metaG (version 2) | ecosystem: Environmental > Aquatic > Marine > Intertidal zone > Salt...
GGTTATGCTGACATAGACGGCGCAGTATCAATGTTAACAGGTGGTATTCCAAATGCTGACGTGGGTGTAGCGTCTGATTATACACTAGGTAACTTATCAGTAAGTGTTACATCAAGTTCAGTAAGAACAGTAGACAGAGTTAAAGTTAGAGCAAGAAACTGTAACGGTGTTGGCAGTTATGTAGAAAACACAACAAACATTCAGGTACATAAATCAGCACAGTCAGGTATTAGTGAAATTGCTATTGCTGTAAGTGATAGTTTAGGTAACGGTGATTTAACCAATGACGGTGTTAGAATATTTGACTTTAATGCTGACACAACGGACACACCAAGTTATACAAGTTCAACTAACTTCTATACAAATAGTCCATACACTGAATCAAGTGATCCAGGTGTTGAAGGAACTAAAGAAGCAACTGTTAGATTAGGTGTCCTTAAACATGACACAACAGATTATTCAACAGGTTACTTACCAGTAGGTCCAGATAGAAGCAGTGACACTGGTACACAATACTTTACTTTTGCTTTCCAAAGAAAAGTTGTTGCTAACTTTGATATTAACATTACATCATCAGGTATTGCTGGTTTATGGATAGCGGCACCAGGTACTAGTATTGATAGTGCTTCGGGATTAAATGGTTGGCTAGATGCGTCAGCTCAATATGCTGGTGCTGGTGTTCCAGGATCAAACACAGGTTCAGGTGGTAACGGATCAAACGGCTGTGCGTCAACAGGTGCTGACGTTATAGCAACAGGTACAAGTTTATCAGGTGGTTATACAATGACACTAGGTTCAGAGAACATGTCAAACGCACAGGACAACGTTGTTCTAGTACGTATTGCGTTAACTAGTGGACAAAGTGTTACTGCGTTAAGTGTAGGAGTGGCAAGCTAATGGCTATTTCAGATACACAAAAAGTTGATTACCTATTTAAGAAAGTTGGTTTTGCTGTTACTAAAACAGATACCATTTCAAATAAAACAGCGGCTAACGAATCAATACCATCACCATTCTTATTACGTGGCGACAAAGTTTGGCAACAGGCATCAAGTATTCCGGCAACTAAACCTAGTTCATCAACCGGCGTAACCACAGTTTATACAGGTGCTACCACAGTTGAGTGTACAGCAGATATTACTGCGTCAACTAACCGTACATGGAAAACAGGATTAACAGATTGGATACCACCAGAGTTTGGTTCTACTTATCTTGTTAATGTTTATGTACATGACTCAAGTGATGCTTCAAATGCTGAATCAATTTCAAACAAAGTGTTTATCACAGGTTCAGGTAACGATGACGAATGGTTCTTTGACTATCAGTCAGGTGTCTTACACTTTATTGGTGATAACTTACCTAACGGTGTAGACTTTTCAGGCAAGTCAGTTTATGTAGCAGGTGCCAGATACACAGGTGCGTTTGGTGTAGGTTCAGCCAGTGGTGAAGATGCTAATCTAGGTAACTTAACAATCAGTGGAGTTACAGTTACTTCTACCACAGCCGCAGATGACATTATCTTAGACGCGGAAGACGGCCATGTAATCATTTCCGGCACTAGTGCTTTAGGGATACCAAGTGGCACATCTGCTCAACGCCCAGGATCCCCGGATGTTGGATATACAAGATTTAATACTACCACTGGATTACTTGAAGTGTGGGATGGTACTGAATGGGATCAACAATCATTAACATTAACCAGTGAAACAATAACTCCTGATGGTGCTACATCAGCATTTACATTATCATCAGCAGTTACATCAGCGGCTGATCTTATTATCAGTATTAACGGTACTCTACAGCAACCTACAACGGCATACACAGTTTCAGGAACAACACTAACATTTACTGAAACTCCTGTAGCAGGTGATATTATTGAAGTCAGACATATTGCTTCTGATATTTCATCAATTGGATCTTTAAAAGATGGTCCTGGTGGTAGAATTGAAATAACTGGATCATTAGCACACCTAAATGCTAACACATCAATAGCAACAGCAAGTACACTAACAACCATTGACTCATTTGATGCTGATACATATAGAACAGCAAAATATGTATTACAGGCAACTGATGGCACAGATTTTGAAAGTAGTGAAATATTATTAACACATGATGGTACTACAGCCTATCAAACTACCTATGCTGTAATTAATTCAGGCAACACATTAGGTAACGTATCAGCAACTATTAGTGGCAGTGACGTATTGCTACAATACACACCAACAAACAACAATACAGACGTTCGTCTAAGCAAAAACTATCTTATTATATAATAGTCGTTAGACTATAATTTTAACCAAAATCTAATAAATACTAGTAATGAAAACTATTTTGAGTGTACTCGATAGGGATAGTGAACTTCGGGCAAAGTATGTTTCAAATGCTATGTGATCTATAGCAAAATACTTTAATTTTAATTAGGAAAATATTAAAATGGCAATTACTAGAATAAAGAATAACCAGATTACCGATAGTGGTATTTGGGCTAATTCTAAAATTATTCCTGGTTCGATTGTAGGCTCACTATTTAACAGCGACATTACAGTCACTAGTGACTTTACAATTACAGGTAACCTTGTTGTTCAAGGTGCTACACAATATACTACATTAGCAACAACAAACACATACGTTAATGACCCGTTAATGGTTGTTAACAACGACTTCAGTGGTACTAACACTGCTGACTTAGGTATTGTGTTTAATCGTGGTTCTGATACAAACCAAGCAGTAATTTGGGATGAGTCAGGTGACGAGTTTGCCTTTACAGCAACAACAGAAGATGGAACTACATCTGGTGATACAGCAATTTCATCATATGCTGGTCTACACGTAGGTACTCTTAAATCATCTGATTTAACATCAACTCGTGTAACTTATGCAACAACTGACGGTGCTTTAACTGACAGTGCAAACATGACGTTTGATGGAACAGATTTAACAGTGGCTAGTGCTATTGTTTCAGATCTTACAGCAGGTCGTGTAACATTTGCTGGTACATCAGGTGCATTAGAAGACGCTGAACAATTAACTTATGCTTCATCAGCACTTACAGTTAACCAATTAGTTTTAGACGGTACAGCGGCAGGTGTAACAATTTCAACAATAGCGGCAAGTGGCGAAGATATTATTATCTCTGCTGATTCAGGCGCAGTTGACTTTGATGGCGGCACAGCAACAAACTTAGCAGATCCAACATTAGATAGTGATGCTGTAACATTAGGTTATTTAAACTCAGCTATTAGTAGTGAAGTTACAAATATCCAATTAGATGATACAGACATTACAATTTATGACGACGGTACTAACCCAGGATGGATTGAACATAATGTTGATGGTACTTTAGTTGCTAACGTTACTGCTACAACAGTAACATTAACACAACCAACAAGTTTAACAGATACAACAAGCTCAACAACAACCTCATCAGGTGCTTTAATAGTAAGTGGTGGTGTTGGTGTAGCCGAAAATATCACAGCTGGTGGACAGTTAAAATTAACTGACGCAACAGACAGTACAAACGTAACAACAGGTACTATTATTACAGCTGGTGGTGTTGGTATTGCTAAAAACTTAAACGTTGGTGGTAACGTAGTTGTTACTGGTGACATGACAGTACAAGGTACTACAACAACAGTTAACTCAACTGAAGTTACTATTGCTGACTTGAACTTAACAGTTGCTTCTGGTGCTACTACATCAGCTGAAGCTGACGGTGCTGGTCTTACAGTTGCTGGTGCTAGTGCTACGTTCCAATACACACACGCAACAACAAGTTGGGATCTTAACAAGATTACTAAAGTTACAGATACAACTGATTCAACAAGTCCAACTACAGGTGCTTTATTAACTGCTGGTGGTCTTGGTGTTGCTAAAGACTTATTTGTTGGTGGTGGTGACTTAGGTACTGACCAAACTACATTTAACTTAATTAACACAACTGCTACAACACTTAATATTGGTGGTGCGGCAACTACGTTAGAGTTAGGTGCGGCTTCAGGTACTACAAGTGTTAACAACAACTTAGCTGTTGATGGTACATTAGATGTAACAGGTGCTACTAACTTAAACGACACAACAGGTTCAACAAGTAACACAACAGGTGCTTTAATTGTTGATGGTGGTTTAGGTCTAGCAGAAAACTTACACATGGGTGGCTTAGCTGACATCGATGGTGCGTTAACTGTAGGTGGTGCTGTTAACTTTGATGATACAACAACATCAACAAGTAACACAACAGGTGCTTTAGTAGTAGACGGCGGCTTAGGCTTAGCTGAAAACTTACACATGGGCGGTTTAGCAGATATTGACGGTGCTTTAACTGTTGGTGGCGCTACTAACATTGACGATACAACTGATAGTACAAGTATTACTACTGGTGCTTTAATTGTTGACGGTGGTGCTGGTTTAGCTAAATCAGTTAACGTTGGCGAAGGCTTAGCAGTTAATACAACTAACGCAGATAAATCCTTTGTAGTTTCAGGCGTTGGCAGTAATGACGGTTTAATCGTTGCTAACGGTGGTAAAAATGCTGTAACATTCAGTGATACTGGTAATGCTACAATACAAGATGGTACTATTGCTAAGTTTGACTCAGCAGGCGCTATCTTATTACCACGTGGTAGTTCAGCAGAACGTCCAGGCTCAGCTGGTAACGTTGACGTAGGCGGTATGATCCGTTTCTCAACAACAAGTAACCAAGTTGAATTCTACAACGGTGCTAGTTGGCAAACTGCTGGTTCTGAATTTACTGTTATTGCTTCAAATAACTTCAACGGTGATGGTTCTACTACAGCGTTTACGCTAAGTGGTACAGCTTCAACTGCTGGTACATTTGTTGCTGTTAACGGTATTGTTCAACAACCAACAAATGCTTACTCTGTGAGTGGCACAACATTAACATTTACAGAAGCACCAGAAACAGGTGACGTAATCGAAGCTCGTGTTATTACTACTACTTCACAAGTAACAAGTATTGGCTCAGGTAACGGTTATAACACATTTGATGTACAAACAGTACCATATGCTAACATTACAGCTGGCACAAGTTCAGCAACAGTAAGAGTTAGTGTTGACGGCGCTGAAGAAACATTTGGCCTAGTTAACGGTACTAAACAAAGCTACAATCAAACTGCTGTTGCTGTAGGCACAAGTGCTACAACAGTTGATAGTTTTGATGCTACTAAGTATAGATCAGCTGAATATGTAGTTCAGTCAGAAAATGCGGCTGGCGATGCTTGGGAATTAACTAAAGTGTTGTTAATACATGATGGTACTACAGCAACTATTGTTGAGTATGGTACTGTTGGTACTGACAGTGACACATGGACTTTAAGTGCTACAATTAGTGGTGGTAGTGTATTACTACAATCTACTGCTGGTGAAGCAAGTACAAGTGTCAAAGTTAAGGCATCATATATTGTTTAATGATAAGTATCTAAATGCTTAACATTAAAAAAGTTTATCGAAAGGACTATGAAGGTGAAGAGATAGTTCAAAGTCGTACATTCAGTGACGGTCAATGGAATACCGTCACTGAGTACGTTGAGAACCATGTTGTTAATAATCAAATCTCTAACCGTGCTGTTGTATTTGGCAATGGTACTGGCAGAGAAGGATTAAACATTAGCAATATCCTCACTAAAAAAAGTGGTCTTTTAGGTAGCAAAACTTTACAAAGTTATGGGTGTAATGCTTTTTATAGGGATTACACTCCCAACTTTTTAGTTGTAACTAGTAAAGAAATAGCAAAAGAAATATCAGAATCTGAATATACAAAATCTAATATTGTATATAGCAAAGTATCTTTAAGTTTAGAATTTCCAAAAAATTTTTATATAATCCCGTATGATCCATATGCAGACGCAGGTACTACTGCGGCTTATATTGCTTGTTTTGATGGTCATACTCGAATTTATCTATCCGGATTCAATGGACAGGAAATACCTGGTAAAAATGATAACATGTATGCTGGAACAAATGGGTATGCTCCGGTTAATGGCGCATTCACACACGATAATTGGGTTAAAAATTTACACAGACTAATTAGTGTATATGATGACGTTGATTTTGTTCGAGTTACAGATACAGGCACACGATCTACACCAGACCTTTGGAAAGGCTTAACAAATCTTAGACAGATTAGTAATAGAGATTTTATTATGGAAGCAGACTTATAATACAGTTTCTAAAGTCTTTAATTTATCACTAATAACTTCAAAATTAATTGTTCGCCATACACCAGGATGTAATGGCTTAGGATGATCTTCTAGTTTAACCCAACAGTATCCACGATGTTCGTGATTTAATTCAGGAATAAACTCTTCTTCTACAGGTGCGATAAATGTGTGATAACTAAATTTACCGTTTTCACTGGTAAATTTTTCTATAGGAATAATTTTAAGATCATTAATGACCCCACCTAGTTCTTCTTGTATTTCTCTTTGTAAACTAGATAGTATGTTTTCATTTGATTCGATTTTACCACCAGCAACTCCCCATGTTCCAGAGTATTTGCCATTGTTTCTGAGTAAAAAAAGATAACGCTTTGTAGATGTACAGTATATAAAAGCGCCAACACCTTCTACAAAATTAGAGACCATTCCCCGTTCTTGTACTCGCCTTCCCAACTCTTGACCCATTGATTATCTTCCCATTTATATTGAACAGCAGTGTTTAAGTTACTTACATATTGTACACTAGTTATAGAATTGCTGTCAAATACCACGTTCCAATGTGAACCGTCGTATTCTATAATATCGTTCATTTTGGCTACTAAATCTTTACCGTCAGCCCCTCTCCAAGCACTAGGACCATCACCATTTGAATTATCGTAACTACCAATATCATTTAAAATTAAATATCTAGTACTAAGAGCAGGAGATGTAATACTGCTGTTAACAGTTACTTTAGTAGGATCGATAATAGCATTAATTGGATCAATTGTGTTTTGTGGATATGTGTCTATATCAGCATTAAAAATTAACAAACTATCATCACTAGGATGGAAAGAAACAGTGCCAACAACTTCAGTAGTTTCATCTGCTCCAACTAATCTTACTTGACTAACACCATTCTCTAATGTACCATATACATTAACTAAACTTCTCCAAATATCTTTTGTACCAACTTTAATTTGATCTTGGTTAGTTGGATCTCTTGGGTCTGCCATTTCACTATATTTCAACAGTGTTAATGTATTTCCAATTAATAACACTCCGTAGTCCAAAGGAGTAAACACCTGACGTTGTCCTAGTAAATTAGTATTACTATATACATCATCACTTAACTCACCATCACTGTTGTGAATACTAGCAATAATTTTTTGTATAACTCCAAGTTTTTTAACTTTAGCAGGTGGACTGATCCATACAGGCAATGTAAATGTTAGTGTAGCAACATCAATTGGATTTTCAGTACCAATTGGAACAGACCGACTAGTCCAATTTGGGCTATCTAAATATACCGCACTTAAACTAGTCCAGTCTATATAATTGTCAGTTGACTGTATTTCTAGTGCTGGGTTAAACAGCACAATCAGTTGTTCTAGTAACTGTAATTTTTGTTTGGTGTTAGATGTCCATACATCTAATTTAAGTTCTAGAGAATATGGAACGGGCATTAGCCTTTCGATACTAAATGCGTTACCCTGATTACTTTCAAATTCTTGGGTATCTTCGTTGTAATATCTCTGTCTGATATTCATTTTACCAACAAAATTTGGTTCTTGTACCCGATCTCTGTCATAGGTAATATTATTAATATACACTGTCATCGCAGGTACACTAGGCATAGCATTTTCACTGTTATTAGCAATAATTTGTTGAACTTGCCTAGAACCGTCGCCATAAAAAACAGGAACACGCTGTAGAGTTTTATTACCACTACGATCATTTCCAAACTCAACTTGGAACCCAGAAACCATTCTAATAAATTGTATTAGAAATCTCTCAATTTGAGCATCGTAAAAAAATTGTTGATTAGCCGCCATTAATTATCCGCCATTGGTTTAAGAATATTACTTAATCCTTGTCTCTCATAAGTAACATCTTGATATACTGAATATTCTAATATATCATCAACACTTAATGTATTTGATACAGTGAATCCTACATTTCCGCTGGTGTTTGAAATAGTATTAGTTACACTAGTACCGTTTATTCTAGTTCTAACACCGTATGTGCTGTTATATATTGTTTTTGTAATAACCAGTTTTGTTGAAAGAGTAAATGATTGAGTGTGGGCATTTGCTTCAGGAGTATATGGGTCAGAAATTCTGATAGCGTCCCACCCTAATGAGTTGTCATAGTATGCTCCTTGATTATTAACGAAGCTACTACGTTGTGTTTTGTTATTACTACCAGGAGTTAAGTTTGTACGCACACCATCTTCCATTTTAACCCAACGACGTCCATTATAACGGAACAATCTGTTAGGAGTATAATCTAATCTTAAAAAATATTCACCTTCTGAAGGTCCTTGAGGGAAAGCAATACCAGCAGAAACACTAGCACCATTAGGTGGCAATGCATCATCGGTTAAGTACCCTTCTATACTTCTATTAGGGCTAACAGTACTTGATGAAGTTACGTTGTTGCTAGATACACTAGTATTTGAACTAGTATCTAACCCTTGAGGATCACCAGGTAAATTATCTTTTGTTACAGGAGCATTGTATAATGCTGTAGTATCATACCCACTTTTAGGAACTTCTTCCTCAGCTCTATCAACAATAGCATCATTGATATCAATGTACTTGTCGTAAGTACTTAATACATCTGCTAATGTGTTAGTATCTTCGTCGGTATCACCTGCTTTGATGTTATCAAGTATATCTTTGTATTCTTGCGAATCAACTAACGGTTGAAGTTTAACACGCCATAGGTGTGGATACCAAGTTGGTGAAAAGCCTTCTGCGGCTCTAGTAGCATCTTGTACTACATAATAACGTTTAAGTACACTAGGAACATCTTCGTCTAATGGATAGTAATCTTTTAAATTTGGTAATTCTAATACATCACCTACAGTAATTTTTCTGCCAATAGATTCAACCATATCATTTAGATGGAATACAGCAAACATTGTATCACCAGTTAGGAATAGACCAAATTGACTTAGATCAAAATCATTATCATTTATACGATATATTGTTCTTATAGTATAAATGTCAGAATCATATTTTCTATCTCTATTTTCTAAAAATAGCAGATCTTGTATTCTTGTTATTGATGTTTCGCCACCAGGCTCTGTGGCACTAATAGAATTAGATTCTGTTGGTCCTAGATACTTGTGTAAATGAACATCAACGCCACCAACAGTAAACATTTCGCTAATTCTTCTATCGAAAAATTTATAATCGTTTCCTTTGGTAGGTTTGTATAAACTTAAACGTGGCATAATTTATCCTAATTGTCTAGTATTTATCGAAGTTGACACCACTAATAATAGAATGTATAATGAATTTAATATATGAAAAATAAAATCAAAAATAGTTTAGATTGGCAAAAAGTTCAAAGTGAGTTAATTAAACTAGCAGAAGGCACTGGACAATATCAACAAGAAATGAAAAAGATTGTAAAAAATATTGAACCAATGATAACTAAACTAAGTATTGAAGAAATAGAATGCCGTAAAAAACAAAAACAGACCAAGCGACATCAGGAATTGATAACTAAAATTAACGAAGAAATTAGTAATTATGAACAGATGATTACGTTTGGTACATTATTAAATGGTTGACACTAGAATATATGTCAACTATAATATGTTAAATGACTATTGAATTATTAGGAAACAAAATGGCAATTAAGGTATCTAAGAAAAAAGGCGGAGTAAAAATCGCCACAGACAGAACAGGCAAAAGATATGAACCTAAATGGGAAGAAGCAGACTCTTGGTCTGGCGAGTATTTTAATGCCTATAAGCATTCTGCGTTAAATTATTATAGAATGGAATCTAGGAGTGCTGACAGTAAAAAATGGGTAATTGCTTGGGTAAATCACAGTGATCAATGGAAAGAGCATAGTAAACTAATTAGTAAAAATTCTGATAGTCAATTTTCATTAACCTTAGGTGCTATCTGTAGAATGCTAAGTTTAGGTATGCCAGCAGAGCATAAAGCATATAAAGAATATTGGGAAAGTTTACCGGGTACATCAGGAAACTTAACTAATCCCTTGGACTTTATTAATAGAAAATTAGAAGAATTGCTACTTTCCTCTGACAATGTGTTTGAAGAAATCAAATCAGACAAAAAAGAAACTAAAGTACAACAGCCAACTATTCAAGATCGCATGAATGAGATTGCCAACAAACATATCTTACATTTTGAACTGTTTGAAGATCGTTTAATAGATGGCGACACTGTCAATGACCCTAAAGCATTTGATTATCTTAAAACAGAGAATTGTCCTCAAGCATTAATTAAAAAGATTAGAGCATTCTTTGAACCGCATAGGCAAGAACTAATGGAAGCCAAAGCAGGACAAGATGAACAACTAAAAGAAGCATATAGCCACTACAAAGCGGCGGATTATAAACGATTTGAAGCGTTTTATAGCAAATTATTTGCTGATTTAGACAGTTACGAACAAGTTAAGAAAGCAACTAAAAAAGCCAGAGTACGTAAAGCACCTTCAAAAGAAAAACTAGTTGCTAAGATGAAGTATCTCAAAGAAGACAGTAAATCTAAACTAGTCAGCGTTAATCCAGTAGACATTTTAACAGCAGAGCAGTTATGGGTGTACAATGTTAAAACACGTAAACTAGGTCGCTATGTTGCTGACCCACATCAAACAACGTTAAGTGTTAAAAGTACAAGTATCATAGGATACGATGAAAATCAAAGTGTACAAAAAACTCTACGTAAACCAGAACAGCAGTTAAAAGACTTTTTAGGTTCTAACAAAGTACAACTGCGTAAGTTTTTAGAAAATATCAAAACAACAGATACTAAACTTACTGGACGTATTAACGCAGATACTATTTTACTCAAAGTCATATAATAAATCTTATTTTAAGTATAAATATACAAAAATAGGATAAAATATGTCAGATCTACCAGCAAATGTTTCGCCTGTAACAGGGCTAACAGAATCAAAAAGTGTTGAAAGTAAAAGTCTTTATGACAGCAGTACAGGTACTGGTGTAGGACAGATAGCCTTTGACGCAAATTTACAAGCACAACTTGATACAGTAAGTTCTTTAAGAAACAACATTATTGACTATGTACGCCTAAGATTAGGCGACGGTATGATTGATGTTGAGGCAGATAAAGAACATTTTGAAATGGGTATTGATCAAGCATTTAATAGATATAGACAGCGTAGTTCAAATGCTGTTGAAGAAAGCTATTGTTTTTTAGACTTGTATCCAGAAACACAGGAATATATACTTCCAAATCATATCATTGATGTCAGACAAGTTTTCCGTAGAGGTATTGGTTCAGTAACAGGTACAACTGCTAGTCAGTTTGAACCATTTGCGTCAGGCTATTTAAACACTTATATGCTTGTAGCAGGACGTGTTGGCGGCCTAGCAAGTTATGAACTATTTACTCAGTACCAAGAACTTGCTATGAAAATGTTTGGCGGCCACATGAACTTTACTTGGAATAAAGTTACTAAAAAATTAACGCTAGTTCGTAAACAGCCGTACGCAGGCACTTCAGATGAGGCTATAGTAAAAGAATCTGTTTTATTATGGACCTACAATTACAAACCAGACATGATGTTACTCAATGATCCACAAGCATTTCCGTGGATTCAAGACTATGCTTACGCTTTAACTATGATGAGTATAGGTCAAGCACGTGAAAAATTTGCTACTATTGCTGGTCCTCAAGGTGGTACTACATTAAATGGTACTGCGATGAAAGCAGAAGCTCAAGCAATTTTAGAAAGATTAGATCAAGAACTTTCACAATACATGGATGGTGGAACACCTATGTGGTGGACCATGGGCTAATGGTACTCATTAGCGGTTGTAGTTTTTTACAACCTAAACTATTAGATAACATACTTAATAGTCGCAGAATACAAACAAAAAATGTCGCCTGTTCAGGTGCTGGCAATAGATATATTGCCGATAGTATCATAGATCATTATGATGATTCAATTGATTCTGTATATGTTTTCTTCTCAGGACTTCATAGAGTAGATATTACTATACCTAAAGATTTAGCAGATATTTACATTGACAATTATAAATTTCATTCAACATTAAAAAATACAACATATATTTTTAGCGGTGGTATGGTTGGTACCTGGCAAGGTGAAGAAACTGAAACAGATATTAAAAATTTGTTTAAAGATCAATATAAGACATTTAATTTAAATTATCTAGCAGAAAATAGTTTGTTAAATGTTTCTAAGTGTTTAAATTTTTTAAAATCTAAAAATGTAAAGTACAAATGGTCGTTTATATATGATATATTTTGTAACTATGAAAACGAAAGTTTTGGTCATAGCACCGGACATGTTACAAAAGATTTTCATGCTTTAAAGCATATTGATTGGGACAATTACATTGATCTTACAATGTACGAATTTGGTCGAGATCATAATCTTTTGAGTGATGATAAATGGCACTTGTCTGGCAAAGGATGTAATCAATATTTTTTAAAAATACTTGACCAATTAATATAGACATTACATAAAAAGTTTTGTATAATAGTAGTTCAATTAGGAGAATAGTATATGACAAACATCATTGGAATCTGCGGTTTTATGGGCAGTGGTAAAGACACTATTGCTGATTATCTTGTTAACATATACGGATTTAAAAGAGAAAGTTTTGCCAACAGTCTTAAAGATGCTGTTGCGGACATATTCAATTGGGATCGTGAAATGTTAGAAGGACGATCAAAATCAAGTAGAGAATGGCGAGAACAAGTAGATCAATGGTGGGCAAAGCGTTTAGGAATACCCAACCTTACTCCCAGATGGGTTTTACAATACTGGGGAACTGATGTTTGTCGTATGCATTTCAATGATGATATCTGGATTGCTAGTTTAGAAAATAAGTTAAAAAATAGTAAAGACAATATTGTAATTACTGATTGTCGTTTTCCTAATGAATTAACGTCAATTAAGAATATTGGCGGAAGTGTTATTAGAGTCAAACGCGGACCCGAACCTGATTGGTATGAGTATGCTGTACAATTTAATAAAGGACCTAAACGTAATATGTCCTGGGCTTTAAGTAGATCAAGGCTTGAAGAACAAAGCGTACATGCTAGTGAGTTTTCTTGGGTTGGGCAGACGTTTGATAATGTTTTAAGTAATGATGGTACCATACAAGAATTATATACCCAAGTAGATTCTATATTAACTACTTTAACTGATCAGGTACAAGATCCCCACGAGCCCAACCTAAATCAGATTTAGCAATCTCAATTTGACAATTAGCACAAATTGTTTTAAGATTAGCATTGTTGGTATTGTTCATGTTCCCGTCAAGATGAAATACAAAAAAATGCTCTTTTAGAGAACTAGTAAATCCACACTTTTCACATTGTGATTTCTTTTTATATCCACTAAGCAACCAGTTTGGTTTTGGCGTTGGGAGCTTCTTACCTTTTCGGATACAACTATCACATCTGGTTCTATAATAGGTAATACTATTGCGTTTATAGTTAACAGCAACCGGCTTTTTAGAACATATTTTACATATAGGACGTGGTTTCATGCTAATATTTACCATGAACCTTTAAAAGGGCGGTCTAACCAGGTAATTTTTTCCTATAAACTATAAATATATGAAAGCATTAAAACTTTATAAAGTTAGTTATTAAAGGAACATTAAACATGGCACTTATTTCACCAGGAGTACAAGTAACAGTAACAGATGAAAGCCAGTATACACCTACTGCCGCTGGATCGGTTGCATATATTTTACTTGCTACTGCCCAAGACAAAACAACACCAAGCGGTACTACTGCTACCTACACTACAAAAGCAAATGCTGGTAAATTATTTAGTGTAACTAGTCAAAGAGATTTAGTACAAAAATTTGGTAGTATAGAATTTAAAGTTGATTCATCAGACAACCCAATTAATGGTGACGAACGTAACGAGTACGGATTATTAGCGGCTTATAGTGCGTTAGGCGTCAGTAACCAGATTTATGTACAAAGAGCTGATGTTGACTTAGACCAATTGGAAGGAACAAGTATTCGTCCTACAGGTACACCAACAGACGGAACATATTGGTTAGACGTTAGTACAGATAGTACAAACTGGGGTATTTACAAATGGGACGAAGATGGAGTAACATTTAGTCTTAAAACTCCTAGAGTAATTACAGACACTACACAAGTTACTGGAACAGTTCCTAACAGTTCAGTAGGTGCTATTGAAGAGTATGCTGTTGTTGCTACTAGTGCTTCAAATCCAGTTTACTTTAAAGGATATGATAATACATGGGTATTAGTTGGATCAGATGACTGGAAAGATAGAGTTCCAACAATTACAGGTTCTATTTCAAATCCAGCAAACTTGGCAATTGGCCAAACAATGAGAATTAACAATACCAATGTTTCGTTAACAGGCTCAACAGTTACTACTACTGCTTCAGACATTAACGGTGCTGGCATTACTGGTGTTAGTGCTAGAGCAAATGACTTTGGTCAATTAGAAATTTTTGCTAACAGTCTTGCCGCAAGTTCAGGTAACGTTGCTTTAGCAGACGGTTCTGTTAAAATTGAACAAGGTGGAACAAATGGTATTCCAGGAGTTGATTGCTCAATTAGATTAGGCTTATGGGATTCTTATGACAGTGGTACTAGTAAAACAGTTTTAGGTCCAGCAGTAAGTTTTGGTAGTTACAGAGAGGCTCCAGCATGGAGACCTACAGATGCTAGTCCAAGACCATTTGGATCTGTATGGTTTAAAACATCAGCAACTGGCCTAGGTGCTAATTGGGGTGTTAAAGAATATGATAGTACTTTAGCAAGTTGGGTATCACAAACAGCTACACTATACTCAAGTGATGCGGCCGCAGTATATGGTCTAAGTCCAGTAGCAGGTGGCGGTGATTTACCAACAGGCACACTGTATATTAAATATGACACAGTAGGCGATACAACAGGCACATTTAGACTATACCGTAAAGCAATTACAGGTATTACTAAAGTTACAGGTACTGTAGCAGGCGGATCAGCAACATACACTGCTAATGATGTGTTTACAATGGCAATTAGTGTACCAGGTACTGCTAATACTACATCAGCAACAATTACATTAAGTGGAACAACAGCCGCAAGTTTAGTAGCTGATATACTTTCTGCTAATTTACCAAATGTTGTTGCTCAAATTGAATCAAGTGGTGCTATTAGTATTAGTCACTTAGCTGGCGGTACTATTCAGTTTACATACGTAACAGGAACACCATTAACAACAGCAGGTATTATTAGTGATAATAATATCCAAACACTTAGTGGAACAGTTTACTTAGCAAGTCCATTTAGACCATTGACATATACATATTCAACTACAGCACCATACAGTAATCCAGCAGATGATACACTATGGTATGATAGTACAGCAACTGAAGTTGATATTATGATTAATGATGGCAGTGGATGGAAAGGTTATCAGAATGTAAGTAACGACGCTCGTGGATATGATCTATCAGCAACAAACGCTTCAGGTCCGATTATTGCCGCTAGTGAACCAACAGAACAAACCGACGGCGGTCTATTAGTTGAAGGTGATTTATGGTTAGATACTAGTGATTTAGAAAATTACCCAAACATTTATCGTTACAACGGTACAACATGGGACTTAATTGACAATACAGACCAAGTGTCAACAGATGGTATTTTATTTGCTGATGCTCGTTGGGATACAGATGGCACAGTTGATCCAATTGTTGACGACAAAGTTGCTATTTCAGATTTATTAACCAGTAACTATACTGACGCTGATTGTCCTGATTACCAATTATATGCTCGTGGCACTTTATTGTTTAACACAAGACGTTCAGGCTACAATGTAAAACGTTTTGAAAGTACATGGCACGCAGATGCTGACACAGTACCAACAGAAGTTAGTGCTTGGGTATCACACAGCGGTGTAGACAGTAACGGTGTACCTTACTTTGGAAGTAAAGCACAGCGTAACGTTGTTGTTGAAGCATTAAAAGCTTCAATTAGTGCAAGTACAGCACTACGTGAAGAACAGACACAGTTTAATATTATTGCTTGTCCTGGATATCCAGAATTAATGCAGAATATGATCACACTTAATAATGATCGTAAACAAACAGCATTTATTATTGGTGACACTCCATTAGAATTAACCCCAAGTGAAGTAGAAGGATGGATTAAAAATACTAACCTTGCTGTAGATAATGGCAGAGATGGCCTTGTAAGTACAAGTGAATATCTAGGTATTTACTATCCAGCTGGAGCCGCAACAGACTTAGGTGGAGAAACTGTAGTTGTTCCATCATCACATATGATGTTAAGAACAATGATACGTTCAGACAATGTAAGTTACCCATGGTTTGCTCCGGCAGGTGTGAGACGTGGATTAATTGACAATGCTTCAAGTATTGGTTACATTGACACAGCTGACAACAACTTATTTAAGAGTATTGGTGTTACTGAAGGCTTACGTGACATACTTTACGCAGATAGAGTTAACCCACTAACAGTTCTTCCAGGTGTTGGTTTAGTTGCGTATGGTCAAAAAACTAGAGCAAGCCAAACATCAGCAATGGATAGAGTTAATGTTGCTAGATTAGTTGCGTATCTAAGATTGGTATTAGATAAAGTAGCAAGACCATTTATATTTGAACCAAATGATACAATTACTAGAAACCAAGTTAAAGCAGGGTTTGAATCAGTATTAAATGATATTGTTGCTAAACGTGGCTTATATGATTACTTGGTAGTATGTGATACAACAAACAACACACCAGATCGTATAGATCGAAATGAATTGTATGTTGATATTGCTATTAAACCAGTTAAAGCAATTGAGTTTGTGTACATTCCAGTAAGAATTGTCAACACAGGCGCTGATTTAACAATAACATAATATACGTATTTAATGGGAGGAGCAATTCTCCCATTAAGTTAATTAAATTTCGGTAAATACTATAAAGTATTTAAAAAAGGAAGGCAAAGATGGCAACATCATCATTAAGTAAATTTACAGTACCATTAAGTACGAACCAAAGTGCAACAAGTCAAGGCTTGTTGATGCCAAAACTCAAGTATCGCTTCCGCGTTACTTTTGAAAACTTTGGCGTTAGCCAACCTACTACTGAACTAACAAAACAAGTTATGGATTTTTCAAGACCAAAACTAAGTTTTGAAGAAATGATAATTCCAATTTATAACAGTAAAGTGTACTTAGCAGGTAAACCAACTTGGGAACCTGTAGTAACTACTCTACGTGATGATGCTGGCGGCGAAGTTTCTAAACGTGTTGGCGAACAGTTACAGAAACAGTTTGACTTTATGGAACAGTCAAGTGCTTCATCAGGCATTGATTATAAATTTATTACCAAATTTGAAGTATTAGACGGTGGTAACGGTGCTAATGAACCAGTAGTTTTAGAAACATTTGAAATGTATGGTTGTTACTTATCAAACACTGACTACGCTGATGCGAACTATGCTACAAACGAACCAATGACAGTAGCATTAACAATCAGATACGATAATGCTATCCAAACACCAGCAGAAACTGGAATTGGATCAATCGTAGGCAGAACATTAGGTACTACAATTACCGGTTAATTAAGTTAATTAATCTTTAAAAAGGCCCTTTAAAATCTGGGCCTTTTTTTATGGATAAATACTATAAATAATCGGAATTAATTTATGGCATTCTTAGGTGGAATTTTTAATCAGTTTCTTAACCAAGTAG
>Ga0255765_1003164_pt1 | contig 17870 bp, 10 predicted proteins | sample 041ome_8_FD_179965 | JGI IMG/M metagenome (GOLD analysis project Ga0255765, IMG submission 179965) | Coastal salt marsh microbial communities from the Groves Creek Marsh, Skidaway Island, Georgia - 041407BS metaG (version 2) | ecosystem: Environmental > Aquatic > Marine > Intertidal zone > Salt...
AGATGCGGGGACCGACGACATTGGAGAAAGACGACGACGATAGCAGCGATACAAAAGAAAGCGGCGACGCGGATATAAGGATGTATACGTGTCGGGTGTTATGGGCTGCGGCGACGCAGGAGATAAAGCGGCTGCGACGAACCAACTCTTCGAATCGGGCACTGATAAGTGAACTGGACAGAGCCCAGGCCACCAAGTCGCATCCGTTGACGGTATTGATCAAGGCTCACGAGGGACTCGAAAGGCGCAATTGGTGACGACGCGTACCAAACCGCCTCGTATGCGCAAACAGTGTGACGACACGTACCAAACCACCTCGTATGCGCAAACAGTGTGACGAAAGATATTTCGCCCCGACGCCACAGCGCGACGCGATGCCGCTCGTCGTCGACGCCGTCGCGTCGCGCCGTCGCCCGCCGCCGGACTGCGGCGACGCCCTCGTCGCGCTCGCCGACGCCCGCGCGCTCGTCTGCGCCGGCGACGGCGGACGCGTCGTCGCGACGCTCGAAAGGCGCGTCGAATCGACGCGACGCGCGACGCTCGACGACGACGACGACGACGACGACGGGTGGACGACGCGACACGTCGCGTTTTTCGGTGCGTCGCCGTGCGCGCGCTTGGCGAGCACGCGCGACGGCGCGATCGCGGCGAGGCGGGACGGCGCGATCGCGGCGTGGCGACGCGACGGCGGCGGCGCGCTGCGCGGGACGACGCCGCCGCCGTACGCGGGCGCGCCGCCGATCGTCGCGGAGGGGACGAAAGCGGCGCGAGATGGGACGGGGGAAAGCGGCGCGCGGGTCGGGGACTGCTTCGGGATGTGCGCGTGCGAGGGGAGCGATGGGACGACGTACGCGGCGACGGCGAGCGCGGCGGGCGACGGCGACGCGGGACGGGTGGCGGTGCGAGTGGTGGGGGGGGCGGCGAGCGCGAACGTGGGAGAAACGGTGGCGAGCGCGACGTATGAGGGGTTGGTGGGGGTGGTGAGCGCGGGAGGGGAGGATTTTTGGGTGACGACGCGAAGTGGGGTGCTTTATAGGTGGAATTGTCGATTGCGGCGAGCGACGGCGCGCGTCGACGCGCGAGGGGCGACGCGCGACGGCGGGATGGATGGTGGGAGTGGACCGTCGAGGGCGCTGTTGACGAGCGTGTCGTTTCCGGATCGCGCGCTCGTGTGCGCGGACGTCGACGCGGAAAGGGCGTTTGTGGTGCTGCCGGTGCTCGGCGCGCCGGGCGAGCGACGCGACGACGACGACGTCGCGCACGCGGTGGAGGAGGTGTGCGCGTTCGGGCGCGTTTCGGCGACGAAGGAGGATAAAGACGGTCAAGAGATGCGCGCGGGTGAGCGCGCGATGAGCATCGCGCGACACGGTGCGTTTTTGTGGGTCGCCTCGTTCGACGCCGCGTCGGAGCGACGGTTGATTCGCGTGTTTCACGCGAGCACGGGCGCGTTGGTCGATTCCGCGACGCTGCCTGAATTGCCGCGCGCCGCGAGCGAATCGCACGCGACGATTTCTTCGCAAGAGCACGCGTTTGAACTCGTCAACGGAGGCGTCGCCGGTATGTATGCGCGAGCGTACTCGCCGGGCGCGCTCGCGCCCGTGTTCCGGTGTTCGCTGCACGTCCCGAGCGCGTTGTCGAAAGTGGTGGAACCCATACTGATGTCGACGACTCTGTACGACCTGGAGCATATCGACAAGGTTCTAGCCGACGTAGAGATGTACGGCGCGTCGAAGGAGGCTCTCGCTCGCGCTTTAATCACCGCGCGACGCGAGGTGGAGACGGCGACGGAGGCGTTTAAGACAAAGAGAGACGCGCGATTGGCGACGCGTTCCAGAGACGTCAGAGCATCGTGTGCGATCGCGCCGGCGCTCCTTCTCAAGGCGAGGCTCGACGGTCGATTTGATGAAGTCGCCGCGGCGAGATGGAACTTTGCCGTGCGCGAAGCTTTAGAGACGCTCGAGCGAGCGTCGGCGGATTGCGAAGCGTTCTCGCGTCAAGCTAGCGCGAGCGTCCACGAAGCGCGGGATATTCTTCTCACGGACTGGGACGCATTGCGCGCAACGGGCGGCGCGTCTCAAAGGGACAGTGTGATCAGCGACGACGTGCATCTCTCAGGGCTCGTGCGCGAGCTCGAATCTTCGCGCGGAGAGAATTTACCCGCGTACGCTTGGGTCGGTGCGCGCGCGTTGCTGGCGTTTCGCGACGGCGCCGCGCTCGCAACCTTGATAGATGCGGTGTGGGGCGATAAACCATTATTGTTTCCGCAAGAAGATGAATCAGATGCGAAGGTCGCGATTGAAGAGCTCGTCACCGCCATGGCGTCGCGAGTCGACGCGTCAGAGACGCCGGCGCCGGCGACCGTCGCGTTCGCCCCGTTTGAAGCCACCACGCACTTGCTATATCGCATCGCACCCCAATGTGCTGTTGCGTTCATAGACGCAACGTGCGCAGTAACACCTGGAGCGACGCGCGTGGCTTTGGCGAAACGCGCGTTAACGACGATCGAGTCGCCGAGCGCGCATTTGGGACGTTTCGCCGACGGCGCCGCCGCCGACGCTCTCGTACGCGCCGTCGCGGAAACTTTGTGTGCGGCAGACCTTACGAGGAGCGGAGTCTATATCGCGTTAACGTTTGGCGGACTCTTTGACAGAAGCGCGTCTTCGCCGACGAGAACGCTCGCGCAGCGCGGGAAGACGACACTCACGGGATGGGTACTCGCGCACGAAATCGTCGAAGCCGAAATCGAGCGCCGAAGAGATTCTATCGATGATGCTCGTAAATTCGCCGCAGAAGCGTTCGAATTGATGAGTAAGTCGTTTCGAACGTTGATCGAAGATTGGAACGACATGCCTCTTCGACAATCTCCCGAAGAAGTCGACGTGGACGTCGCCGCCGAATTCATGCTTCGCACCGCCGACGCCGTCAGAACGCTCTTCGCCGGCGACGCCGAGGTCGAATTGAAATCCCCAGTTCTCGACATCGCGCGACGACACACGACGACGATGACGGACGCGTGCGCCGCGATGAAGAGCGGCGACGACGCCGCGAGCGATCAAACCGTGGATTCCCTCGAACGTTTGATCGTCGCCGTCACCTCGACGCTTCGATCGACGCCGAGTTAGGTCGTCGCGTCGACGACGGCCTCGCGCGAGGACATCGAGCCCTGACGTTTCCATCGCCGCGATCGTTGTAAATTATCCATGTAAATCATTCGCGCGCTCGCCGCGCGCGCGCTCGCCCGCGCCGCGTCGCCGCGTTCGCCGCTCGCCGCGTCGCCTTCGCCGCTCGGCGTCGCGTCGCCGCACTTCATGGATCACTACGCCACCCTCGGCGTCCCCTCGTCCGCCGACGCCGCGCAGGTGCGCGACGCGTACAAGCGCGCGGCGCTCCGCGCGCACCCCGATCGCGCGCGCGGCGACGCGCGCGCGTTTCTCGAGCTCAAACGCGCGTACGACTGCCTCGTGGACGCGACGGCGCGGAAGCGATACGACGCCGCGCTCGCGTCGAGGCGCGCGCGACCGCTCGCGGAGACGATCGACGCGGAGGAGATGGACGTGGTGTGCGTGATGATGGGGCGCGAGGGCGAGCGCGGGGCGTCGGGAGGCGTGGACGCGTACGCGCGCGCGTGTCGGTGCGGCGACGCGTACGAGATACCGGTGGCGGAGTTGCAACGATTGCGTCGCGAGTTGCACGACGAGTGCGTGTTGGAGTGCGGTGGGTGTTCGTTGCGAATCAGCGTGCGATTGAAACCGATCGGGGCGGACGAGGCGCACGCGAGCGCGCGCGTGGCGCGCGCGTGACGAACGCGCGCTCGATTTCGCCGACTCGACGGCGCGAGCGCTAGAAATTACTATAGTGTACATGTACAACGCTACCTACGCGCCGCCGCGGAACGGCGCCTCGAGACGACGCTCACGCGTGACGTTTCGTCATCGCCGCCTCGTACTCCGCTAATAACTCCTCGTAGACGACCTTGACGCAGAATTTACACGCCGGTTCGCTCGCGCAGCAGTCGCTCTCCAGCGGCGCGCGCGGAGGCTCCGGCGCGCGGTCCTCGCATCGGCAAAACCGCCGCTCGCACGTCGGGCACAGCGCGGGCGGAGGTAAGCGCGCGTCGACGATGCCCTTGGCGAGTTTCTTGCGGCGGATGGACTCGACGACGACGGCGTTGGTCATGTCTCGTTTGGGCTTGGGCGTCTTGACGGGAAGGTTCGCGTCGCTTTGCGTCGCGCGCGCGCGCGCGCGGGACGTCGAACACGATTCGAGCGACGCGAACGCGCGCGTGGGGTCCACGGCGCGCGAGAGCGCGCGAAGCGCGCGCATGATGGGGACGGAGGCGCGCGGGACACTGAGGCGCGGGACGCCGCGCCGCGCGGGACGCGAGCGCGACGACGAGTCGTCGAGAATGAACTGCGTTCACGAGCGCGTCTATGAAATTCGTAAATTAATGCCTAAAATTGAACGTCTTCACGCGACCGTCGTAATCGAGTGCTTGGCCGTCGCCTCGGACGCGTAAGAAGGCATCCAACGCGGCGGTGGCGCGCGGAGGCCAGCGGTTGGCCACCGTGTCGGTCGTCTTGTACAGCCGACACGGCGTGTCTAAACCGGCGTCTTTGACACCACCGTCTAGTTCGGCGACGATTTGATTTGCAGACTGCGTGAAGAGCTCGAAGCCGTACGCGATGGCGCCGGCATCGCGTTTCTCTTCCGCTGAACGCTTGGCGCCGAAACCGCGTCCACTCTTACACAGAAAAGTCCACTCCGCCTCGGCGTCGTCGAAACGACCTTCACTCCAAAGGAACGCCGATAAAGCGGCGCGCATGTCTAAAAATTCTGGATCTCTTCTCAAAAGCTTTCGAGCCGTGGTTATCGCCAAATCATCGCGCTCGGTCTGAAACGCCGCCAACGCGTAGTTTGCCAGCGCGATGGCTCGCATGTCCTCCGTCCTCGACGCTTCCAGAAAATCTGCCATCGCGGAGTCCCACTGATTGAGCGCGCCCTTGGCGTTGCCGAGATTATTCAACGACAGCGGATCGGGATTATTCCCGTCGAGGTCTACGCTTGCTTGGAGATCGTCCACCGCGCCCTGCCATTCCTGATACTGCAGTCGAAGCGTGCCACGGTTCGAAAACGCCGCACTCCGCGCGCGCGAACCCTCGGGCGAGAGCTCTATCGCCTTGGTCCAGATCGCTTCACTCTCTTCATACGTCGTCGCTTGCATGGCTCGGTTGAAGAGTTCGGTAAGTTTCTTCGTGTCCACTTCGTCCGCCGCAGTCGCGGGTTCGGCGAGCGAGGATAGGCCAGCGAGGACGAGTGAGAAAATTGCCGCTCGGCGCGACGACGCCGACTTGAGCGGAAATTCTTCAAATAATGATTCTGGAATATCTTTGCGATGCGGCAATGCGCTTCGCGCTCCAATGCCACCGCATTTCGTCGCCGCAACGTATGCGCCAAGGCGCATCGCGCTGGCGACGTTGAAATCCTCCGAGCACGCCGACATTGCGAGCGTGCCTATGAACGCGTCGCCTGCCCCGGTGGTGTCGACCACTTGGTTGTCCGTCAAACGTTTCGCCGGCGTGAACACAACTTTTGCCTTGAAACGTCGTTCGCCGCTTGCGTCTCGGATTACCAAGGATTCCGTCTCCACGCTCGGTCCGGGCGTCTCGTCATCGCCGCGGAGGGCCGCGTTCTCCAATCTCGACACGACGTCATCCAACGCCGTCCCTTCCCCCACTTCCGGAGTTTCGACACCATCTCGTACCAAAGCTACCGCCCCTCGCGCGCCGAGCGTCGTCACCATCACTTTTGCCTTCGGCAAACACGCAAACATTTCTGTCATCGCGTCTCCTAGCGTCTTCGTCTCCGTAAATCTATCAAGCGGGTAATTCTTCGACGTCACCACGACGTCCGCAAGCCGCACAAGTTCGTCTAATCCATCTCTCAATCGTTCACACTCGACGAGCACCCTAATTCCACGCGTTTCCGCGACGCGCGCGAGCGCGATAGCGCTCTCTGTGAGTCGTCCATCGAAGAAGACGACATCCGGATGAACCGCTTCCAGCAGCGCGGCGACGTCGCCCAACTCTTCCACCTCCAACGTCTCCCCAGGCGTGTGCACGCACGTTCGCGTGGACTCTCCATCTCCGTTTGACGACGATGTGACCATGATGTACGTGAAAGGCGACCTGTTCCCGCGTCTTACGACGTGAGACACGTCGACGCCTTCGCGTTCGCCCAGCTCTGTCAAAATCTGCGTCCCCACCCCGTCGGTTCCCACTTTCGAGACCAGCGCCGTGCGCGCGCCCAGGCGCGAAGCGGCGACGAGCGCGTTCGCGCAGTTCCCTCCGCCCACGATTTCGAGCTCGGACGCGCGCGTTTTGGCGTCAGGCGTCGGGAAAGCGCCGTCGAGTTTGGCTATGTAGTCTATGCCGGCGCTGCCGAAACCCAAAATTGCAGGTCGCGCGTCGCTCGGATCGCGCGATGACGCGGCGCGCGACGACGTTCGAGGCGATGGGCGGCGCCAACGCGCGAGAACGGCGGGTTTGGCGTCGACGGTGCGCATCAGGGGCGTCGAGGACTGCGGATGGCGGCGACCGGGACGCGCGAGCGCTTTGAATGTTTTCATCGGAGTCGCGCGCGCGCGCTTCGAGCAAACGCGAAGAATCATATGCTATAACTATGTCTAACACTACGTTTCGCGCGCGCGCTGGGCGTACGCGCGGTGGAAGGCGGCAAATTCTTGCCACCGACCGCACCGAATCGCGCGTCTCGCCGCGGCAAAGAACGCGGCGATGTGATATAGGTTATGCGCCTCGAGCAAGACGTCCGCGGTCATCTCGTGCGCTTGTAATAAGTGATGCACGTAGGCCCGAGTGTGCTCGGCGCACGCGGGGCAGCGACAGCGGTCTCCGCGAATGAACGGGGTGAAATCCGTCTTGTACGACGTCGACCAAATGTTGATGGAATACGCGTCGCTCCCCGACGTCGCGCGCGATTCGGCGTCTTCTGCTTCCATCTCATCATCTTCTTCATCGACTGGGAAACAAAACGCGCGCCCGCGTTGCGCAGTTTCGCTCGCCCAACTCGCGTCGAACACGTCGACGCCTCTGTCGATGTTGTCCACGATGTCTTCCACCGTCGTCGTCCCCGACAAATAGCGCGGTTTCTCGCTCGGGATGTGCTTCAACGACGCCTCTATGCACGCTCCTCGCGTACTGACGTCTTCACCGGCGAAGAACCCGCTCAGCGCGTACCCCACGACGTCATCATCCCGTTCCGCCACTCGACGCGAACACTCCTCGCGCACCTCTGCGTGTTCGCCCCCCGTCAACGCCCCAAACAACGGCAACCTCAATGTTTTCGCCTCTTTCGCGCACGCATCCAGCCATGCACACGTACGTATCGCCGCTGTCTTACTCTTCTTCGCGCTCTCCCACCCTCCGTGTTCATCCGCCAACGAAACCGCCGCGTGCGCCGCGCCCGACCGCCAAATCCTCGCGTACTCGCGCGCGTCCAAACTCCTCTGCCCATACGGCGTCTCGCACGCCAACGCGTCCGCACCCGAGCGATTCTGCGCATTCATACCAAAGTACATCGAATCCCTGTAGTGTCCGAGCGTTAATCGCCGCGGCGGCGGACACGCCGCCTCGTCGCCCTCGGCTTCTTCGCCTTCGGCTTCGTCGCCGTCGCGCTTCCGCTTCGTCCCGCGCTTCGTCTTCCTCGCGAAGTGCGCGCCGACGAGCGCGCATCCGAATAAACACCCCTCATCGCTCGTCCCGTCGTCGTTCGCGCGTCGCCGCGCGCGCAGCGCGGCGCGCAGTCGCGTCTCGACGTCGTCCAAAACATCCTTCGTGAGCGTCGCGTGTTCGCCCTTGGACGTCGGCGCGAGCGCCGTCGGCGTCGGCGTGCGCGCGCCGTCGCCGTGCGCGATCGTCCCGCACCGTGCGCGCGCGCGCGAGGCGTTCGCGGCGCTCGGCGCGAACGCGAACGTCATCGCGAGCGTCGCGGACTGGCGCGGCGACGGTCCGCGCGTCACTTCGCGCCTCACGAATGCCCGACGACGGCCCGCGCGGCGCGTGGGCGACGCCCGAGGGATGGACGGCGTGCCCGCGCATGTCCGAACCGTTCGCGGGGATGTTTCTCGCGTCCAAGGCGCCGCTGAGGGAGCAATTCTACGCCGACGTCCCGAGAGAGGATTGGTACACGCCCGACGACGCGCTGGCGCTGGCGCAGAGCAAAGGACGCGCGGTGGCGATGGTGATCGATCTCACGAACACGTCGAGGTATTACGACGCGAGCGACTTCGAAAAGTACGGGGTGAGGGTGTATAAGATTCGGTGCGCGGGACGGGACGGCGCGCCGGCGCCGCGGGAGGTGAGCGAATTCGTGTACGCGGTGCAAAGATGCGCGGCGGAGATGGCGAGCGATCCGGGATGGCAGGAAAAGGCGAGACAAGGGTATGCGCCGACGATATTGGTGCACTGTACGCACGGGTTTAATCGAACGGGCGCGATGTTGACGCATTATTGTCAGCGCGCGCGAGGCTGGCCCGAGTTGAATAAGTGGGTGACGGAGTTCGCGAAAGTGCGACCGCCGGGGATATACAAGAGCGAGTACTTGGAGAGCTTGTTTGATTATTATCTCGAACGGAGGTTTAGCACGACGAAGGATCCGAAAGTGCCGGCGTGGAAGAGCGACGATTTGAGCGATGCGCCGCCGTTGACGGACGACAAGGTACCGGCGGGAGATCTGTTCGATCCGAGGGTGAATTTGACGTATAAGAAGACGTTAGCGCACAGTCGAGCACCGATACCGGGGACGCGCAGAGCGTTGCAGCGCGCGATGGAGATTGCGGAGGTCGAGAGTGATGCGGGATCGATGCATCACGAAGACGTCGTCGGCGAGGAGGTGTACGAGGAAATGGCGCACGAGATTCGAAAGCTTTGCGTGTGGGCGGTCATGTCAGACGATGGGGCCTCAGGACGCGTTGATAACTTTCCTGGATCACAGCCGGTGAGTCTGAGTCGCAACAACATGGAGCTCTTGAAACGTGAACCATACAGCGTGACGTGGAAGGCGGACGGGACGCGTTATTTATTAATGCTTATGCGCGATGGCACGTACTTGATCGATAGAAAATTCGCTATTCGCCGCGTGCAAATGCGATTTCCTTTACCGCACAAAAAGTTTGGAACCAACGTACACCACTGTACGTTGATGGATGGCGAGATGGTCGTCGACACCGATCCTCAGACGAAGAAGCAGACGCGCCGGTATCTAGCGTACGATTTGATGGCCATCAACGGCGAACGCGTGACGCAACGTCCGTTCTTGGAGCGATTGAACATTGTGCGTGAGTTCGTCGTCGAACCGAGAAAGGCGTTTCTCGCGCAGGCGGGTCCGAGTGGAGCTTACGCCGCGCATAAAGAACCGTTTTCTGTTCGCACAAAGGAATTTTTCCCGCTGAATTTTGCGCGCTCATTCATCGAAAAGTTCATTCCCGCCCTGTCGCACGAAAGCGATGGATTGATTTTCCAACCCTCAAATGTGCCGTACGTCCCGCAAACGTACGAAGCACTGCTCAAGTGGAAGTTTCCAGAGTTGAACTCGGTCGACTTTCTCTTGCGCGTATCGCGAGATAAAGGTTTGCTCTTTGTGGGTCAAAAAGGCGGCGCGCTCGCCCGCCTCGAGGACGATTTTGTCACACGCACGGATCCACTCGAAAGCTTGGATGGTAAAATCGTCGAGTGCACGTGGGATATGAATGAAAAAACGTGGGTTTTCTTGCGTACGAGGTCGGATAAAGATACGCCGAATTTCATCACCACTTACGAAAAGACGTGGAAATCAATTCAGGACAACATCACGTCGAACGATATCCTTGAGTTTGTAGAAAAAGAGGTCGTCACCAACGAGGGAGCGACGACTGTGTAGAAAATAGTTTGTTGAGAGTGCAATTCGAATTAAAAGCTGAAAGAATGTTATTTGCCGCGACCGTACAGATCCTTGACCGGACCAGCAGCCGCCTTCTTCGCCGCCGCCGCTTCCTTCTTTTCCTTGGCGGTGAGTTTTTTGTTGTTCTGTGCTTCTTTCATCGTCGCCTCCTCGGCGTCGATGCCGGCTTTGAGAGCCCGTCGTTCAGCCACAGAAAGTTTCTTCGGCGCCTTACCCGCTACAGGCTCCGTCACGACGACTCCGTCGCCGACTCGCCACAATTCGTCACACACGGCGTTCACGAACGGCTCGTTGTGGGAAATCGTAATCACCCCACCCTTGAAATCAATGAGCGCCTTGGTCAACGCAGCTAAGGTATCGTTATCTAAGTAGTTTGTCGGCTCATCAAGAGCGATGATGTGTGGATTCGTCCACATGGCCGCGGCGAGGACGAGTCGACTCTTTTGCCCGCCGGACATGCGCTTGATTTTCCCCATGGCCAAATCTTGATCAATACCAAAGTTTTCCAAGTGAATGCGCACTTCTTCTTTGGTGAGCGGTCGTAAATCCATACCCGATTGCATCGCCTTGAGCTTTTCGTCAAAGTTACGCACCATCTTCATCACGTACGGATCCTTGCGCTCTAACGAACTCATCATTTCCCAATCGGTGTCGTTTTCTTCGCGTCCGGCGCGGCGCACTTCGTAAAACAGATGTTTACCTCGCATCACGCGACCAATGACATCCATGATGTTACCACGCTCTTGCGATGTTGCGAGCTCGTCCTTGCTCAAGTTGTGCGAGGCGCGCTTGGCGATTTCTTTATCGCGACCATTGTAGAAGCGGTTTTGCAAGTACTCCAACGGCGTGTTCTCCAAAGACTCTTCCAAGTGCTGCATGGAGTGTTGCGCGATGTAGGACAGTCGCAAGTTGTGGTGGCGCCAGACTTCCCCGACACCTTCATCGATTTGAAGTGCGCCGATGAGTAACTTCAAAAGCGTCGTCTTACCGGCGCCGTTGAGGCCCACGAGCGCCGCTCGAGAGTTTTGCGTAATTTTCACGGTAGCACCGTTGAGAATCTTCTTTGAAGTTCCTGGATAGCCGAACGATACCTCTTTCATGTACATGACACATTTTGCGCGAGACTTGACGCCCTCCAAATCACCCGGTTCGGGGAATCGAATCGGTTTGATGTGCGACGGCTGGTCGTCGCCGATTTGGTCGATGGCAAAGCCGCTCTCTTTTTTCGCCTCTTTCGCTCCGTCGGCAGAGCCACCTTCGATGTTTGACTGCTTAGCGATCGCATTGTCGCTGCTCGGCAACGCGGCGACGATTTCAGGTTTCAACGACTGGAAATCGCGGAAGCTCATGGGATAGTATGTGAGCGTCTTTTCACTCAAGTGAATGACGTCCGTCAGCACCTCGGCCAGGAAGTCGTAGTCGTGCGACACGAGGCAGATGGTGGTGTTCGTTAAGGACTTCAAATAGTTGGTCAACCACGCGATAGCACTCGTGTCCAAGTGGTTTGTTGGCTCATCCAACAAGAGAACATCGGCGTCCCACAACATGGCGCGCGCGATGGCGAGTTTCATACGCCACCCGCCAGAGAGGGATTGAATAGTGGCAGCCATCTTTTCGTCGTCGAAACCAACCTCTTTGAGAGTGTTGACGACGGTGTCTCGTGTGACACCTTCAGGTACCATTTGAACCATGAAGTCGACGATCGTTTCTTCCTTATCACTCATAATTTCGTGCTGAATGTAGTATACAGAGACGTCCTCCGGGAAACCAGCGATATCCTTCGCCGCGACGCGATTCAAAAGTGTCGTCTTACCGGTACCATTTTGACCTACGATGCCGTACGTGCGACCACGTTCGAGCGTGAAATTCGTGCGTTGAAGTAACACGCGACCGGCAAAGGCTAAAATAATGCCTTGAAGATCGACGATGTAATCCTTCGTGCTTTCGTCGAGCAGGGCTGATTCGTCGAGGCCCTTGTATGCCATCACGGATACATTGGCAATCTTTTCAATGGCTTGAATGTTCCCTTCGAACGCGCTTTCGAGCACCGGAGTGAGCTCACGCTTGATGTCATTCGATAAGATGGAGGGAGGAATGCGCAACGGGGCGGAATCCATGACCCAACCGCCGAGCGCGGCCGCATACGACTGCGTCTCGACGTCAACGTTGACGCCGGCGCCATTGATGGCCTCCTTCACGATATTCGACGCAACCTTGCGCTCCTCGGACTGACTCGCGTCGATACCTTTCATCAAACTCGTTTTTGCGCGCGTCGCGGCTTCGCGCAAGTCTGGATGCGAGTGCTCTTCAGCCTTTTCCAACTCGGGCAACAACACCGGAATAAACGGGAGCAAATCGCGAGGGTCGTCGACCAAAGCGCAAATGTTTCCGAAAGTCGTTGCAGCCTTTTGCTTGAGCTCTTTCGTTCGCTCACGCAGGCCGCGCAAGATGACGGGCAAAATCACAGCCAAGGACGGGGCGTCCATGGAGTTCACGAATGTCGTCTCCATAAGCTTGTCCAAGCAGTCCTCGGTGGCTTTTTGCGGTGTGCGAATCGCACTCAATACGAGGTCCATCATGCCCAAAACCTCCGCATTTTTTACGCAACAGCAAATACTGGGAAGAATTTCTTCACAAAGCGCAGAAACTTTCGGGTGCGTATCGAATAGAGTGTCCAAAAACGACGGGAACAGATCCGGAATGGCTCGCATGAACGATTGCGGCACTCTGTTCGCGAGGTCGCCCATGATGTGTAACGAGCCGAGCTTACTCTGCCAGTCCTTGTGCTGCATGCCAGCATTTAATGCCGGAGATAAAAGCTTCATCGCCGTCAAAGGCAACGCCTTGACGACGGCAGCCTGCGCCAAATTCGCCGCCTCGCGAACATCGGCATTTCTATCACCGAGCAACGTGAAAACGATGGGAGCTTCACCGATGGCGTACGGCTCAAATCCACGACCAGCGGTTCGACACATGTGCGCGTACGTCAACAACGCCCCTGCGCGAGCGACGGGATCCTTTTTATCCTCGATAGCCTTTTTAATCTCATCCACGACGTGTAAGTCCGCGAGCGCGGCGACGCCGACCCCCTTGCAAATCCCAGCCATGGCCGCCGCGCCTTGCCTTCGCTCGGCGATGTCTACCCCGGTCAACGCCTTGGACTTCAATTCGCCGAGCATCGCGATCGCGGCTTCACGGACGTCCGCAGCCAAGTTACCGATCGCTCGGGCGCCGATGAACGCGCCCGCGTCCCGCACGCTTCGCAGCGCCTCCACGATTCTCTTAATCGCCTCAACCTTCCCCGCATCGTCGTAAAACAGCTGCGCCGCGTGTGCGTACAACGCAATCGCCGCTCCGTGCGTGTTATCCTCGCCGTGACTCATCGGTTCGCACGCCCCTTGTCCGGTCAAATACCCCAAAAGCGCCTCCGCGCACGCCGCTCCCCGCGCCTTATCCGTCAAATCCGACAGCGCCGCTCGTCCCACCGACAGCGCCGCCTCCCGCACCTCCCCCGCCACGTCCCCCAGTGCGTTCGCGATCTTCGTCCCGACGAATTTCCCTTGTTCGACGCCCTCGATGAACTCGCCGCGGTCGCTCGCGAGCGTCGCCTCCTTCGCCTCGCGCACCTCATCCGCCGACCGCTCGTCCTGCGTCTCCACGCTCGCCGCGGACATCTCCGACATGTTGGACATGCTCGCCACGGACGGGAACGCGCGGAGCGAGCCCTTGTTTTCGAGCGTGATGGACATCGCGCGCGCGCGTTCGAGCGTTCGCGTCGACGGCGTCGATGGCGGCGGCGCGATGTCCTCGACGACGTCGAGCGCGCGCGCGAGCGGGCGCGCGCGCGCGGTTCGCGCCGCGACGAGGCGGGTTTGTTTTTCTCTCGCGCGCTCGACCGCGGGCGTCGACGGCGCGCGCGGCGCGTCGTCTTTTGATGCGTCGTCGTCACTCGAAGAGATCTTTCTTTCGCTGAGATTTTTTTGATGGCTGGGGCGCGAGCGGGCGTTACTAAAACAAAACCTCGCGCGAAGAGGCGGTGACGCGCGCGCGCGCGCGGCGCGCGGCTAAGCCTTGGCGAGCTCGACGAGCTCGCACACGGATACCGACGCGGGAGCGACGGAGTACGACTGCGCGACGAGCGGCGTCGGCTCGGCGGCGTCGCTCGCGGCGAGGGAGGTGTCGAAACGGCGAATCCATCGGAAGCCCGGCGATGGAGACGGGAGGTTGGTGGAGAAGGCGGCGATGGAACCGTTGTAAGCGATCCAAACGTCGCGATTGCGGCCGGTGAGATCGCGACGGAGACAGGTTAAGCACGGCGCGGCGGAAACGTCGTCGAAAGACGGCGCGGCGCCGGTGAACGGGTCGATCCATCGTACGCCGTCAAAGGCGAATTCGTCGGTGAAGAGGTCGATTCGGCTCGCGCGGAATTGCGAGAGCTGTGACGCAAGCGGCTGAAGCGTAGGGTTGAGGGCGTGGACGTTGATGAGGATGCCGCCGGTGGAGGTGAACAGTGCGGCGAGCTCGGCTCGAGCGATCGGATCGCTCGTCTCCGTCGGATCCGCGGTGGTGGTTTTTGGAATCGCACACGTCGGCGGAATCGAACAGCTCGGCGCGGGCCTTAAAAAATTGTTCAATCCGTATCGCGCGTCACGATTACTCCGGAAAATGTCCGGTGAGCCACCGAGACGGAGCGCCATTTCGTTCAACATACCTGGCGCGCCGCGGAAAAAGTTTTCGACGCCTCGAGAGTATTTTGCATTGATCTCGCCGATGACACCCCACGAAGGCATCGCTCCACATTCATCTGCGCTCGGCGTGAGATACAGCTTTTTTGGGGCGTTCCCGATCACGGCGTCGTACGCGAGCGTTTCCAAAAGTGGCGAGCGGCCGAGCGGTCCTCGCACGATGCCGCCGCCAGTTTCTATTATGAAACTCGACACACCGTCGTATAATGTGAACGTTCGAAGCGCGTCGACTAGTAGAGAGATCGTCGGTGCCGAGCAAGGGTTCAGTGCCGTCGTCATGGGCACACCAGCAGAGTCTAAGCCACCGCTAGAACCGAGCTGGAAGTACGTCGCGGCGTCGATGCCACGAAGACTTTCGCTACGCGGCGACGCATCCGTGCCCTCACCCGTCTGCGTCAGCACGAATCGCATCCACACATCCACGCCGATAGACTTCATCGTCGCCACAAAAGCACGAAGATCGGCGCGCGTGCCAAACTTCGGATCGATGGCGAAAAAGCTCACCGGCGCGTTTGCGTCTCCATCCGCCGAGCGCGTCTGAATCGGCGCGAGCGCGACGGCGGTGAAGTGCATGGTCGATCGCAAGCGCTGAAGCTCAGCTGCCGCCGCTTGAAGCGTCCCTTCCGCGGTTAATGACGCCAAGTCGACGTTCAACGCGATCGCTTGCGCATCCGAGGCCGCGGGCGCGAGGTTCGCGTCGCCCACGGCGCGTCGCTCTAAAACGGCGGCGAGCGATCCCATGTAGCGCGGCGTCGGCGTTGGCTCGTCCATCTCGTTCAGAGGACGCACAACTTCGAGCGCGCGTGGATCAAAAAGGACTTGCGCCGGAAAAAAACGCGACCCCGCGCGCCCTTCGGGGTCGCCCTCAAACCGAAAGCCGTACGTCACGTCGTCCTCCCGAGTCGGCGCGTGTAAAACGTCGCTCGGTCCACCGAAAGGCACACTCACGTGCCACACGTTCCCCGTGCGATGTGAGATCGGATTCAACGCCAGCTCTAGCGTGTTCTCCCCGTACTGAAGCACGAGCGTGCACGCGGTGGCGTGACGCGAAAGCACGGCGACGTTGAACTCGCCCGATCCCGCGGCTTCGTCTCGCGTCAGCACCGACGCCCCGAGCTCGCGTGCGTGTCCACACCCGATCCCGATCGGCACCGAAAACGCCGATCCACCCCACCCACCGCTCGGTTCGTCGTACGTGCGCGTGCGTTCGTCGTAAAGCACGAAATCTAGACTCGCCGGCGCCGCGTACTCGGGCACCTCCACCGTCGCCGACCGCGTCTCCGCGTCGAACCCAATCCTCGTCGCCTCCGTCTTCTCATCGTACACCGCGCCCTCCGGCAAATCTTCCAAGCACATCCACTCCCGCACGGACTCTCTCGTCAGTCCAAAGTGCATCTTCAGCGCCGCCAAGCTTTCCCGCGTCGGCGTCGTCGCCCGCGTCCCGTCCCGCTCGAGCGTCGCCGTCACCGCGAACGTCTCCCGCGGCGTCTTCGACACCGCGATCGCGATCGCGCGGCCGCGCTTCGTGTGCAAGACCATGCGCGCGGCGTCGGCGATCGTGCCTCGCGGCGCGTGGTCCGCGTCGGCGCGCGCGCGGCATCGGCTCGACGCGCGCGGTGGTTTCGAACGGTGCGCGGTCGACGTCGACGGTACCGCGCGCGAGGGCGCGGCGCGACGCGCGAGGGACATCGACGGGCGCGCGTCGCGCGGCGACGCGCGGCGAGGCTCGGCGCGCGGTCGAGTGCGGCGAACGTCGCCGCGCGCGGGCGGGCGAGCGCGGCGACGCGGATATTTTATTTTGTTGGAACGTTCCGATTAAAACGCGACTAGGGAGAACGCAAAATCGTCGCTCTGCGAGGAGTGGGAAGAAAAATGAGGGTCAGTCAAAGTTTGAGCGGCGGGAAAGCGGCGTCGCGGACGTCGAGTCGGTCGAGCGCGTCGCGGCGAGACGGCTCGAAGACGCACCAGAAGCCGAGCGGGGCGCCGGCGGTGGACAACCACGGGATGGCAGCCGCGTTGGTGCCGACGTTCACGTGCCACGGGTCCGCGATGTGCGCCAAGAGCGCCGCGACGGGGCCCGGACCGCCCGGACCGGCCGCTTGGTGTTGGGCCATGACGCCGAAGAAGGCCATCATGGCGACGCGACCGTTGGCGAGTTCCTTGCGCTTCAAGGTTTCAAAGTCCTTGCCCTTGGACATGCCCATGGGGTCGAACTTGCCGCCCGGGTACAAGCGCTCTTCCGCCGAGGCGGCACCGCGTTGGGATTCGGCGAACGCCATGAGGAGCGTGTTGAGGCCGATGACGGCGAACAACGGCGCGTGCGTCTCGTTACCGAGGTACTTCGCCGTACCATCCCACGTCGTCGGTTGCGCGCTGACCCAGTCACCTTGACCGGCCACTTCAACCGCGATCACACCGGCGACGCCGAGCATGGCCCATCGCGCGTGCATGAGCTCCGCCTCGCGGTAGCGCGCGAGGTTCTCCGGCTTTTCGCCGAGCTTGAGCGGGTCGAACCCGTAGTCGCTATCGCGCGTCGTCGAACCGCTTCACCGTCAGTCTCCCCTCGCGCTCGCTCTTCTCCGCATCCACCCTCTCGTCGCGTCCGCCCGCGTCGCCCGCGTCCCCGCGTCCTCGCGTCCTCGCGTCTTCGCGTCTTCGCCGCGTCGTCCCGATATGATCGCGTCTTCGCGCGCGTCTCCCCCCCCCCCCGTCCCGCGCGCGCTTCCGACGCCCGTCTCGCGCGCGTCCATCGACGACCGATCACTTCATCCCCCCTCTCGCGCGTCGCGCGCTCGCGAGCGCTCTCGCGCGGCTTCGCGCGCGGCGTCATCGCGTCGACATTTTCGAGCGTATCTTTCACGCACCACGGCATGCTTCCGTCGAGGTACTCGGGCGTGTCGAACCCGGGCGCCCAGGACGGCTTCTCCGCGCGCGCGCGCACGGCGCGTCTGCGGTGCGTCGGCGCGGAGCGCGGGGCGACGGCGGTGGTGAACGTGCGAGCGGCGGCGAACATCGTCGCGCGATCGAGGCGTGGAGTGCGGGCGAGCGCGAATCAGATTCGCTCTCGCGTTGGGTGTTCTTCGGTGTTCGATCTGTGTATGTACGAGGGTCGGCGCGCGATCGCGGTCGTAAACGGCTCCGAATGTCCGAATTGTGTACGAAGCGTTCAGT
>Ga0255765_1003178_pt1 | contig 17820 bp, 10 predicted proteins | sample 041ome_8_FD_179965 | JGI IMG/M metagenome (GOLD analysis project Ga0255765, IMG submission 179965) | Coastal salt marsh microbial communities from the Groves Creek Marsh, Skidaway Island, Georgia - 041407BS metaG (version 2) | ecosystem: Environmental > Aquatic > Marine > Intertidal zone > Salt...
GGGATACTCGAAGGCAAACCAAATCACGACTGAAGACGTTTTTCTCGAGTCTTCAGAGATCTTCAGGGAATCCCTGTGTCGCGGTATTGGGGGAAATGTTGCGAAAAAACTTAAACGTAAGCAATATTTTTTGTGGTTCTTTTAGTCTATTTTTTGTTTTACATTTCTTGCAATTTCTTCGATTTGTATGCATTCACAACATTCACAAACAAAACTATCACACCATCATACTGAAGTCATACAATCATACCACATTCAAACCATCATACCATAATCATACCGAAATCACACAATCTTAGAAACATATGTAAAATTCTTCATTCTTATAAGTAAAATTCTAATCATCGTTTAAAAACGGCGAACGAGGATGCCACCACCATTAAAATCAGACGAAGTTAAAGAAGAAGAGGAAATAAACGACGACGACGACGATAATTCTTCCGTCTTTCTCTCTTTAAACCCAATCACGAACAGTTCTGGTTCCGCGTTCATTCAGCTCGGCGATGGACGAACGACGACGAAGATTTTCGTCTCCGTGTTCGGTCCAAAAAAGACCACGTCGAGAGCGCAAGACGAACGCGTGTCGAAGTTAAGAGGCACTCTGGACGTGTCCGTGACTCTGGCCTCGTTTGCGTTTAAGTCGCTCGAGTCGTCTTCTCGTAATATAAAAGATATCGAGATGGATTTGACGGAAAAGTTGACGAAATGCTTAAGAGGGGTAGTTGTCCTCGAATCCTTCCCGAAAGCGGTGGTGGAGGTGAGATGCGCGATAGCGGACGCAAACGGGGACGAGTTAAGAGGGTTAGTTTTAGCGACCAGTTCAGCGTTGATGCACGCGAGGGTGGAAGTGAGGGATATTTTGTGCGCGTGCACGGCAGTTATCGAAGAGGACGGGGAGGTTCGGTTAGTTGAAGATTATACTAATACGAACGACGCGAAGAGTAAGAGTAGTAAGAATAGCGGTGGTAGGAAGAAGACGTCGTCGGCGAGGAAAGCGGTGGGGGCGGTGACGGTGGCGTACATGCCGAGGGTGAAGAAAGTGACCAATATTTTATCGGTTGGGAGGTGGGGAAACGCGAACAATTTGAAGAAAGCGGAGGAGTTGGCCATGCAAGGTTGCGAAGAGGTTGCGGAAGTCATCAAGGCTGCGTTTTAAGAGTTTTCTTCGTCCGTAGGGAACGTGTAGTAGTATTTATGGTTAGCAGGTAGCTTTTGTTTTTCTCATCTACTAGAAGATGAAGTAATTACAAGGATTCTATGGATCGCGTCAAATCTTCTATTTGCTTTTCTAAATCTTGTTTCTTTAATTGCGCGCGCTCGCCGTTATCGGGAAGTCTCGATAACAATATTTGGTTGGAAAGCAACTCGTTCGTTCGCGTTTCCTCTTTCTGTAACTTTTGAAGGCGAGCGACGGCGACGGATTTTTCGTCTCGCTCTTCTCCAGCGTCGCTCCCTCGTCGTTTGACGTTGACTGCGACGGCATCAGCTTTGGCGGCCAAGGAGGAGAGTAATCCAGCGCCGCCCCAATTCGCGTTGTTCGCGTTTCCTTTACTACCGAGAATGCCGCCACCGCCACTTCCTCCGCTACCGGTCTTCGACGAGCCTTTCTTCTTCCCGCCGCCTAACTTTGAATCCGGTACTTTAGCTGCTCCTTTACCCGCTGCCGTCGAGTCACCTTGCGAAAACAGCAAATCGTGATCGGAAACTTCAAACATCCCTTTCGTGGACTCCAGCTCTCGCTTCAATTGTTCGTCGTACTCTCGATGGTGAGCGTGTAAACTGTTGAGCGTTTTTGCTGTGCTCGATACTTCCGAATTTTTTACATCGAATGTAAACATGACGTTCCCATCCGTCTCCGCTGTCGAGAAGTATCTAAACTCGTCCTCTTCTTCGTTATTACTCTCTTTAGATGGACTGAAGTCTTCGTTGCCCCCACCTTTCTGCGCGTCGTTAGCGATACCTTGTTTGAACACTTGCTTGCGGTACGTCTTCTCCTCGACGGTTCCAACCGTAATCATGCGGTACACGACGACGTTTTCCGTTTGGCCAATTCTGTACGCACGATCGACGGATTGGTTATCGGTCGTCGGGTTCCAACTTGGATCGAAAATGATCACTCTCGTTGCCGCGGTCAACGTAATACCTAAGCCTCCTACACGCGTGGTTAACAGCATCAACTGGTTCGGGCTGCCGCTTTCTTGAAACGCGGTGACGCGATCGTGGCGCACGTTCGCGGAAACGTTACCATCGATGCGAGTGACTTGATTGTCAACGTCGAAGATCTTCCTCGCGATAACTTCGCATCGATCCAAAGCGTATCGGGATTGGGAAAAGACCAAGACTTTCTTCCCGTTCTTTTTAAATTCAGAGAGGAGCGCGTGTAGGCGCTTCAACTTGGCGGAGAAGAGAAGTGGATTCTCGCGAAGTTGATCGACGTCGAGGCCGATGGAAGAAGCAACTTCGCGCAAAGCGTCGGTGGTATTGATGGAGCGAGTATCCTCGTTCGGTTCTTCTCGTTCGTCCGCGTTAACACTCTCGAGTTCTCGAAACGCCAAATACGGATCGTCGCATATCTTCTTCAACGCGGAAAGCGCCGCTAAAGCAGATCCAGTTTTATTCAACACTTTTTGGATCGTCGGCGATTTCAGGAAGGCTTCGTATAACGTTTTCTGCGCTTTTGAGAGTGGAATCCACGCGACGAGATCGTTCTTTTTACCCAATTTCTTCGGGGCGTTATGAGTGGACGCCCATTTTGTTATATTCCCGGCCCTCGCAGCCGCCTCTGATACCGTTTCGTTCTTCTCCTTGTCTTTCTCGACTCCATCTTTCTTCTCCTTATTAGGTTCGCCATCTCTCAAAACACCCTCCTTCTCGCGTCTCAAGAAATACGGTGCGCACATCTTCCGCAACATTTTCGATAACTCCCTCGCCTCGTGTCTTTCTGACTCGCTCGCATCGCGAGACCGACCAGAGGTTATTTTTCTCGCGAAATTTTTTCTGAATTGCTCCTCGCTTCCTAATAAACCCGGCGCAGCTAAATCATAAAGCGCCCATAACTCTCCTAAATGGTTCTGAATCGGCGTTCCAGAAACCACCAACCGCAAATCGCACGGTAACCGTCTCACGAATTGCGCGATTTTAGTGTTTGGATTCTTCATCTGATGGCCTTCGTCCATGACGACCCATCCGAATCGAACGCCGTCGCCGCTGTAGCTTTTCGCGCTGACTTCGAAACCACGACCTTCTCTTCGTTCGATGTCTTCAATTTGACGATAATTCGTTCCTTCATCGTTCTCAAGCACAATCCCAAACTCCTCTGGGTTGTGCGACAACATCCCGTACGTGCACAAAAGCACTGACCCTTCGCCTTCTCGCGACTGGACTTTCTTCAAAACCTTCGCGCGTTGCTCTTTCGTCCCGGTATACGAGAAAATCTCCCGCTTCTCGTTCAAGCCGCACACGATAAACTCTTTCCTCCAGTGTGGTAATAACGTCGTCGGAGCTAATATTAACGCGCGTTTTATCGTTTTCGACTTCAGACTGCCCGCGATGAACGCCGCGGAAGACATCGTTTTACCCAAACCCATATCGTCGGCTAAGATCCCTCCTCTGTTTTTCAACTGCAAATCCCACAGCCAACGAACCGCGTCGCGTTGGTGATCGTAGAGTTTCATCGCCACGGAATGGTCTAAGGAAAACTGCTTGTCTTCGTACGTTTTCCCTTTTAATCGCATGTTGTTGTTGGGTTTATTTTTCGTGGACGAGGATGGCGCCGGCGCCGGAAGAGAAAAGGAAGAAGAAGGAAGAGGAGAAGGAGAAGGAGAAGGAGAAGCCATGCTCTCGTCGGGACGCGAAGCCGGAGAAGCAACTTTTGCTCCTACCATCGGTTTCGCCGCCGACGTCGCTGTTCGCGATGGCGTCGTCGTCGCAAACGCTCTCTTCGCCTCCGGACTCCGAAACGCTTGGAAGAGCGATATCTTCCCAGCGCCGCCGCCTCTTTCGGTTGTCTTCTCTTTCCTCGCCGTCGGTCGTTTCACCACCGTCTCTATTATTGGTGTCTCGAATTCACCCTCCTCGTCGTCGTCAGATGATGACGACGAGCGCAACGTCGGCGTCATCGAGGAAAAAGGAACAACCAAATCATTCTTATTGCTGCTCTCGCTAAAGCTCGCATCCAAAGCGTCCTCAAACGCATCATCTTCGTCTTCTTCTTTCACATCTTCAGTCGTAAATTCGATATCTGAGTCCGTTACGTCGTCTTCTGAATCATCCAAAACGAGTACTTTCCTGCGCATTAAAGCGCTCTTACTCCTGTGCTGCACCACAATCTCGTCCTCCGAATCATCCTCATCCAAATCGTCGTCGTCTTTCCCACTTTTTTTGTCGTTCAGAGAAGGAGGCGACCTGGACGACGCGTTCATTCTCGTGAGAATATTCATTTTTTTTATGAAGAAAAGAGAAGTGTTTCCCCTCTGGCATTGAGCAAAAATGGAGCAAAAATGGAAAATTTCGAAAGCGCAAAAGCGTCAAAGGAACGCGCGAACGAAGGAGGAGGCGTCGGTGAGTACGCACGCGTTAGTAGCGCATACACGCGGACGTGTTTGTTTTTACGTATTTTTGCTCGTACTCTTAATATTATCATTAAAAAATCGTATTATAATTTTGTTTCACTTACTCTCTCTCTCTCTCTCTCACTCGCACTTGTTTTCTACGACGTGGACGCGCTTTTCGTCTCGCGACCATCCGCGTTTTTTATGTATTAGCCTTTCACTCTCTCTTTCTCTCTTTCTTTCTCTCTCTTTCTCTCTCTCTCTTTCACTCACTCACTTGTTCACCTCCTCAATAAATTACCTCCTCTATCGCCTTGCTTACATCTCATTAATACGAAAAATGTTTATTCCACACCTTCGATCTTGTCTTCGACTTCCATGTACAACTGTCGCAAGCGCTCGATGTTTTCTTCGCTGGTTTCCCAGTAGCCTCTGCCGTTCGCTTCCAAAAAGTTCGCAACCATCTTTCTGAACGAGTTCGGGTTGGTTTCCATCAATCTCTTTTGCATTTCCGGGTCGGCCATGTAGACGTTGTTGGCGTCTTCGTAGACCCAGTTGTCGACTTGGCCGGAGGTCGCGGACCAACCGAGAGTGTTGTTCAATCTCTTTTGGATTTCGCGGGTACCTTCGTAGCCAGAGGCCAACATGCCTTCGTACCACTTCGGGTTCAACAACTTCGTTCTAGAGTCCAAGCGCATGGTTTCGGACAACGATCGGACTTGCGCATTGGCAGTGGTCGTATCGGCGATGAAGGAAGCCGGCATTTTACCGTCTTTTCTCACGCCGGCAACCAACTTGGTCGGATCGGAATCGAAGTAGTGGGAAACGTCCGTCAAGGAGATTTCGGACGAATCAAGGTTTTGGAAAGTGACGTCAACCTTGGACAAGGAGGATTCGAAGATTTCTCTCTTGATTTCCATACCACTGCCCGGGGAATCAGAGTTGAACGCGAAGGATTTGCGGTTCAAGTACATGTCTTGCAATTGAGATTCGTCGTTCCACGACGAGTTCTCAACCGCCAAGTTGACGTTGGATGAGTAAGAACCAGACGCGTTGGAGAAGATTCTCGTCGCGGCTTCGCGGACGGACAAACCGAGCTCTTCGGCTTGCTCCAAGGCGTGCTTGCGGACAAAGTTCATCTCAGGCGGTTCGTCTTGCTCGGCGGCGAGCTTGACGGCGCGATCCAACAAGTTCATTTGGTTGACGAACAAATCTCTGAAGACGCCGGAGCAGTTGACGACGACGTCAATTCTCGGTCGGCCGAGTTCTTCCAACGGAATCAATTCCAATTTGTTGACTCTGCCCAAAGCATCCGGGACCGGGTTGACACCAACCATCAACATGACTTGCGCCAAAGACTCACCGTACGTCTTGATGTTGTCGGTACCCCACAAGACCAAAGCGATGGACTCCGGGTAGACGCCGTTGTTCTCGACGCGTTGACGTTCAATCAAACGGTCGACGACAACCTTCGCGGAAGCAACCGCGGCACCAGTCGGGATCGCTTGCGGATCCAAGGCGTGGATGTTCTTACCCGTCGGCAAAACCTTCGGGTTACGAATCGGATCCCCGCCCGGGCCCGGCAAGACGTACCTGCCGTCCAAAGCTTCCGCCAAGGAACCGAGCTCGTTGTCCTTGACAACTTGCTCCAAGCAAAATCTGAGGTAGTCAAACAACGTGCGCATTTTGCCGTTGTCAACCTTTTCGAACTTGGTACCCTTCAAGGCATCGCCCCACGGCAACGCGATGGAGGCATCGCCAAACATTTTGCCGAGTTGGCCGAGCGCGTTAGCCGCGACTCTTCCAGTCGGGTCAGCCGCGTTCTTGACAAACGAACCGACGCAATCTCTGGACGCAAACGTGATGTCTTGCAACATTTGGACGTATTCCAATTCACCGGCATCGTTTCTGCGGTAGATGTTTTCGATATCTTCGCCGATAGCTTGTGCCAACAATTGCGGCATACCGATGATGCCGTCTTCCTCGCGGTCGATGCCGGCAATGTTGACCAAAGTCGCAACCGCTTCCTCCGCGGACGGCGGGCAACCGACGACGTGCAAACCGCACGGCAACAATCTTGATTCAATCTCCATGATCTTACCGTACACTTTACCGACGATCAAGTCTCTGAATTCTTGCTCAAATTCAGCAGCGTCAGCGTCCGCGGACGGCAACTCCTTGATGTCCTTGTCCAAGTTGCACGTGATTGCCGTGGTAATGATGGTGTTCACGATGGACGGGCCACGACCAGAATCTTTCAAAGTTTGGTACGAGGCAATTAATTCCTTCAATTCTTTTAATCCTTTGTACAAGCCAGCGTTTTCAGCCGGCGGCGTGAGGTAGGAGATGGTGTTGGCGTACGAACGTCTCTTGGCGATGGTCGCTTCCGAAGGGTTGTTCGCGGCATAGTAGTAAATGTTCGGCGTGGAACCAATCAACAAGTCCGGGTAGCAGACGCCAGACATACCGACTTGTTTCCCCGGCATAAACTCCAAAGAGCCGTGGGTACCAAAGTGTAAGACGGCATCCGCTTTGAAGATTTTCTCGATGTACGTGTAATACGCGGCGAAGCCGTGGTGCGGCGACGCGGACTTGGAGAACAACAATCGCATGGGATCGCCTTCGTAGCCAAAGGTCGGTTGGACACCGATAAAGACGTTACCAAACTTCTTGCCGTACACAAGCATGTTTTGGCCGTCGGTGTTCAAATTCCCAGGCGGCGGGCCCCAATTTTCGTGGAGTTCCGTTTCGTAGTCGCACAACTTCTTGTACTCAGTCACCGGCATTCTGTATTCGACGTTCAAGTCCGGCGACTGGAATTGCGCTTCCTTGTCGTTCAAGACAGAATTGATCAAGTCCATTTCGTTGTCCGGGCAGTTACCGATGTTGTAACCTCTCTTCTTCAAGTCTTGCAAGACTCTGAAGATGGAACCAAAGACGTTCAAGTACGCGGCGGTACCGACGTTCCCTTTGTCCGGCGGAAACGAAAACACGGTGATGGCCAAGTTCTTTTGCGCGTTCTTCTTGCGTCTCAACGAGGCCCACTTGATGGCTCTGTCCGCAATTTGCGACGAGCGATCTTCCAAAGCGTGGGATTTACCAGACTTGGAGTCTCTGCCGGAAAAGATGATCGGTTCCAAACCACCGTCCAACTCCGGAAGCGCGACTTGCAACGCGACTTGCACCGGGTGCAAACCGAGCGTAGAGTCTTTCCACTCCTCGGTCGTTTGGAAGGACAACGGCACGGTAACCATGTACGGCACGTCCAACTTCTTCAACGACTCGATCGCTTTCGGGTGATCTTGTCTGGCCGGGCCACCAACCAAGGCGAAACCAGTCAAGGACAACACGGTGTCGACCAAAGCGCCTTTGGTGATCGGATCAAAAAAGAAGCGATCCACGGGCACGGAGAAGTCCAAGCCGCCGGCAAAGACCGGGACAACCTTGGCACCTCTCGCTTCCAAGTCCATGACCATACCGTCGTAGTGACCGGCATCACCGGTGACCAAGTGCGATCTTTGGAGAACGACGCCAATAACCGGCGCGTCCTTCTTGAACTTGATGTCCTTTCTGGTATCGTACCAGTTCAAGTACTCCTTGACGTCTTCGAACATGGTCGGCGCCATCGGGTGCCAGATACCGATATCCGGAAACGTCACCGGCTCGGCAACTTCCCCGACGTCGACTTCGGCCAACTCCGGAACGTACGCCTTGGAGATCATCAACAAGAAGTTCTCCAAGTTTTCCGAGGAACCGCCCAACCAGTATTGCAAAGAGTTCATAAAGTTTCTCGCATCCGCCGCCTTATCGCTCGGCAAATACTTCAAAACCTTCGGCAAAGTTCTGACCAACTTCAACATGCCCTCTTCGAAACCACCGGATTCCTTCTTCTTTCTCATGAAAGAAGCGATCGCGGATTTGGACTGACCCAACTGCGCCATGGAAAACGTACCCAACTTGTTCAATCGCATGACCGCCGGCATGGACGGGAAGATCACGCACGCGTCCAAAGAGTCTCTCAACGGCGCGACGATATCCACAATCTTTTCCGCCAATTCTTCGATAAAGATCAAAGAACCGATGAAAACATTCGCGTTCTCCACGTCAGTTTTGAACTGATTCAAGTTATCCTCGTTTCTCAATTCTTCCAACAAGTAACCGGAGACTTGAACGCAGACGTTTTTGTTCGTCGCGTTGATTTGCTTCACCGCGGCGGACAAGGAAGACTGATATTGCGATTCCAAAACCACGTACACCATCTTCACGACGGTTCTCCCGTTCGCTTCCGGAATAATCGTACGAATCGCCGGGTCGACGTTCGTGAACATTCCTTTCGAGCTGCTGTCCGCATCCGCCAACAACTTGTCCTCCTCGGATTTCGCTCCCGCTTTTTTCAAAGGCCCATTTGGTGGAGAGATGACTGCTTTGGTGACCACCAGTCTTTGGCTTTGTTTCGCGGTAGTCTTCGCGCGTAAGCTCTGTGATAATGTCGTTGTTTCGAAAAGACAGTAAAAGTAAAGAAGAGTTATTGATGATTTTGGTCAGTTTGATGGTCGATTTGATGCTGATACTACACGCGAGAAGAGCGAGTAGAGTGAAAAGTGCTCCCCAAAGATATCTGATCTTTCCCGAGAAAATGTGTGACGTCGACTTCTCATCATCATCCATTCATCGCGCTCTTTTTCTCCTCAAACGGACGTAAAATCGACGATCCGAGAACCAAACGCGAGATCTAGATCAAGTCTTTCATTCTCGCTCGAAAAGATCGTCGCACACGTCGCGAGACGCGCACTCTTCGTAGGAAAAGAATGCGTTTTGTAGCCCCTTTTCCTCGCGTTTGTTTGGGACCCGAGAGCTTTTCAAGGGAGAGATGATAAAATTTTACAGAGAAAATTATCTCTCTCTCATCTGTGTGCCCTTCCGTGTGCAGCGCGCGCACGTGTAAAACGACACCAAGAAAAGAAAGAACAACCAGAGTCTAAACGACGCGTTATTCATTAATCGTACCTTGTTTGCAAAAGCGACTTTGCTCCCGAGCGCTGCCGCTGCTGTCAAAGAAGAGGCTGCCATCGTAGAAGACGATGTTGTGTAAAAAGTGAGGAAAACGAGAGGAGAGACTTATACTAAGCGCTTCTTTGCGTGCATCTCATCTCCGAAAAGATTTTTTTTTCGAGGACCAGAAACGCAGGAAAAAAGAGGAAAAAGGAGATCTTTTTTTTCTCAGGAAGAGGATGAGCCCAAACCCGAAAGAGGAAGGCGCAAACGCAAAACTTTTTTGCATTTTTTTCACGCGAATTTGTAAATGAAACCCTAAGCCCTAGAACACAACCACTCTTTCTTTCTTGACAGAAGGACAGACTTTTTGTCAAAGTGTGTTCTGTGTGTGTGTGTGTGCATATAAATATAAAAGAGTAGGAGCAGAGGAAGCAGAGAGAGAGAGTGGGAGAGATACGGACGAATACCTTTTACATAATAAGCTTATTAAAGGTTTCTTTTTGTCTTCTTCTTCGTTTCATTTCATCGTAAGAAGAAGAGTATAATACTACTACGAAGAAGAAGAAAAGAATGGGTGCCATCTCGGTCCTCCTGAGACATCCGTTCGATGTGTTTCCCTTACTCAGGGTGAAAAAAATGGCCGACGAGGCGAAGAAACTCCCGAAAGAAGAAAACTTGGCGTTTTGTTACGACATGCTGAACAAAGTCTCGCGGTCGTTCGCGATTGTTATTCAACAATTAGACGAGGAGTTACGAGACGCGGTGTGCATCTTCTATCTGGTGTTACGAGCGTTGGATACGATCGAGGACGACATGGCCATCGACAACGCGGAGAAAGTACCGCAGCTTTTGAAGTTTCACGAGGACATATACGATCCGGAATATAAACACTTAACGTGCGGAGAGAAACATTACAAGACGCTGATGGTAGAATATCCGAAAGTGACGAACGTTTTCTTACGATTGAAGAAGCCGTATAAAGACGTCATCGCGGACATCACGAGACGCATGGGAAAAGGGATGGCGGATTTCATCGAGAGCGAAGTGAACACGTTGAAAGACTGGGACGTGTACTGCCATTACGTCGCCGGGTTAGTTGGGATTGGTCTGTCAGATTTATGGGCCGGATCAAAGTTGGAAGAGAAGAAGTTCAAGACTGAAATGGAGGATTTAAGCAACGCCATGGGGTTGTTTTTACAAAAGACGAACATCGTGAGAGATTATTTGGAGGACATACAGGAGATTCCGAGACCGAGAATGTTTTGGCCGCGAGTGGTGTGGGGAAAATACGCGACGAGCTTGGACGACTTGCAATACAAGAAGAATCGAACGAACGCGGTGCATTGTTTGAACGAGTTGATTACGAACGCGCTGACGCACGCGTGCGACTCGTTAGAGTACATGAGCCGAGTGAAAACGCCGTCTATTTTTCGATTTTGCGCGATTCCGCAGGTTATGGCTATAGCGACATTAGCGGAGTGTTACGATAACGGGAAGGTGTTTGAAGGCGTGGTTAAAATCCGAAGGGGCTTATCGGCTCGCATCATGTTATCGTCCAACGACACGTATCAAATCGGGCAAGGTTTCAAACACTTTGTGAAGATTTTGAAGAACAAAGTGCGAAAAGAAGACCCGAACCGTAAGGAAACCATGCGATTATGCGATTTGGCCACGGAGAAAGCGCAAGAGATGATCGATTCGAGCGACCGAGGGAAACTGGAAAAGTTACGAAACGCGAATAACGACCAACCGTTGTCCATGGGCGTTAAAGTTGGTTTGTTGACGTTATTCGGCGGGTACGCCGCGTACGCGTTCAACTTGGAACAAATGCGCGAGAGCATGGGATTGAACCCGAAAAACGGCGCTCGTTGGGTGGACCAAATGCAACAGGTCTTTGCCGTCATGGGTGTTTTGTTTGTGATGTTTTTGATGTACTCCACGCGGCGCACTCGGCGGTGATGATGGACTCTCCCATCAGAGCGTCGAGACCAAAGAGCGAAAGAGAGAAGACTCGCATACTACTATAGAGAAAGAGAAAGAGAGAACGAAAACTATGACAACACGAAAAAACAAACTCACCGCACTAAAGTTAAATATGTTATCGTTGCGTTCGCGCGCTCGTACTCGTCCCGTCTCGTTTAAAGGATTCCTCGAGAGTTTGCGCGAATATTATCTGCGAATCGTTTTCCACATGTTTTGGGCTGCTTTTCTTCACATTCCTCAAAACATTTTCCTCTCTGGGAATGTACATCTAAAAACGCCCCAAATATGCGCGCACGCGTCGTGTACTCTCTCCTCTTCGTCACTGTCCTCGTTGTTTTTAGCGAGAGCTTTTGTTTCGCGAGTAGTACCACCACCAAAAACACTGCCGTCTCGCAGGCTTTGCAGCGGGGACGACGACGATATTTGTTGGAAGAAAAACCAACGGCATCGGACGCACGCATCCATCTTCACCGGTCGCTGTTTATACCACCGAAAGAAGGCGAAGAAGAGAAAGAAAAAGGAGAGAAAGAAACTCAGAAGTCTGAAAATGAATGGCGCGGCGCGGAAACGAAAACGCTCGCGAACTTGCTCGAGTTGGAGCAAAAGTATGGGAAGATGATGTCTGATTTTCGAGAACAGAAAGGAGGAGGCATGTCGTTGGCGGATCTCGATCGAATCGGAGACGAGTATCGAGCGGCGTCGAGGGCACACCACGAAGAGCTGGAACGGGCGAAGAGCATGCTGGGAAAGGAGGGCGGTGATAGAGATAGTGGTGACGATAGACGTAGTGATGATAGCGATGAGAGTACGATCCCTCGTACCGACGGCGGTATTGATAATAACGAAAACATCGACGTGAACGACCGGGCGACTCGCGAGCGATTTTTTAAAGCTCGAGCGAGGAAAGAGGACGACGAGTTGATCGTTTTCGCAGTTGGTGACACGAGAGATCACCGAAGAGTGACGAAAGATCCGGCGATTGCGACGATTAGTACCGATTTCGTCGCCAACGTGGCGTTGAATTTGAAAGCGATGGGCATCGAACATTACGTAGTCGTGGCGAGTTCGAAAGAGTTGTGCGAGACGTTAAAAACGAGATACGCGGAAGTGTTCGGGGAATACGGTTCGTGCGGGTTCTCTACCGCGTATACCGAGAACGCGCAGCAGCTGGAAAAGTGGAACTTAAAAGTAGGCGATATGTTTTTACTCTGGATGCAACAGTGGTTGTTCGTCTCGCAGGCGATGGAATATGGTTATAGCGTCATGAGAGTCGATTCAGACGTCGTATTTTTAGAAGACCCGTATAAGATTATAAACGGGCCTTTGATGTCTCCGTTTCGGGTGATTTCGCAGACGGATTTGTTCGCCGCGAATACGCGGCCAAAGTGCGATAGGAAAGTTGACAAAGCGACGTTGACGGAGGAACGAAAGCGGTACTCCGCGGCTCTCGGAAACGATATCGTTTTGTGCGACGACGCGGTACCAAACGCGCTCTTAAACATTGGGTTGATTTACTTTCGTAAGTCGACTTTAACGCCGCACAAAGAGACGGCACTGTACGATTTTTTCGTGAAATTGAACGGAAAGTTTCAAAGCATTTTGGAAGATCAAAACGCCGACGGGAACGCCGAACGATTGCTCGATCAACCAATCTTTCGCGACGTTATGAACCAATTCTTCGTCGGAAGCTTTAAAGTTGCCACCGCTGGAGATGGAATGAAATCGATGTACCAACACAAAGCGTGTCCTCACGACGACGCGAATGAGTGCGAAATCATTCAAAAGGAAAGAAAAGTAACCGCACTTTCGTTCGTTGAAATCTCGAAACAGCCGAGAAACCTCGGCGACACCATCGTTCCGGAACTCGTTCTGGGTGCTCCGGATTGGTTTTTCGGACGCGGTTGTCTTCGCGGCGTCGCGGATGGTACGAAAACCGTCCGCTCTATTCGCGATATGATGACAAAAGCTAACTTAGACAAATCCGAATATCCTATTGGGAAGGACACGTGCCCGGCAAATCCGCGCGCCGGAACGAGTATGAGAGCGCCTGGAAAAGCCGCGAGAGGTGGCGGATTAGTCGCGGTCCACGCCGTATACAGCAAAGCAAAGAAACGTGTCGACGCAATGCGCGCGTTAGGATGGTGGCGCTTGGACGAAGACTCTACAACGACTCAAAAGGACGACGACGCGTGCGAAAACAACTCGGGTAACGCGAACGGCATCCTCTTCACGCACACGTACTTTCGCCAAAACGAAATCGGGTATAAAGCGTTCGTTTGTGCTGGAAAACCGAAAGCGGTCGGACAGTGCGCCTGTTGCTCCGGCGTTCCCGAAATTACTTTGGAAAAGGAGTTGAAGTTCATAGAATACGCCGCGGACGACCAAATTCGCCCGGTCGGGAATACGGAAAAGTTACAAAGAGTCGCGCACGGATGCGGCGCTTTGGACGATTTCAACGGGGGTTGGAACGAGTTTTGGAACTAATAGAAGAAGATAGCAGCAAACAGTATGTACGCGTAAACGTATTCATAGCAACGAAAATAAACTAACGCAATCTAATCGTATCCGTCCATTTTATCCGTCAACTCGCTCGCTTTATTCGCGCCTTCGATCCCTTTCGTCCACAAAATCGCGCTCAACGGGAACCCCGTCACGATGAACCACCCTAATATTGGTTTGTACATCCCGCTCGAAGCGTCCACGACGCCGAAAATTGGTTTCGAAAACGTCCACTCGAACACGCTCCCCGTCGCGGCGAGTAAGGTGATCAGACTTCCCAAAAGGAACACAGGCCACGGGAACTCGCCTGATTCTTTCGAAAGTTTCTTTTCCATCTCTCGTCGCTCCCACGGGGGGATGTCTTCCTTTTCCTCTTCTTTACTGCTCTCGTTGCCATCATTTGAAGTTGCCATCATCGTGGCTAAAAAGTGTCCTCGCGTCGTTCGTTTTAAAACCGAAACCTTGCGTTGTTGTTGTTGTTGTTGTTCGTGGTGATGAGGTTGGTCTCGACGGGGATATCTTTGAAACGTCATCGCATTTCTTTTCGTCGAAGACGAAGACAAGGAAGAGGAAGAAGAAGAACACGACGCCGCGCGGTGCGAAAACGACCTCATCCTCGACGACGACGACAAAGTTTTGGCTCTCGTGAATACTAACACAGCAGCAGCAGACGAAGAAGACGAAGAAGATATCATCGTGCAAGTAGTATATCAGGAAGGAAAAAAATGACGATTTTTTGCGAAGGAATAAAAAACGACAAGCAGACAAGTCTTTTTTATTATGTCTTTGATTTTATATAAACAAGTGTCGTAATAATAATAAATAATTTTTACCGCGGAGAGACGATGGAGAAGAAGAAGTCGATTCTTCTTCTCCCTCTCTCTCTCTCGCTTTCTTTTCACTTTGTCGCGACAAAGCGACGCCTCTCTTTTTCTTTTCTTTTTTTTGTTGTTGATGTATGTATACGTTTAATAATCGCGTCGTCGTTTTCGAAACGCTTTCTTTTCGAGAAAGCGCATTCGTTGTTGAACGCGGCGGGGAGAGACGGTTTTTCTTTTGGTGAACGAAAGATTCCGTGAGGAATATTACGCTTTACCAGCATCGGCGCTGTAGCCGACAACTTCCATGTCAGTCGGCAAGATGCCGTGCAAGAACATGGCCAAGATCGTACCGATGGAGTACGGCGTGGTCAATAAGATGAGAATACCGTCTCTGATGCCTCGTTCACCTTTGTTGCAGTCGGCGCCTTCGCGGAACGGACCGGTGCACGCCCAAAACGGCGCGGTACCACCACCCTCTCTTTGGTCGCCGAAGATCCACGGGACCGCGGTAACACCCAAACCAACGCCCATGGAGATGGCCAAGATGATTCGGTTTCTGCGAGAATTTAAGTCGGCTTTGGAGACGACCGACAAGCCGGAGACAAAGACGTTGCAGAAGAGAAACGTCGTCATGCCACCAACCACGGCATCAGGCATGGAAGAGATGATGCCAGAAATCTTGGATAAGACGCCCAACGCGATCAACCAGAGACCGCAGCATACGCCAGCTCTTCTGGAGGCACACTTGGTCAAAGCGATAACGCCGTTGTTTTGGGAAAACGTGGTGTTAGGCATGCCGGTGGCCAAAGCCGCCCCGAAGGAGCATATGCCGTCCGAGAGTAAACCACCTTGGACAGATTTGTCAAATTCTTCCGATTCAGTGTCTTCCTCGGACGCTTCGTACGTGGCGGTGAGATCACCGATAGTTTCAACCGTTGTGACCAAGAAAGCAATCAACAACGGCAATACAGCCGGACCGTAAAAGCCAATCGGAAAGTTTTCCACCCACGCAAACGTAATCGGTTCAGCATTTTCAATCTTAGTGTCCGGAACGAATTTGTTACCTTCCGCTCTGGAAACACCGGCGACGAAGTAACCAAAGAGCAACGCGATGATAACGTTCGCGTTTTTCATGAACGGCGAGCCGAACAATTCAACAAGAATGAGCATGAACACGACTGAAAAACCAAGCCCGACATATTCCGAAGAACCGAACGGTTTGATAACATCACCGTTACCATCGCACGTAGCTTTTCCACCTGCGGTTCCACCCGGGAACGGCGCAACACGTTCTGTACCGTAATTTGGGCCGAAACCGACCAAATTATAAACCTGGGGGTTATTCTTCCAGGCCATTTCGGCGCACACGGCGCCGCCGCCCCAGTACTTGATCCCAGTCGCCGTCAAACCGGCGCCGATGAGCATAACCGCAACACCAGTGACAATGTTCGGAAACATTCTTCGTAACTTATCCTTCGGAACGAACGACAAGACAACTTCGAGCATGGCGCACACCATCGTCGTACCCAACATCTTCCCATACGCATCTTTCCCGGAGTACCCCTCGCTCTTCATCGTACGGATAGCACTCTCATAAATGGGCAAAAACCCAAAAGACGTGCCCAAAACGGACAACATCCCTGTCCCGAACACGTATTTCGTGCCCGGAATCTTAAACTGAATGCAGTTCAAAATGGTAAAAATACCAGATAAAATGAGCGAACACGCGATGGCGTATTGCTGCATGTCCAGGTTTGAGCCAGGACCAGCCTCCGAGACGGAGAATCTCATCACGACGTACGGAGGTACGATGAGACCGCCAACCATCGCGAACGCGTGTTGGAGGCCCATGACTAAAGCCACGAGGATTGGGAGATCGTCGTCCTGTTGTTGGAGGATGCAAAAAAAAATGTGAGCGTTCGTTGTTGTTAGTTTCTTTTGGTAATTAATGATGATTTAAGGGGGGAGGTACACCTCCTCCTCAAAAGAGTCGTTTGAAATCGACGGGAAAAATGGCGCTTCTCGCTTTCGCGGTCTCCTTTTCCCTCCTCCAAACGCACACATCGACTCAAAAACGTGCACAAAGTACAAAAGAACATTCATTTCGTCGAATGCACGCGCTGTCTCATCTGATTTTCCCAGAATTGAAACCGAAACTTCGTCGTCTTCTGATGATCTCCACGGGGGGAAAATTCAATTGTGGCGGGAAAATAATTGGAGGAGAAGAGAAAAAATAAATCGACCCCGGCCGCAAAAACAGACACATAAGGAAGAACGATTCAAAAAACAACATCGATATCGATCGATCTGGAGATGATTATGATATACCTTGCGAAAGAATTGCATTTTCCTCGTGCTCTTCCCCCACGGAACCGTCGGGAGGCACAAGGCTGCGAAATCAAAATTACCGATGAGTTGCACCATGGTGTTTTTTTTTTTCTGATTTTTTGTGACGTATTGCTTAATATCTCTTTCCTCTCGACCACCACGCAAAGCCCTCTTTCAGGGAGACTTATGAATTTTTAGCACAATGCACTCATTTTTTCTGATTTGTGAGAGAGTTTTGAGGCATTTGAAGAAGGGACTTTTAAGAGGAGTCCGAACGAAAGTTTGCGCGAGTGCGCACGTTTTGAACGCTTTACCTGAATTGAGCGCGGCGCGTGAAAGCAATGAGTGTTCTGTTGCGCGCTCTTTCAGTCGTTTATAAGTTAGAAATTTTTGAAAATTCTTGAAAATTTGAATGCTGACGAGGACGTTTTCTTTCTCCTTCTTCTTTTTCAGAGGAGTACGTTGTTCTTCACATAGTACGAGAAGAAGGAAAAGGGACGAGACGCAGAAACACACGCGCATATATACCCGATACTATTCGTCTCGCGATAATACTATAAATAACACAACGCATGCACACAAAAACAACAACGAGAACTTTAGTATTATTACTAGTAGTATTTAAACGGCAACTTTCGGCGCTT
>Ga0255765_1003179_pt1 | contig 17817 bp, 11 predicted proteins | sample 041ome_8_FD_179965 | JGI IMG/M metagenome (GOLD analysis project Ga0255765, IMG submission 179965) | Coastal salt marsh microbial communities from the Groves Creek Marsh, Skidaway Island, Georgia - 041407BS metaG (version 2) | ecosystem: Environmental > Aquatic > Marine > Intertidal zone > Salt...
ACAAAGACGAGAAAAGAAGAAAGACTACTCTCTCCACTAAGATCTCTCTTGCCTTCTTCCTCAGTTCTTCCTCAGTTCTTCTCTCAAAAAAAAATCACCTTTTTTTGAAGGAAAACAAAAAAAAAAAGAGAAGAAGAAAACCAATTTTTAATGGGAGAAACCAATTGAGTGAGAGAACAATTTTTTACATTTACATTTGGGTGTTTTCACATCAAACAGGTCTTTTCTGCACAAATCGAAACGCGCTTTACACTAATAAAAAACACTACCACGAAGTTTTTACAAACGCGAGTATAATAATAAACGAATAAAACATAAATATGGAAACTTTAACTTTAAGAGGCGTCCTCGAAGGGTAGGTTTTCTCGTTCGCGTTTCGTATGTTTTTACCTTTTTTATATGCGCGCGATTTTGTTGGATTTTTTTCCTCCTTTTTATACGGAGTCGTATTAGGTTCAAGAAATCATCATCGTCATCATCAATCATCTTCATCCGTCTTCGGCTGCCTTTTTGATGGTGACAATGATAGATTTTACGACGACGACGACGTAAACGACGACGCATCATATGTGTAGGAGTAAAACGCGTTTTGTGACTGACATTCTCTTCTTCTTCTTCATAATAATAACCAACAAACACGAACGTAAAAAAAAACAGACACGAAGGCTGGGTGACTTCCATCGCCACTCCCCTTGATAACTCGGACATTCTCTTGACCTCGTCCAGAGATAAATCCGTCATCTTGTGGACGTTGACCAGAGAAGAAGGCAACTACGGCTACCCGAGAAGACGCTTGCACGGTCACTCGCACTTTGTCCAAGACGTCGTCATCTCCTCGGACGGGCAGTTCGCCTTGTCCGGTTCCTGGGACGGTACCTTGAGATTGTGGGACTTGAACTCTGGAACAACCACGAGACGATTTGTCGGTCACAGCAAAGACGTCTTGTCCGTCGCGTTCTCCGTGGACAACAGACAAATCGTCTCCGGCTCCAGAGATAAGACGATTAAATTGTGGAACACTTTGGGCGAGTGCAAATACACGATTCAAGAACACGAAGGCCACACGGAGTGGGTTTCTTGCGTTCGATTCTCCCCGGCACCGTCGAACCCGATCATCGTCTCGTGCGGTTGGGATAAACTCGTCAAGGTGTGGAACTTGAACAACTGCAAGTTGCGAACCAACTTGGTTGGCCACACCGGGTACATCAACACCGTCACGGTGTCGCCGGATGGCTCTTTGTGCGCCTCGGGCGGTAAGGATGGCGTCGCCATGCTCTGGGATTTAGCGGAAGGCAAGAGATTGTACTCTTTGGATGCTGGGGATATTATCTACTCCATGTGCTTCTCGCCGAATAGATATTGGTTGTGTGCCGCCACGCAATCGTGCGTGAAGATTTGGGATTTGGAGTCCAAGAGCATCGTCGACGAGTTGCACCCGGAGTTCCCGCCGGTTGGTAAGAAGTCCATGCCGCCGCACTGCACCTCCTTGCAATGGTCCGCGGACGGTCAAACTTTGTATACCGGTTATTCCGACAACAAGGTTCGCGTCTACGTCGTTTCCAGAGCCTCCGCGTTCTAAATTTTATATCATTTCGAAATGAATTTGGTGACGAGAGATTCTACGCGATGGCACCCACAGCAAAAAAATCTAGAAGAGTAGTTTTTTCTAATATTTAAACGAATACTAATAAACGTATGGATTATGTTTCGCGTTTGTTTCTCTCTAATGCTCTCTATTAAATGCTCTATCTATGTTTTTCTTCTACGCGATCGATGAGTGTAAACTCCGCATTTTCTTACTTCTTTCTTTTCGTTCCGCCGGCGCTCCCCGATTCCTCCTTTATCGCCGCGTCCACCTCTTCCTCGATGCCACCGCTCCCTCCTCCTCCAACCACGTTCGCGCTCGCTCTCCTTTCCGCCTCCTCTTGCTTCCTCGTCACCTCTACCTTCCTCAGATCTTCCATCGCCAAATCCGTCTTCGTCTCCACTATTTGATTTTCGATGTCTCTCAAAGCGTCGTCGCACGTTCTCTTCCACTCTCTCACAGTCGCCAACATCTTTTCCACTCTCCCACTTTTCCTGTCTGGGTCTCGTCCAATCGCTGAAAAGACTTCAAAAACCGACAGTTCTTGATTCATCTGTCCTTTCACGATCCCGGGCGATATCACTTTCTCGATTAAAAAATCCTCCAGTTCTCGCACAGAGTTCAAGTGCAACTGTTGCATCAAGATCTCGTAGGAGAGAACTTTCGTTTCGTACGATAAAGATGCGACCGATAACTGCTTCAACTTTTCCTCTTGTTTTTCGTTTAATATAACTTTTAACGATTGTTGTTCGTTTTGTTGTTGTTGATGATAATACTCATCGAAAGTGCCGAACGAAAACAAGTCCAGAAGTCGAGCGCTCTTCTCTCCGAAAACGTTTCCGTCGTCGGTTTTTCTTTTCATTCGTAATCGCTCCAAAGCGTTCGCGAGCTCCGCGAAACCGGAATAGACGTTCGAAGAGGACGTCGCTTTCGTCGTAATTTCGAAGACTTCTTCCTCCGATATGTTATTCGAAGCATCGTTCTCGATCATCGATTGGACGTAAGATGAGATGGGAGATGAAGAAGACATGTTTTTTTTTTAAATGACGACCAAAAACCAATCGAAAACCTTTCAACTATGTAACGGTATTTTACTACGTAATAAATATTGAATCTCATACTTTATTAGTACAGCGAATGATGACTTCTACAAATGATGATGGTTTTGCGCTCATCATTATTACTCTAATTCTCATTTTCTCTCCTGTGTCGTCGTCGTTTATGTCGTCGTTAACTCCTCGACTACGGCGCGTAACATTCGATCGCAACTTTCTCGCGGCGTCGTTGGACTGGCCATTAAATACAAAACGTTACCAATCGGACGAGCTTGGATGCCGTATTTTCGTAACTTTAAGACGACATCTTTGGCGATGTTGGAGGCGTATCCAGTTGGACCACCGTCGGGGACTTTTAATTCCATCGCAAAGACGCATCCGACGGAAATGATTCTCTCGACGGAGTCTAAAGCGCTGAGTCGTTTCAAGGTTGTTTCGTCCCAGAATTCGTTCAATCGAATTGATCTTCTCGATTTTGATGTTGTTGTTGATGATGATGTAAAAGAAGAAGAAGAAGAAAAAGATAAATTTGGATTCATAGTTTCGTCCGTATACACCTTCAAAGCTTGCGCGGCTACCGCGCATCCAATCGGGTACGCCGTGTACGAGTGGCCGTGTAAAAGCGCTTGCGGCTTCCCCGGTCCGTAAAACGAATCGAAGATTTCTTCCGTCGTTACAGTAGCCGCCATAGGAACCAAGCCACCAGTTAACAATTTTGCGTAACACGAAATATCCGGCGTTTCGTAATCGAGAAGTTCCCAGGCGCCTTCTACGCCCAATCTCCAGATGCCCGCGAAGACCTCGTCCAGGACGACTGGAATCTTTCGTTCCTTACATTTTTGCATCAAGATGGATTGAAAGAGAGGATCGATCAAGATCATTCCGCCGGCACCGTGTAAGACGGGTTCCATGATTAATCCGCCAATTTCAGGCGCCTCGCCGGATTTACCGAGACGTTCGGCGTTGTCGAGAACGGAGTCTATGAGCGCCTGGTATCGAGCCGCCGCAGAGGAAGCTTTTCTCTTCTTCACGTCAAACACGTCCGCTTTATTCTCGAATCGGTCTAAAACCACCGCAGCAGTCGAAGAAGTCTGCCCCGAGCCTTTTGCTACAACTAACTCCTCCGCGCATTCCACCGTCCATTTCTGATTTTTCAACCCAATTGTAGGCGCGTTCAAAAACAATCCTCTCGGTTCGTACCAAGGCGTTTGTAAACTTCCGGTAAAAATTGAAGGCGATTGCATGTCCATCGCACCTAACGTGTCGCCGTGATACGAACCATCTAAAGCTAATATTCTAAGTTTTGGTAACGCATTCAACACGTTCGCATCATTCGCTTGTTCAGCGCGTTCAATGCCGTCTTTCGATAGTAAACCAAGATTAACGTACCGCTGTCGAAAGGCCATTTTAATGCCGACTTCCGTCGCCGTGCTTCCGTTATCAGAGAAGAACACTCTTTTACCCCACGTTTTCGCTGGGCCGTTAAGTATACCTTTAGCCGCTTCCAACGCTGGCACGTGCGCGTTTTCAGGAAACATAACGTGTCCGTATCGACCGCACGCGTGCATGAGCGCTCGATGTAAACTCTCGTTCGCTTTGTCGCCCGTAATGCCTTGCGTCCACCACGAAGCGGCGGCGTCGAATCTGTGCTGCACTGTTTCCGTTTTCTGGTCGTAAATGACAAAGTCATCCTGCGATCTTCCATCGATTACTGCCACCATATCTTTCTTAACCATCTCGTGCTGCGTAAACGGCCACCACAAAGTATCCAAAGCATCCTTTGCTAATCCGTTCAACTTTTCCACGCGTTTCGCGTGCCATTGAACAAGATGGGCGTACATGTCTCGAAACGCGTCGTTTTGCGCGTGAACCCACTTTTGTCCATCGCCTTCGTGTGGAAGTTTTGGTAACGAGAATACTTTCACGTTCGATGGGACGTTCTTTGCGATCGCTTCGTGGTTATCGTAGCCTTCGTTGCTTAAAACGATACACGCGACGTCGTATCCTCTCAGAAGTAAAGACTCGTACGATGTCAACGTCACGGAAACGCCGCCTAATCGTCCATCGCCAACTAATATTGCCGGTAATCGACACCTCGCTAACACGTTCGATTGTAAATTTCCGGAAGATGAGGGAGAAGCAACTCCTCCGGCGGTTTCCACGAGCGCGAATTTGTTGTTGTTGTTGTTGTTGTTGTTATTTAAATCGTTATTATAAAACTCCTCCAATCGATTTCGCACGGCGTTCACGACGTCCTCGTCCGTCACCGGTCTCCCTTCCAGTTTCTCCGCTATGTGCGGTCCAGCGGCTATTTTCCACGCAAACTCCGTGTGACACCAGACGTTGTTAATAATGTTCGTGTTATTCGTAGTATCATCGGTAGTCGTCGTGTCTGACGTTGTTGTTGTTGTTTCTGTGGAAACGCTGCGACACTTTGCGGCGTGCGCGCCAGTCGTCACTCTTCTTTTGATAGAACTGCCGCCGCTTTCGCTTTCGCCGCTATGCACACAATCGGCGACGAATTGCGCGTCCGAATCTTCCGGGAACCCAGTTTGTACTGGTTTCAAATACAAACACGAAGACGAAGAACTTTTCGCCGCCGCGTTGATTACCCCCCCGGAAACGAGCGTTTTCCCAACCGCCGTGTTACTCCCCCAGACTTGAAACGCCGGGTACGAGACGTTTATTGTTGTCGTTTTATTCTCCTTCTTCTCGTCGTCGCTTGTTTCACTTTTGCTCCTATTCCTACTCGTACTCGTGGTGGTGGTGGTGGTAGTGCTGCTGCTGCTAAACTCTCGTCCTCGTCGTCGTCGTCGTCGTCTGGTGTTTTCTTCCTCCTTTTTGTCGTTCTTGTTCAATGAAAACGACGTCGACGTTCCAAATCCTCCTCCTCGTCTTCCTCGTCGTCTGTTTTCCTCTTTGTCGTTCTTTATCAAAGCAGCGTTAGTCGATGATGATGATGACGACGAGGCGCTTTTTCTCATCATCATCGTCAGATTCCCATCGTCGTCGTCGTCGTTTTCATCGTCGTCGCGACACCCGCACGCGTAACGCTGCCATCCTCGTAAAACTCTTCTTCCGTGTTGTTGTCGTCCTCGCGAGGAGGAGGAGGAGGAGGACAACAGCATCGACAACACCATTTTGCTCTTCTTCTTAAACATCTTCTCGTTTCGTAGTTACTCACAAAAAAAGTTCTCTCATTCAGAAGCGCATATGCAGAGAAAGAAACGAACACAAAAACACTCTTTTTCAAAAAAGTGCATCGATCGAAAAGAGAGAGATGAAAAAAGTGAAAAATTCAGGGTTCAAAGCAGAAAGAATTGAAGAAAGAAGAAGATATTTTTTCGATCAAAAAAGTTTTCGACTGAAAAAGTTTTGGTCGTTTTTTTGCCTTCTTTCTCGTTTCCTCTTCTTCACTGATTGGACTGACGCGATCTCACGCATCGTAACAGACAGTTAGTAGAGTATGTCTCAACAACATAAAGTGATCGTCATCGGCGGCGGCTTAGCCGGCTTATCCGCCGCACACACCATCTTAGAAAACGGAGGCTCGGTCGTGTTATTAGATAAGAGCGCTTTCTTAGGCGGGAACTCGACCAAAGCGACGAGTGGTATCAACGGTGCGTGTCAATTCATTCGTGTGATTGTGTTCGTCTTGCCGCCGATCTCTCTTTCGTCGTAATCTCTTTCTTTTTTAACGAAGAGATTGAAACGACGCGCAAACAAAAAACAAACGTTTTATTGCGTGCACTCGTAAACATCATCGTCATCATCGTTCACATCAAATAAAACGAGAGACAACTTCAAAGCAGCGCTTTCTTCTCATCTCTTCGTTTGAGAATAAAAATAATTCTCATCTTGTCGTGATGACTCAGAACGAAAAGAGAGAGAGAAAAAGGCTCGAAAAGTGTTCTGTGATTGAATTTTTTTCTTCGATTAAAAATTTTCTTTCATTTTTTTCAAAAACAACAACAAAACAGTGATAAAAAAAGACTCACACAACTTCAAAAATTTTCTCTATTCTCTCTATATAATCTAAATTCAAAATAAAGGAGCACCGACGAAAACGCAAAAACTGGTCGGCGGCATGGCCGCGCGAGACTCCGCGGAGGCGTTCGAACAAGACTGCTTAAAAGGCGCAGCTGGCGTGAACCACACGACGGCACCTGAACACACGATTCCTTTGGCGAAAGTGTTAGCGCACGGAAGCGGAAGCGCCGTCGATTGGCTCGTGGACAGATTTAATCTCGATTTGAGTTTGATTTCGCAGTTAGGTGGACACTCGTATCCGAGAACGCACAGAGGGAAAGCGAGATTTCCCGGGTTTACCATCACGTACGCGTTGATGGAAGCGTTAGAGGAGGTGTGCGAAAAAACGAATAACGAGAAAGCGCAGATTATCACCAAGGCGAACGTGAAAAGGTTACTGAAAGACGCCAGCGGACAAGTGGTTGGGTGCGAATATTCAGATAAGAAAGGACAAACGCAACAGGCGTTTGGACCAGTGGTGGTGTGTACCGGAGGGTACGGCGCGGATTACACGAACACTTCCTTGTTATCGAAATATAGACCGGACGTGACGAGTTTACCGACGACCAACGGCGACCATTGCACGGGCGACGGGATTAAAATGGCCCAAGAGATTGGCGCCGGCGTCGTGGACATGGAATCCGTGCAAGTCCACCCGACCGGTTTAGTCAACCCGAGCGAACCAGAAGCGAAAGTTAAATTCTTAGCCGCGGAAGCTTTGAGAGGCGTCGGTGGTATCTTGTTAGATGCAAACGGGAATCGATTTTGCGACGAGCTCGGGAGACGGGATTACGTCTCCGGTGAAATGAACCGAAACAAAGGTCCGTTCCGATTAATCTTGAACGGTAAAGCGTCCAAAGAAATCGAATGGCACTGCAAACACTACGTCGGGAGAGGTATCATGAAGAAATTCAACTCCGGGAACGAAGTCGCCAGAGAGATGGGCATCGACCCGTCGCATTTACGAGAGACGTTTGAGAAATACAACCGGTGCGCGCAAACGAAAGCGTGCCCGTTCGGGAAGAAGTTTTTTCACAACGCGCCTTTGGATATGAACGACCCGACGTTTCACGTCGCCATCGTGTGTACGGTCGTTCATTACACCATGGGCGGTTTGAGAATCAACGATGATTCTCAAGTTTTAGACGCGAATGAAAGACCAATCCCGGGTTTGTTTTGCGCCGGCGAAGCCGCCGGAGGCGTCCACGGGAGAAACCGTCTCGGTGGGAACTCCTTGTTAGATTGCGTGGTCTTTGGCAGAGTGGCTGGGATGAACATCGTCAAGCAATTAAGAAGTGGTGGTGGTGGTGGTAACGTCAACGCGTACTCGAGAATAACCGACGCGCAAGGCGCGTTAAACAGAGTCGCCAACATCAACGGCCACTTCAATCCGAAAATGGGCGCCAAGACGACGGCGTCCTCCTCCGGAGGATTAACCGAAGCCGAAGTTGCAAAGCACGATAAAGAAAACGACTGTTGGGTGATTTTACACGGGAAAGTGTACGACGTGACGGAGTTTTTACCGGACCATCCCGGCGGGAAGAAAGCAATCATGTTGTTCGCCGGTAAAGACGCCACGGAGGAGTTTGACATGTTGCATCCGCCAAACGTGTTGAAGAAATATTTACCTCCCGAGGCGATGCTCGGCGAACTCGTCGGTTAAAGAAGGTTAAAGAAGACAAATGTTACCGGTAGTAATAACTACTACTACTAACACTACTACACATGAAAAGAAAAGAAAAGAAAGAGAGAGAGAGAGAGAGAAACGAGAAGACGTTGGCGACGACGCGATTGACACATACACCCCACATATAAAAAAATCGACTACTGTAGTACTTTTAATCATAATTCATTGGAATCCATTCTTCGTATTATCATAAAAAACGGCTCTCTCTCTTAGTATTATGCTTGTGGTGGTTGATTTCTCTCTCGCCCGCCGCGCCGCTGCTTTAAAACACTTGGGGCCTCGTTTGCACGACGAACAATTTACCGTCTTCCGTGATCGCGCCTTCGATATCTTGCGCCGACCCGAGCAAATTTTCAATCTCCATGCCGCTCTTGGCAATCGCGCTCAACATTTGGTTCCTGAAATCTTCGTTGTTCGAAATCGGTTCGTTCGTATAATCGATGGATTCTAAACTCGGCTCGTTCATGCACACAGAGTCGTATAAACCGGCGCCGGCGAACCCTTCTAAATCCTCGCCGTTTGAATCCGATCTGAAAATCAACGTATTTTGTCGCGCGAACAATCCTTTCGATTTCGAGGGGAACCCGTTGATCGTCGGTCGATCTAAATCCGATTTCTTCACCGTGAAACTCAACGCGCGACCGGCAAAGTTACCAACCAACGCTTCGCCCATGCCGCAGACGAGTTCGCCGTAAATTTCAGTTTGGTCGTTCGTTTGCGGGTGCACCGTGTGTAACACGAACGCGTATTTCGCGTTCACCACCGGTTGACACAACACCGCCATGTTCAAATCGTCGTGATTCAAACCGGCTTTTTTACACGACAAGACCGCTCTCTCGTTGTACTTGGAAGCCCAAACGGCGCAAATGGTTCTCCAAGCTTCCTGGCCTTGTTCGGAAGTTTCCAAATCCCCAGGCCATGATAACTTTTCCTTAGTAAAGCACGATTCGAGTTCAGATTGTAACGCGTTCGGCGGTTTCAACGAAGAGATGGTTGACTTGATATCATCGATCAACGCACGGAAACCGTCGCCGTCTTTTGAGTCGTCGAATTGCTTCAAAGCGAGAATTTGAGACTCCAGCTTCGTTTTCACTTGCGCGTTCATTGGATCGTTCAAAGTCGCGTCGAACGTTCCGAACGGCAACGCCACCGAGGCGGGCAATTGAATCCAATTTGGCGTGCGTCCTCGCAATAATTCCAAATTTTTCGATTTACCGCCGACGACTTGGTCGTTGAATTCAGACGAATCCAACGCAAACTTACCGGGCCATTGCTTTTGCTTGATGGAAATTCCAGATTCGCCCAAGGTTTTCGCTTGAGAGGCGCCCGCGCCTCCGGCGGGTTGAACGTCCGCCAATTCGATAGACTTGACATCGATTTCATCTCCTTGCGCGTTCGGATGTAAAGAAACGCATTTGCCGTCCATCTGTTTCATCTCTTCCAAGACGTTGAAGTCAAAAACAGTCGCGAAGAACACTTTCTCGTTTCTCGCGCGGACGGAGACGTGCGAGAGAATGTCTGGCATGTCCGGCGTGATCACGCCAACGCAACCGACTGGAATATCTTCCTCACCAGAAACTCTTTTCGCGATGATAATCGTCGGCGTGGAATATTTAATGTTCTGCACCATGGACAACGCGTCGACGTACGCGACTTGACCTTTAACTTGCACCGGCGAAATGACTTGCCATCGACCCATTTGCGCGACGGCTCGAATCATAGGGTCTAACACGCGAAGCATTTGAGACAACGGAGCGGCTGGAGTACCTCTCACGATCTCTTCCGAGAACAATTGCAAAACGTGTTCGTCTACGTTCAATTTCGGTCCCATACTCATCGCGGTTGGCTGCAAGACGTTGATGTACCGTTCCGAGATTTCTCCTAAAGCGTTGCCTAAACGGTCGCACACGGCTTTGGCTTGTAATCCCCAATCGTTCGAACCGGATTTGGCGGACTGAATAACGTTTTGCCAATCTTTCAAGCAATAGACGAATTCTTGGTTTTCGCCGGTACTCAAACACAAGTTCTCCAAAACCATTCCGGTGATTTTCAAGACGTCCAGAGGCGCTCTCTTGCTCATTTCGGCGATCTGCGCCTCCATCACTTGTCTCACGGCTGCTTCCAACGCCAAGTCTAAGTAAATGACATCTTTCAGACGATCGTTATCTTTCCCATCCGGTTTCGTCCACTGCCATAATTCTCTTCTCGCCTCTAAAATGGCTTCCAACACGTTGAACGCGTCGCCGTTTTGTTCTCTTAATACTCTCGCGCACGTCAAGAGTTCTTCTAATCGAGGCGTGGCGACGTCGGCGACGGGCGGGATGTTGATTTCTTTGCCTTTGCACGCGTCTTGGTGATACCCGAGAACAGCCTCCGCGGCGGAATCTAAATCGGCGCCAGAATGCACCGCTTTCAATGTCCGTAAATACTCGGTTAAATCTCTCGTTAAACCTTCGTATTGGTCTCTCGAGAATTTCGGTTCCGAGCAAATCTTTCGGTCGTATTCGGACATTCGTTTGGCGTCGATGTTATTCGCGTGCAAATGAGCCCAGTAGACGTTGATATCGCAATCGGAAGCGATAAATTTTAACAACGCTTCGCAAATTGGAACGTCATCTGGCGACGTGTTATTATGCAACTTTTGGTGCCACTCTTCCATCATGCCGCCTTTGCAATTGTTCGTTTGCTGAACGGCTAAGATTTCGTCTCTGATGCGTTGACCGACGTCTCCGGTCCCTCCTCGGCCGATGGTCATCATGATCAATCGAACAACATCGCGGTAATTGCTTTCGTTTCGATGATATTTCGTCAACGCTTCCGTGCATCTCGCTTGCGCCGCACTGATTTCTCTCGGTTTGATGTTATAATCGTTGTTCCAAACGAGTTGTCGTAAAGCCATAAATCGGAACCAGGTAAACATGGCGAGTAAGCCGGCTTCGCCTTCGTCGTGGCAAGTGCCCAATAAATCAGCGGCGGCGTTGTAGCGGTGCATCAAAGATCGCGTGCACCCTTCTTCGGCGTTGCATATTTGATCGATGGAGTTTTGCGCGACGTTGTTCCCGTCTCTACCGAACGCGCCGATGTTCAACACGATATCGTCTACGTTCCATTCCTTCCTTTTGATGGGTTGAACCGATTTGACTGATTTGGCGTTGATCGTAGGAGGAATGGCCGGTTGGTTGGCAGCAAACGAATCGTCTTTTCTCTTGCGGTCTTTTCGGTCGCGATCTCGGTGTTCCTTCTTGTTCTTCCGTTCTTCTCTCTCTCTCGGTTTTTGATGTTCGTTCGAAGGCGCCGGCGCCAATTGGTCGGTGTCTCTGTGCGCGTAGAAATCGCCGTCGCCGTTTTTCACCCACTCGTCTGCGACGGTTCGTAACACGAAAACGATCCCTTCGTCGTTCCCACACGGAACTTCCAACGTCACCGCTTTCAATTTGTTGCCGCAATTTTCAAATTCTGTTTCCCAACTGTTCCCGGTGGAGCCCCAACTTCGAGGCGGCACGGTCGTCCACCCGGGAGGCGGTTGTCGCCACGTCCCGTCCGTTCTCGACGTGACGCCCCAGTGTAAATTGACATCAAAGTCAGCCTCGACGACGACGTGTAACTGCAACATGTTGTTCTTTTCTCTCGTTTCCACGTACATGTCGCGGACTAAAGCGGTTCCCGTTTGACTGGCGTCGTAATATTTGCCCCATTTGATGGAAGCGCCGTTGGAGCGAGACTCGCAGATTTGTCGCAACCTTTCGTTTCCTTTTCCTTCTTGTTGTTGCTGTTGTTGTTGTTGTTTCGGTGGCGGAGATGACGACGAAAACGACGACGATTCAGACGACGACGATCCTCCTTCCTCGATGATGCCGAATCGTTTCATAATCGCATCCAACTTAGCGCCGCCTTCCAACTCGCGAATGATAGACTCGCTCGCTTCGTTCAACATCGTTTCTCGTTCACTTTCGCTCACTTCCAGCCTTCCAGTTTCTTCCCACTTTGTAAACGCGACGACTTTGATCAAATTATCCAACGCGTTGGACGGTTTCACGTACGCGTTGGTAATCAAAGACTGATGAGAAGGAGGAGGAGGAGAAGCGGGAGTTGGCGATGAAAATGCGACTACTGGTTGTTCGGCTGCCGTTTTCGGAGCAGCAACAGCAGCAGCAACAGTACCATTACTACTACCAACACTACCTTTCTCGCCGTTTAACTGAATCACGAAATCCTTCTTATTCGGCCCGGTGATCCACTTCCCCGTCTCCTCGTTCTTCAGCGCGAAATGAATCGCCGTCGCCTCCGCGTCTAAAACAATCACCAACTTTGTCATCCTCGGAAACGGCGTTTGCATCGCCTTCTCTTTATACACCGTCGTCCCGGGTGGAAACAGCTCTCGCGGCAACACGTGCCACTTCTTCTTGTTTTCATTAGGACGAATAACACCCCAGTGTAAAATCAATCCTTTCGCGGGTAAGGAAGGTTCGCACTCCAACGCGACCGTGTGTATTCCCGACGACTTTGCCGTTTTCGCGTTTACGATTAATACGCGCTGATCTGGAAGTTCTATCTTTTGCGTGAACGTGTTTATCATTTCTTCTTTTGATGACATTTTTGCTGAAACTCTCACCACACCGAATGCTCCGTTATTCGTATTCCAACGACTCCTATGACTCCTATTTCTCCCAAGAAGGTAAAACTGTCGAAATCTTTGCTTTCGTTGAAACTGTTGTTGGTTCCATGAACTCCCTTCTCGTTGTTGTTTGATCGTCTGAATCGTCGTCTGCATCGTCGTCATCTCTTTTATTAAACTCTTTTAAACTCTCTCTTCTTTAAAAGAACGTCTTCTTCTGCTCCACGAGAACACTTTGCAATAACAAACACAACAATAGAACAGAGACGACGACGGCGGATGATGATGAGAAAAAAAGATTCAAAAATGTCTCTCTCTCGTAAAAGTCAAATCTTCTCTCTTTTATTACTAATGCTTTCTTTTCGTGTTAGAATACTAACAAAGGTCTTCGAATGATGATCCGAACGACGACGACGAGATGAAACGACAACACGTCTTATTAAACGAGATGATAGTATTGCGAAGTGAAAAAGTGTTCTTTCTTCTCTCTGTCTCTCTCTCTCTCTCTTTTACACTGTGTTTTACAACAAAACTCTTCTTCTTTTTTTTATGAAGTTTTGTATAAAATCTGATGAGACCACTTTTGAAAGAAGAGGAGAAAAGAAAGGAAAAATTTTGGCGAAGACACACTTACGTCCGCACAAAATGGTGCTTGTGTCCGTACAAAAAATTTTGGCAAAAGAATACCACAAACCCACAGGTTAACGGAGTTTCTCAAACCCACTGAAACCCTACTCTCATCAAGAATACAAAAAAAACAAAAACCCCTACTAACGCGCAAAAAAAAAAATGGTGCGTCCCCCGGTGGAAAGTCGCTTTTAGTGCTCTAACATGCGAGGTTTTAGGGTCCCCGGGTGGCAACGCACTCGCTGTGTTGTACCGACGGTATTGCGTGGAGCTGAACGTATACGACGGATGATATATATCGCGCGCGCGCGCAGGGAGGACGTTTTTTTGCTCGTATTTTTTTTGTATTCTTGGCGAGGGGTTCATCAGTGTTGGGTTTGAAAACTATGTTAAAAGTGGGTTTTGTGGTACACTTTTGCCAAAAAAAAACACGTTTTTCTAAAAAAACGAGCAAAAATTTAATTGGGTGTCACCCCCTCTCGCGCTCTTTCTCTTTATTATTAGGGGATTGACTTTACTTTAAATTGCAAACAACCCCTAGTGGTAGTAGTAGTAGTATATAAACGATGATGATGAAGACAAATAACGCAAAACAACGAGAACAACAACGTGAAAAAGATGAGCATAAAAGTTACGCGCATTACTTAAAAGCGGTGAGAGAAGGAAACGTGCACGCGTTTGATGATCTCGACGATGATGATGATGACGATCAAAAGTTGGAATCCTTTTTGGAGAAATCTTTAGCGAACGCTTCGTCTTTAAAAAAAGACGAGGATGACGACGACGAAGAGGATGAGAGGAGTTTTATACACGTCGCGGCCGCAAACGGACACGGAGACCTCTTAGAACTCTTCTTGAACACCAATTTGATGAAACAAAAAGGAGGAGAATTCTTAGAACACCCGGAAAAAGGGGAGTGGGGTGGCACCCCTTTGCACTCCGCAACGGCTGGAGGACACATGTCTACGGTTTCGATTTTATTAGCGGCGGGCGCAAACGCGAACGCGAAAACGCGAGGACGAGATTTAACCGCGTTACACTACGCCAGTTCGAAAGGGTACGGAGATATCGCGAGGAAATTAATCGAAGCAGGCGCGGACGTGAACGCGAAGGACGCGAGCGGGAACGCGCCGGCGCATCGAGCGGCGAGTCAAGGGCGGTTGGCCGTTTTGAAAGTGCTGTTTACGGAAGATACAGAGTTGGGGACGAAAATAGACGAGAGAGATAGTTGTGGGTCGACGCCGTTGTTGGTGGCCGCGGAGGCTGGCCAGGACGAGTGCGCGATTTTTTTGGCGAAATGTGGCGCGAACGTACACGCGGTCGATAACGAGAAGCATGGCGTTCCGGAGAGATTGCGAGGCGTTTTGAAATCAATATAATAGTAGTTATAAGAATGTTCGAAACATAGGAATAGAGAATAGAATTATTAGAGTGCGTAAAGGAGTAAAGAGAGTAAAGAGAGAGAAATACAACATGCATTTGTTTCAAAGGAAAAAGCAACTTTCAAAACCTACGCGTAACTCGTCCAAACGCAACCGCCGTCCGATGAGGACGACTTTACTTAATCCGTCCTCTTGGAGTTTTAACCCGTCGAAACCATCCGTTATTTCGTAAACATCTCGCACGCCTTGTAAAATAAGTGGCGGCGCATCGTTTTTACTTTTGCACTTCAGTATGCCTTTACACCGCAAGACGTCCGCGCCGTTTGGTTCGTTCCTCTTCTCCCAAAGCAAATCCTCGATCCAGTTTTCAAACTTTTCCTTATCGACGAAACCTTTCGCGGTTAAGCACACCGTCGTGATCGTTTCGTCGTGTTTACTAATAATACTATTGCTGTTACTACTTTTACTACTTTCTTCTATTCGCATGGCTAAATCTTTCGCGCCTTTTGCGAAAAACCTTTTCGTCGTCGTCGTTTCCTTCGTTTCTTTCATCAATCGACTCTTTACGTTTCCTTTATAACTCTTCTGATCCAAGACTTGGGACAAATCCACTTTCGACCGTTCACTGACGACCAACTTCGCGTCCGCATTTATACTCTCCAGTTTCTCTCGTATCCTTTTCAATTCTTCCTCTGTCTCGACTAAATCTGCTTTATTCAAAACAATCACATCCGCGTACGCTATTTGTTCTCGCGCCTCGACGTGTTCCTCCAACTGCCTCTCGATGTTTTTCGCGTCCGCGACGCAGACGACTGAATCTAACACCGCCGCATTTTCCATGTTGTCTTCCAACAAAGCGTCGTCTACCCATAACTCGCCACATATCGGTCCTGGATTCGCTAATCCGGTCGTTTCCAGTAAAATGTAATCGAACGCTTTCGTTTCGTCTTCGTCTTCTTTCGCTTCTTCTTTCACTTCTTCGCTTCCTGTCTGAACAACAAATTCATTCTTCTTCTTCTCCATCTTCATCAGTTTTTCGATCGTTTGTATGAGCGACCCTTTCACGGTGCAGCAGACGCACCCGTTATCGAGTTCTACCCATCCATCTCGTTGTTCTTGCGTTTCTGTGGTTGTCGTGAATGGTAACATCATCTTCTTTTCGATGCCTAAATCCGTTCCGAATTCGTTCAAAATGACGGCTATTTTCAACCCGTGAAGTTCAGTTTGATTCGAGTGTAAAATGTGGTTCACCAGAGTGGTTTTCCCGGAACCGAGGAAACCGGTGAGGACAGTTATCGGGACCACTTTATTCTTTTGTGTCTCATTCATATTCATACTCGTGTTAGTAGTATTGGTTCATGATTGCTTTAAAACTATGACGCATTTACTAAAAATATCTCTCTACAACAAACTCGTTTATTACTCTCTTTTGACAACAACACGTTCTGAAATCAAACCAAACGACGTTCGATAAAACGCCACGGCGGAAGCGAGGATGGCTTTCTCGTCGTCCTTTTCCACCGCGAGCATCAACGTGTGCGCTTTCAACGTCGCTCGCGCTCGTTCGAGCGATTTCTCCGTCTCGCTCAACTCCACGCCCCAAAAATCTTCCAAAGCGCGTAACATTTTCAAATCTCTCGTACTTTTATTAATGTTCTTCTTTATCTTCTTCGTTCCTTTCGTCTTCGCCGACGCCGATTCCAAGGAGAAGCCATACTTTTTCTTCTCTTCTTTCTGCATTCTCAGGAAGGCTTTTTGCGCTCTCTTCTTCGATCGTTTCAACGTCGCCGCGCGAGATTTCAAGTCAAACACGAGCGCGTCCAGCCACTGGACGAACATCTTCAACCCTTGCTTTGGCGCCGCTTTCGCGATTGATTCGATTGCTGTTGTTGCTTCATCATCTATTATACCACTCGTTTTCGTCGTCGTAAAGGTAGTCTCTTCTTCTTCTTCTTTTAATTCTTCTTTTTCTTCTTCATCTGGTTGTTGCGCGTTGCTTCGCCGCTTCGCCTCCTTTTGGTCTTCTTCTTCAATTTTTGAATTTTGAATATTTTCCAATTCAAAGTTCTCGTCGTCGTCGTCGTTTTTGTCGGTTTCGAGAGGAGGAGGAGGATTACGGGACGGGAAAGGAAGAGGAGGAGGAGTGCTCTCGTCGTCTTTTTTTGTCGTCTTAATTTGTACTAAAGGGCTGGCGCAATCCGTCGCTTCCACTAAAATGCCGAGCAAATTCGTCTTCGTCTCTTCTTTCTCATCGTTCTTCATTTTCATTCGTTTCGTATTATTCGCATTCGGCTTTTGCAACGAAGAGGCATCGTCGTCGTCGTCAAATTTTCTCGTCCGTTGCCTCTTCCTTTTCGTCGTCGTCAAAGTCGCGTTTTTCATCAACGTCGTCGTCTCGTTTAAAGTCGTCATCTTTCTTCTTCTTCTTGCGTCTGAAAGAAAGAAAGAAAGACGAATTCGTGTGCATGATAGTTAGGGTGTCAAACCCTAATAAGAACCACTGAAGAGAGAGAGAGGAAAAGGAGAGACATGTTTTCGACATTTTCTCTCCCCCATATCTTTCTTCTCTCTGCTACTCTCGATACTCTTTTCTCGTGAACACGAAGAAAAGAAAGAGAATTTACGACGAGGAGGAGGACGAGGATGAAAACGATTTGTTCCTCTCGTTCTTGTTCGTGTTCTTCTTAGGAGCACACAGTCTGTCTCGAGGAGGATTTTAAAAATTTCATTCACGCATCTCCTCTTTAGTAAAGATGAGTCAATGGAGTAAATGATGAAAAGAAAAGACAAGATATACTACTAAAAGACTATAGTATTCTACGCACTACCGGAGAGAG
>Ga0255765_1003190_pt1 | contig 17786 bp, 11 predicted proteins | sample 041ome_8_FD_179965 | JGI IMG/M metagenome (GOLD analysis project Ga0255765, IMG submission 179965) | Coastal salt marsh microbial communities from the Groves Creek Marsh, Skidaway Island, Georgia - 041407BS metaG (version 2) | ecosystem: Environmental > Aquatic > Marine > Intertidal zone > Salt...
GTTGCGTTGATCATCAGAACGATCAGTCTCAATAGAAACGTTCGTATACTGTCTTGTAATTCCTCGTCAGTGGCTTTGGTATCGAATGAGTATAATGTCGAGGATGTCACGGACGTGATGTTCCCACTCAATTGTCCGTTTGGAAGGAGTGTTGTTTGAGGGGGTAAAGGTGACGTATTTGCGTATGTGACATTTGAATCACTGGATGCTTCGAGGGTCAGAGCAAACCCTTTGGCGTACTCCACATTTCCCAAATTACTTGCTGTTGTCCACGTCACTGTATCGGAATACGTAATTCCAGTGGGGAAAGATGCAACCGCCGAATCTGCTCGGATGACACTCAGTGAATACGTTCCACGTGCTTTTGCTGGGAGTGTACATCGTAACACACTGGATGATACGTATGTCGTACTACTTGCATTTGTGGTCCCGATAACAACCAATGTGGCCGGACCGAACCCTGTACCATTGACTTGGATATATCCACCATCTAATCCGAGAGATGTATCATCGATCGGTACCCAATTGGCATCGGTAATTTGGACACTGTTGATGATGAGCGGAAGAACCACACCAGTCAAACTGCTTCCGTTTCCCACAAAGGAAGATGCAGTGACTGTCCCCGTAATATTCGCAACATTGGCATCAATACTACTCGCCTGAATCACGTCCAATGCTTGCGTCAATCCGGTGATGTTTGCTGCCACGATCCCCGACAGTCCACTCCCGTTCCCAACCAATGACCCGTTCTCTTCCTTGAGGACCACATTGCCCAGATGCAACGTGTTGGCAGCTAACCACAAACTTCCGAACCGTTTGTCAGCGCTTCCCAGATCGTATGTTTCGGTACCCGCAGGAAGGAGGGCATTGGGCGTCACTTCGAGGGCAGAGACACTGTTGGATGCGAGACCCATGGAACCCGTATCCGCATTCGCAAGAAACAGACCGGTCGACGAGGCATTGGCAAACGCGATACTCGGTTCCTGTGGACTGCCCTCCTCAAAAATCCGGATCTGGGCAGTGGGTTTGACTTGGCCACGGAAGGTTAAGACCATTCTATATATAGAGTTACATATTTAAATAGATGGCAAATCAGTAGAGTGCGTAAAACTCTGTAATGGCGACGTACCCATTGTTCACGATTCGAATGTACCGCGGATTGTCAGAACCATATTGCTTACATATATATTATTAATTCTTCAACGGGAATGCTGTTGGGACAAGGTAATTGGTTGCGGACGATACGCCGAAAACGGACCACAACTGTGTTGGGACCTGTCCACAGAGATGGAGACCACCGCTCACATCCTTGATAATGGTCGTATATCCAAAACACACAAAGTCGCTCACCTGTTTTCCTGCAAGAGATCCGTTTGCATTGATCACGGTTGCATAGGATCCTGATGTAGAATTCACTCCACACTGACCAGAGCTTTGAGATCCCCATGTTACCAACTCACCATTGTTCGAAAGTGCTGCAAAATGATAGTATCCACAATCCAGTTTGGTGAACGTTCGGCCACCTAATGCCGAGTACGTGTTCTGTATACAGTAGAAGATACTCGTTTGGTTGTTGGTCATATACGGATCATATGCACCATTATATCCATCAGTATCGGTCGGGCTCCAGTATGGCCGGTAGTATCGACTGTATCGGAGATGAAGTGTCCCGTCAGTGGCCAATATCCAAAGACACCTAGTTGCGTATTGGAAGTTTGTTACCACACAGTGAAGGATTTCTTTATTTCGGATCGATTCCACGGTATTTCCATTATTGTGATTGTCATTCGATAAGTCTCGCAAAGTCGGAGTCATTTGCCAGTTATTGTGGTACACGACTGTTGAATTCGACCCGTAATTATTATTCGCCGACAGGCCTTGCAAATAGACCTTGTTCTTACTCCACGCAACAAACATCTCATTATTATAATCTTTTGTCATCCCGATGATTGGTGACGGGGGTGGGGTTACCAAGCCTGTCGGTGTCCCCTGCGTGTAATACGTTGTTGAAGGGCTATACGTTCTAGAGATCAGATCTGGAATGTAATATCTTGTTCCATAAGTTCCATGCTGATTTATTACACCGTACCCCCATCCATAAATCTTACCCGATTGAGTTAGGTACATGTATGTAAGACCAGCGGCATTTACTTCTCTACAAAGTGGCCATCCATACGTCTCTGTAAAGTCAACAAAATCGGTGATGGATACTTTTTCCAGTCCAAGACCCAAATGACAAGATGTCGAGATTGACTCATTATTCCAATTCGAAACGTTCGCCGATAACGCAGTCTGAGACCCTCGTCCGTGAATATGTCCGTCGTCTGTGATAGCAAACGTTGCAGATGCATCGTTTCCCGTGATAGAGATGATTTTCCGTCCAGATAACGATCCAGATAATCTCAACCCACCAATTGAGGGTGAATTACTAGATGCCAATGCGAGCTTTGACTCTGTGAAGAGTCCAAACGTCTTCCTGAGCACGTCAAACTGTATGAAAACGGAAAAATCGTGGTACTTTCGTAAAAAGGTATAATCGCTGCCAAGGAATACAAGGGGGATATCTTTTACCGTGGTCGATTTCCCGGTTTCATCTCTGATCGTGGTGGACAAAGTTTGACTTTGTGTGACCGAATTGGCCATAACAATGTTTCCAGAAACGAGTCCATTGCTTGTCCAGGTTATATTTGCTGATGATGTCGACACAGAGAAAGTCGTATTGGAACTACCAGACACGAGGGTATTGAGATCGAGAGTAAACGCGTCGCCATTCCACGCGACAAGGTCTGATTCATCGACCCGAAAACTACCGTTATACTCCAAGTATCCGTCGGAAACGGCCATTCCACCACCACCCATCACAATTGGTTGGACGGTCTTGATATCTGTGCCCATATCTGGCGTATACTCAACCACAAGTTGTGTGTTGGATACGTACTTTGCGGGCGCAGACACTGTTTCCTGTACTCCATTATGCGAGAAAAACACGTACGCTCCACCGGGCACAAAGTCTGTTCCGTTCACCACAAATCGACCTCCTACAGGGGCACTCAAATCCGTAGTCACTGCGTTGTTGGAATCGACGTACTGTACATTCGATGCAGAAATGGGCGTTGAGAACTTCGTCGAGACCCCTTGAATTGCCTCCTGTAGATCCAAGAAACTGACGGGATTGCTCATGTATACTACAATATATATATATTAGTATACATGCTGGCAACAGTAAAGAATATATCGTTTTCGGTGAAGCATGCTCATGAACTTCCTCCGATGCCCGTTGAGCAATCTCCACCGAGACCCGATACCATGTATGGAGTGTTTCAGGTGACGTTCCGTGTGGAAGCCAACCAGAAATCTCGGGAGTTGACACACGATGTTTGGCGTCCAGTAGACGATGTGGGGTACGATGGATTTGTCACGCACGAGGTCAGGGACAGTATCATAGCCGAGGCGTGGACGTATGTTCGAGGATCAGCAGCACGCTGGGCAGAGTATGTTTCTAACGTGTGTCCAATAGGGTGTCAAATTGACTGTGAAACTGGATGTCTCTGTTGACTATAAGGCCATTGCGTCAATAATATCATGCAGTGCTTGGATGACAACTGCAAACAGTTTATTGTAATGGATCGTCAAATACTGTTCTCCGGACCGGCTGTGTCCCAATTGGTCCAGATCGAACGGTGCTGGGGATACACACTGATCCAATCCGAGATCTTGCAACTCTTGAGCTAATAATCCAATGTCGTCGCCCCGCATCGGTAAGCCGGGAATGTCGTCTCGCCAAGTGAATGTATACCCGTGCAATTTCTTGATGAGTTCGACAGCATTCTGAATTGGTTGGATGTTCGATTTCAGGCGTTTATCGGATGCAAACGCCGTGATATTTCCACCAGCAAACACATTCCCTGTTGTTGTCACTTCCCCGTCTATGAGAATGTTCGATACAACGTTTCCTATGCTGATGTTGCCTACATTCGCAACGTTCGCGTCCACACTACTCGCCTGAATGATGTCCAGTGCTTGTGTCAATCCATTGATGTTTGCAGCTGTCAAATTCGACAACCCGCTGCCGTCTCCAACCAACTGGGCACTTGTCGACAACGATCCGTCTTCATCCTTAAGCACCACGTTCCCCAAATACAATGTGTTCCCGCTCAAATACAGACTGCCGAATGAATTGGTCGACGAACCCAGATCGTACACACTGTTACTTTGAGGTACAAGGGCTGTGGGCGTGACGGTGAGCACGCCACTTCCATTTGCCGAAATGCCCAGATTGCCGGTCTCGAGGTACACACCTGTCGTCGTTGCATGATTGAACGAAAGCATGGGTTCGCTCGCACTTCCGTTCTCGAGTAATATGGGAACGCCAATGCTCAAATTCCCACCCACAATCAGTACGGAGGCATCAATCTCACCTTCGAGGATGATTTCACCGTCCACATTCCCATCCAGCACCACGTCCGCGTCAATGTTGCCACTCAACGCAGCAGCATTCAGGGATTCCAAATAGTACCCGTTACCAACGAAACTTGTCAACGTGTTCCCCAGCGTCTGTGGAAGGACACTCTGAGAAATGACGCCTTCCGTCAAACTGCTCGCGTTACTGCTTGCTACGCCTTCGAGGAGTGCCCCGTTCCCCAACAGATACGTCGCAGACACGTTGCCGTTGACAAGAAGTCCATCCGTCGAGATCTGTGCCACTTCGGTTCCTCCCGCAGCAATGCCGAGGGTATTGGCACTTGCCCGATACATACCCAAATCCAGTTCGGAACGGAAGGCATACGAGGGTGCTGCTTCTGTCCCATCCGTATTGGCCAGCACGAGATTCCCTGTCAGGTTGCCCAGAACATCAAAATCTTCCTCGACGTACCCACTTGTCAAAATCGACACATTACTCAACAGGCCTCCGTCTCCGTAGTACACATTGGCAGTGACTGTAGACACATTCAAATTATCCACAACGGACTCGATGCCGGTCAACAAAGCTCCGTTTCCAATGAAGACAGTCTCCTCGTTTCCAATGGTTGTAGGGAATCTATCCTGTGAAAGCGTCCCCTCGGTCAACAAACTAGCGTTTGAGGAACCCACGTTGGTCAACTGACTCCCATCTCCAATGAATGATGTCTGAGCATTCCCGATGGTTGTGGGTAATCTGTCCTGTGAAAGCGTCCCCTCCGTCAACAGACTGGCATTCGAGGAACCCACGTTGGTCAACTGGCTGCCGTCTCCAATGAATGATGTCTGAGCATTCCCGATGGTTGTGGGTAATCTGTCCTGTGAAAGCGTCCCCTCAGTCAACAGACTGGCATTTGAGGAACCCACGTTGGTCAGCTGGCTTCCGTCTCCAATAAAGGCATTGGCAGTAATGATGTTGGCCGTAATGGTCTCCGTCGCCAGCTCGATGAATACATTCGCCAGGTCTGTTTGTACGATATTGATTTGAGTTTGCTGCTCACCAGCATTGCTTTCCAGTGCTGTGATCTGGGCTTGTTGGTCCACTGCATTCCCCTCGAGTGATGTGATCTGGGCTTGTTGGTCCACTGCATTGCTTTCCAGTGCTGTGATCTGGGCTTGTTGGTCCACTGCATTCCCCTCGAGTGATGTGATCTGGGTTTGTTGGTCCACTGCATTGCTTTCCAGTGCTGTGATCTGGGCTTGTTGGTCCACTGCATTCCCCTCGAGTGCTATGATCTGGGCTTGCTGCTCTCCTGCATTGGCCCAGAGATTGGTGAGTTCTGTTTGCTGCTCACCCGCGTTGGCCCACACACTTATCAACTCACTCTGTTGGTCTCCAGCATTTGCCCACAAATCACTCAGGCTTGTGTCCAATCCGACGACATTACTGATGGCTAAGTTTCCACGTAATGAGTCGGCCGCAAAGCTTCCAAATACGGTCACAAGTGCATCCGACGGGCTCTGGGTTGTGTTATTGAGCAGTGTAGATGATCCGTGTGCAAACGCAACATTTCCCCAGTTGTACATCTGCATAACAACATTACCATCGTCCACAAACCGGGCGAGAGACTCTGCACCCGTTTGCAAGACATCGACGGCTGGACCTGTTCCCTGATTATGTACCACCAACTGCTCTGAAATTTCGACCTGTGAGTCTACGTATACGACATTCCCACTATCAATGATCAAATTGCCCTGTAGTCGAGTGTTTCCACGGACTGTGAGGGAATCTGCAATGGTGGTCGGAAGATCTGCAAGGACAGTTGCATACAAATTCCCAGTCGTAAACGTGTCAGTGTACCCCTGTACGGTGGTGCTCAGTGTATCCACATTCGTTGACAGTGTATCCACATTCGTTGACAGTGTATCCACATTCGTTGACAGTGTATTCACATTTGATGACAGGGTACCCACGTTACTGCTGAGCGTGTCCACATTTGATGACAGGGTATCCACGTTGCTGCTCAGGGTATCAATATTGCTACGGACATAACTGCTTAGAGCATCCGTATTGGCTGACAGGGTGTTAACGTTCGATGAAAGGGTATCCACGTTGCTGCTGAGAGTGTCCACGTTGCTGCTGAGCGTGTCCACATTGCTGCTGAGCGTGTCCACATTTGAACTGAGGGTGTCGATGTTGCTACGGACGTAGGAACTCAGAGCGTCTGTGTTTGCTGACAGGGTGTCCACGTTGCTGCTGAGAGTGTCCACGTTGCTGCTGAGCGTGTCCACGTTGCTGCTGAGTGTGTCGATGTTGCTACGGACGTAGGAACTCAGAGCGTCTGTGTTTGCTGACAGGGTATCTACGTTGCTGCTGAGAGTGTCCACATTGCTGCTGAGGGTATCCACGTTGCTGCTGAGCGTGTCCACGTTGCTGCTGAGTGTGTCGATGTTGCTACGGACGTAGGAACTCAGAGCGTCTGTGTTTGCTGACAGGGTATCAACGTTGCTGCTGAGCGTGTCCACATTGCTGCTGAGCGTGTCCACATTGCTGCTGAGCGTGTCCACATTGCTGCTCAGAGTGTCCACATTGCTGCTGAGCGTGTCCACATTGCTCCGGACATAGGAACTCAGTGCATCCGTATTAGCTGACAGGGTATCCACGTTACTGCTGAGCGTAAGGATATTGGCATTCGAAGCCTCGAGCGTTTGGACCAGTCCCACGACATTTGCAGGCAAGATATTACTCAACTGCCACCCATCTCCCACGAAAAAATCCATCACTGCCGTTTGTCCGGAGATGTTCCCGTATACGTGTGGCGTATCGATCGACTGAGAAACGCTTACGTTGCCCAACACACTCACCAGGGCTCCGGTCGGCGCGGCAGTCAATGTATTTAGCGACGCGTCCAGACCACTCGCAAACGCAACTGATCCTTCGTCATAGATCTTAAACACGACATTCCCGTCATCCTGCGCTTCCATGATCGGCTGTGCACCCGACTGTTTTACGATCAGGGCAGCTCCGTCCCCAGCATTGTCCACAATGATTTGTTCGGATGTCCGGATTTCCGAGTCGACGTATACCACATTCCCGCTTGCCACAATGAGGTTCCCGAAGACACTCAGATTGCCCAGAATGTCGGCGTTGTTCGAAACTGTCAATGTCGGAGTCGTGATGGACTGATCGACAATTGCTGTCTGGCCCAGAAGGTTTCCGTACAATTGAGATGTCTTCACGGAGGTATTTGCAAAGAGTGTCTCAGATGTGATAGTCGGTGCTGTCAGAGTATTGAATACCGCCGACTGGCCAAAGATGTTCCCGAAGACATTGCCAGTGAGTGCTCCAGAAACAGTCACGTTATTCAGTACGGGCGTATCACTTAACACCACATTCCCTGTACCTGTCTTTGTGGTCACACCCGTGCCTCCGTGCTCAACTGCCAAAACACCGACAGTTGCGTTCGACACGTTCAATGTATGCAATCCAACCGCGTTTCCAGTAAAGTTGGCCAGGACATTTGCCATGGTCGTTGTACCTTTGAAGACTGCATTCGTATTCAGCACAACTGCACCCGTTCCCGTTTTGAAGGTCGTTCCCGTTCCTCCCGCGCTCACCGGTAACAGGCCATTCGCATACGTCAAACTCACGTTTCCTATGATATTTGATGAATAGATATCACCCAGCACGGTCAAACTGTTTGAAATGATGGGATCAATGTTGGCAACCAACGTATTCCCAGTTCCCGTTCGATGGGGATCAGTTTCTCTCCACCGGGGCAAAACACCCACGGTATTGCCTATGGGGACTCCGTATGCACCCACCAAATTCGCATGGAGGAAGTCTGTATACACATTGCCATGAATCGTGAGAGTATTGCTGAGCGTTGTCAAATCGCCTTCGAGGGTCACGTTTTTCAGGACGGGTTCCACATTCAACACAGCTGCTGATCGACCGGTACTGATGGTTACGGCGGTTCCTCCGTGTTGCACGGATAAAACACCAGTCACGTTGCCCAAGTTGACTGTTCCACCACCCACAACATCTCCTGCTCGTTGAATGGCCACGTAATCGATGTACACATAGTCTGGCACAGTAGTCGTATTCGTAATGAGCCAGCAATCAATCTTCTGTGGATTTCCTGCCCCGATATCCTGGCCATTCACAACAACTCTGTTGGTGATTTTGACGTAATTCCAGCCCGGTGACCTGATAATGGATGACGGAATGGGCACAGACGATCCTGGAATGAGGACATTGTGACCGCCTTCTTTATTGAAATAGATCTCGTATTCGAGGTACGTCAGCGTCGGTTCTGAAGCGTTCAAACCCGAATCACGACCTGTGGATGTTTTGTCAAAGGTCAACTTCATTGTCCCTTCTGTGGTCAACGCGGACACGACATAGTACCCTGTAAAAAACGTATCGAATTGCCATTCTTCTTGGTACTGGTTCCATGGCGGAGTGACGAACGACATGACTTGCTATGAAGGATATATATTTGTTTGAACTGCTGATTACAATTTCAGGACCGGATGTGTACAGGATGCGTACAAAATATTTACGAATAGGGTTGACATGTCGACTCCCGTTCTCTCTCATACGTCTGCTGCAGCATCTTCTGTGTATTAGGTTCGTAGCCTGGGTACAATGTCCTCGGAATACGTGTCGGTGTATCGCTTGTAATCATCGTCACTGAGACCAGGAGCGTATGATCGATTCCGTGCGCATTGTACACAGTCCCTCGTCCAGTCTCCAAACGGATCGAAAGACCGTGCATTTTCCCAATCGGATGAAACTCGGGCGGCGTAAAGCTCGAGAAATTCATACGTTCGTCTCTGTACCCGCCAGAATTACCCCCCAACTTCACAAGGCCCAACCCGGGGGTCATGCGATCAAACGCCACCAAATCGCGGTGGGTATGCTGCTCAATCTCTGGACTCCGGATCACCACATACCGTTCCCCGGTCAAATTCACCTGACCCGGTGCGTCCACTCCGTACCCCACCTGCGTCACCATCACGTCGACAGACAGCGCGTCCTCCGGGTACGTCGTATCGCCCGCAGTCAATGTACCCACTACCTCACGGAACGCCAATGCTCTGTACACGCTCACGTCTGGATCGGCATCAATCACAACTGTATACGCTTTCCCCTCCACCAATTCCTTGCTCGCAGAAACTGTCCCCGACCCCAACCGAACAGATGGAATATCTGCCAATATACGGAAAGTCGTGTACGTAGATTCGATAATCACCCATTGCCCGTTTAAATTCCATGTTGTCGCGCCGTCAATGGTCACAATATCACCCTGTTCCAAGTCATGGTCTTCAACGGTCGTGAACTTGACCTGTCCGGCCACGTACTCGGTCTTCAGAATGTCCAGTTTGGTCGTCTGTGCATCCAACACAGCTGTCCATGCCGTTGTGTCGTCAGCCGTACACGTAAAATTCTGTACAGTCGCATCTTTGTCCACATCCACAATCGATCCCGTAATCACTGTGCCTTCTGGTGCTGTGCCCCTCACGGTGACGCTGTACAACAGTCCACTGGTCTCGGCCGTGAAAGTCTGACGAATCCCCGAGGACGCGGAGATTGCGTACTCGGTCGTTTCGATGGGCACGGGACCAACATAGGTGAGTGCTCGTTGTTTGGTCGTGGGAACGCTGACAAAGGTATCGTTTGCCAGGTTGGTATCGGTCGTGAACCGTAACGTCCCGTTCCAATTCACGTTTGTACCCAGGGCAGTCGCCGGTGTCCCGAAACCGAGGACAAACCGGATGCTCGACGACCCCATGAACACGGTGAAGGGTTCGCTTCGGGTCAACGAAATACGGTTCGTGAGGTCGATGGGCACCGAGTTGGGCTGGATTTGTAGTGGGGCATGGTTCTTGCTCAGAGCGGCGGTTTTGAGGGCCGTGTTCAATGCCTGGGCCAAAGTCGCCGTGTTGTAGTCGCCTGGTGGAACGGCAACTTCGACGAGCGTGTTACTGGACAGTGCATCGTTGTACGAGGTATACAGACCGGGTGCATACGCCAGCACATTGTGTCCCGATTCCACGCTGTATTCTGTTCGGGGAATGGATGCGTCGACGATGCTGACACCGACTACATTCTTAAACGGTTGTGGGAACGGAATGTAATATTGGGAGGGTGTGGGGTAGGCATTTGTGTCGCGCATGCTTGAGTCCACCACCATTAGAAACGATCTACGTGTCCCGTGCGCGAGCATATACTGCACGTCCTCCATACTCATACTACAACAAAATATTATCGAATATGTTGCAGCAGCTGCGTCATCCTGTATACCCCTTCACGTGCCACCTCATCCATCGGCGTATGGAACAGGATATCTGTATCCACCAACTCCAACTCCACCTCGTGCATACACTCCTCGTCCGTGTTCGAGGTCACCTCCGTCAGATCGTACGCCCAATATCCCACGATGTACCGGGTTCGAATCTTGTTCCTGACCAAGCACACCGAGGACGGGGGCGGCGGCGGCGTGGGCACCAGTTCTTCCTTCGAGATGGAGCAGCGGACGGTGTACGGGCTGTTCATACCCCTGTCCATACACTGGGAATCCTCGACAGGCAAATTCCCGGTGTACTGTCTCGTTTTGCGGATGCAGTGCAGGGGAGGTGGCGGTTTTGTCTCGCCTTGGTCCTCCAGAAATAACGTGGTGATGTGTTTCGTGTCCCCGTGGATCTTTTCGGTCGTGTTCACGCGTATTGTGCGATCGGGACCCAAGGATTGGACGTAGGCACCGATGGATTTGAAGACGTCACCTTTTACATTCGAGTGGAACGTATCGCCCACAAGGTGACCCAGACGGAACTCAAGCTCCATGCCCGAAACCCCATTCACAGTACTCACGTTGAACAACTCGGCAGCGATGACTTGAGGCCATGTTCCCATATTCTTCATCGTTCCCATCGTTCCCATCGTTCCTGTCGTTCTCTGCACACAGATATTTTCCGTTTCTTTATATGCGCTCTTTGCCCTCCAACTTCAATCCACAGCGGTCCGGACCAGCCGCTCTCATCGTCGTGCACGCTGCATGGTGCGGGTTTTGCCAGGAATTCCTTCCCGTGCTCAAGAAAATGGAACCCAAGCTGGTTGGTGTGCGTGTATACAGTGTCGACGGGGATCATGATACACGTCCAGAAGCATGGGGCGTCGACGGGTACCCAACCGTCTTTTACAGGGCCAGAGCCGGAGGACTGTACAAATACGAGGGCAACAGGACCCTCCAAGGCATCCAGAAATTCATCCTCAGCATTGAGAAGTAACCGGCGAGGCTCACATGCGCCGATAACTGTGGTACAGGATGTGAAAGGTCCGCATCAAATCACTTCGCTGCTCTATCGCTTGGCGGAGATCGCGTTGATACATTGTCCTCTGTTCCGGAGAACTCGCTCGCTGTAGACTGTTCTCCAGAATTGGAATACGTTCGTCCAATTTATGGATTAAACGCTCAACTGCAATCCGTCTCAAAATGATATCGTGCGAATACCCACGCCGCGTCCACCCGAATGTTCCAGGGACCCTGTTAAACTCTTTCGTATCCGGTGAAAATGTGACTCGCCTTGTGTGCCTCTCGGGCTGCATACTTTCTCATATATTTATTAGTACATGCCACTCTTGCATCTGTCAAAAAACATTCCGAGGATCTAAAGGCATGTGTTGATAACGCTTCAAAGTGAATGGTACTCATTTTGAAACGTTTTAATTATGGAATTATGGAATTAATTATGGAATTAATTGCTATATGCAAGTCCACCCCGGACTTGTGACCAGTACGCTTTCACGTACTGCCGGATCGTACCTTGAGGGATCACAGAGAATGACTAATTCTCTCACCCCCGTCTCCTAGCGATCTCTGAAGCGTCTCCATAGGCTTGTCATAGCGCCCGTAGGAGAGTGCCTGCGGATTGTCCAATCTGTTTCGTTTTTACCGTACCCGAGGTCATTACCCTGGCCGCGCCAATGTTTCCATTGACGTTTGGTAGAAACAGCTCTAAGGAGTTTCCCGCAACTCGAAGACGTTGCCTCTGTTTATACAGAGACTAGCAGGTTATATGGACTTTGATCAAAGCCCCAATTCTTACACTGTTTACCTCCGTTGGTTGAATTGGAACCAACGAAGCAGCCTACTGTTTGGCACAGGTATTTAATGCCACTCATCACACGCAGAACGTTGTAATTAACTGCGAACACACGGAGCGCCGCGAGATTCGTCGAGTTCTCGATGGTCTCGTTCTCCGGGTCGGTGATGTTCGCCACCGTGTTCTCGCCGGCCACCGCCTTCTTAAACGTAAGGGCGAGGACAGCCGAGTCGATACGGGACAGGTTCAGGGAACCAGACGGGGCGTGCTGGGTCGGCGACAGGGCGAAGGACATGAAATAGGTTCCAGCATCCGGGTTCGCCTTGTTGACCTGGTACGGGATCAACTGGTTGTACACAGCTCCGACACGGGTCTCAGCACGATCGTGACCGTTCAACATGAGCTTCGCAGACAACAACGGAGCAGCTCCCTCATTGGTGGACCCAGCAGCGTCACCAGTGAACTGTCCGTGCACAGACGGGTTGGCCACGACCCACGCAAGCAGCTTGGTAGGGTGGTTGAATGACAAACGGATCTGCTGCGACTTGGCCTGTGCGGTCGCAACGGTAACATTCTCATCTCCCGTATACTGCACCTGCTCAATCAGGTACTCATGCGGCTGGCTGGCAAACTTCTTGCGTTCCGTCTGGTCAAGGTACGTGTAGTCCGCCCAAAGCGTGGCCTGGAGAGCAGCCGGGTCAGACGTATCAATTCCGGCAATGCTCGACGCAAAGTCGATGGTGACACGGAGCTCATGGTACTGCAGCGCAATCAACGGAATGTACGATCCCGGAGAACGGCAGAACCAGAAGAGAACGGGCACAAAGAACCTCTTGGTGGTTCCGGTGAGGGCACCATCCTCGAAATCCGTCATGGCCTTGTAGGCAGCACGCTCGGTGTTGGAGTTACGGTACAGGTTGTCGTAAATACGGTACCAGGTCGAGGTCAGCTTATCCAGCTGCTGGCCTCCCAACTCGACGGTGATGGAGTTGATCAGGGCCTCTCCCGGGTAGAAGGTGTCTCCATTCTTCTTCATCACGGCCTCAAGCCACATGTCTCCCAAGAGATCTCCATTACGGCTAATGACGGCCGTGACCTTGGATCCGTACCGGACGCTTCCCGAAAAGGTCTGAGCGATCGACTCAATCGCAAAGTTGGTATGGCGTTTAAAAACAACCTTAAAGTACGTAATCTGGGGCGAACCCGTCAAGTATACGTCCTGTGCACCGAAAGCGACAAGCTGAAGAAGACCTCCTCCCATTGTAACATGCAGGAGAAAAAAAAACGAAGAAAATAATTACAGGATTTGCGCATGAAATTATGGTCCCGAGGATGGTCCCGCGAGACTCGCCGGATCGTTCTCGATTTCCTTGAGGATTGTTGACGGCTGTGTCTCCAGAGGAGGGGGGAGACGCTCGTCGTCGGCAAGGTGTCCATCGAGTCCATCACTCTTGACGGCTTCTGTCCTCTGCTTGAATACCTCCTTGGCCTTGAGCTGGGATTCCTTGTAATCCTTCATCAACGTGTTCAGATATTTCTCCTGGTACTCCACATCCTCGATCCCATCAACGTCAGGCGGAATGAGGGCCCATTTTCCCACCTCCAGGAGGAAGATGTCTACAGATCCGTCGAATGCTTGGAGTTTCTTGACGTGTGCCGCTGCTTCCTCCTGCGTGGCGAAACATCCGCGGATCTTCATCCCGAGCTTATCGTTCTTCTGACGCTGTTCAGGACCCACAAAGGAGACCAAGGCCAACCGTTGTCCATTCGGAACGATGGTGTCCTCGTCGAGATAATCCGTATTCGTGTCCATGAGGGTGGCGGGTGCAGGGTCGGTCATGATGCCTTGGGTGTTACAGCGAGCACGAGTCTTCTTTATATCCAGCAGAATCGCTCTCATCCTCATCATCGTCCTCATCATCGCTCTCATCCTCCTCATCATCGCCCTCATCATCGTCCTCATCATCGTCCTCATCATCGTCCTCATCGGTGGGGTCGTTTCTTGGATTTGGGACCAGGGCGTGCGATCTTCTGGAGCATGGCCTTGAGCGTATCCGTTGACTTGAGTTTCTGGACAATCTCGGGTGGCCAGAAGACGTCCACCACAGCCTGTGAAAGGTGCATCTGTGGACCAACATACGTGGCACATGTGGTTTCGTAGGCGATATCCTTGCGCGAGAAGCATTTCTGGTACACGACAGCAGACGTACCCCGTTTGAGGAGGACAAAGTATACAGTTGACGATGTATGTGCATTGTACCCTTTGTTTCCACACCGTTTGGAATTGCTCCGAAACACAAAACAGTTGTCGTTGTATTTGTGCATGGATGTGAAACAGAATGTGGGATCTTTGGAGAATGGGTCGGGTAACGCCTTCTTGAGGAGTTCCAAATCATATTGACCCATATCGGCCACCACGGTCACCGCAGTCTGTGTGGATGGACTGCGAATGCCACACGACAGGGATTGGAAATGGTCGATCTCGATGTCCGCACATGTTGGACTTGCCGAGTGTCCGTACGAACGGATACATGTTCGGTGGACCCATGTCCGTATCTCTGCAGCAGTGGTGGGTGTTGATAATGCACTCCAGGTTCCATCGTGTGAAATGGTTGCGACAGGAACATAGACCCCAGGTGCACCTCGTTTATGTGACCATGGCATCCGTAATCCGCTTCCTCCGTAGACAGCTTGATCGATCACACTGTGCCAGTCGACGGCATGGTGTGCATCTTCAAGTTTCTCCAGAACGTGTGCCCGGAATGCCATGGCAATGGATGGTGTCACGTATACAGAATCCCATGTGAGATGGACACCAATCTTCTTGGGCGTATCCACCGTCTTACGAAGGACCACGGCATCGCTACGTACATCGAACCATGTGGCCGAGAGTCCCACAAACGATTTCAGTGCCCCCTCGATGATGTGGTCGGATGGCGGGGGTTGGAAATCAAAGTCCACAAATAAACGGAAGATGGGTGTTTTCTTCTCCACGATGTACAGTGTTTCCTTTCGAGCGATCGCATTTCCGTACTGGTTGAGGAAGGTCGTATGTTCCTGTTGAGTGATGATACATTTGCCGCCATTCAAGAGGAGATGAGTAAAATCTGATGCATTGGTGCTATACTGGCTTAACCAGGAGGACATTGTGAGGACATTGTGAGTGGGCATAGTCAGGGCATAGGGTATGCTGGACGAGCCAGGCTTTATACCTGACCAAGCGCTTACTTCCTGCTCTTGGAGAGGGCATAACGGAGGGCCTTATCTGCAAAGCTGTGAGAATGGACCGAGACGCATTGTCCCTTCCTGTTGTGGTACACATGGTTGACCGGGCACTGTCCGAGCGACATGGCAAGGCTGGAGGAAGCAAACGACGGGGTGGTCCCTCTGAACAACGATGCTGACGGGGTGGTCCCTTGAGATCCGTATCCCAGAGAGGTATAGGGTGTTGACGTGTACCCAGTGTACTGCTGGGAAGTCGGCGACTCCACCAGACGGATGAGGTCTGTGGTCGGCATCTGCTGGATGTCGTGAATCAGAGATGTGCTTGGAGACGAATACGGAGAGTGCATGTATAGGATCTACGAGAGAAAAAACTGGGTTCCCATCTGATCAATACAAGTATAAATACAAGTACAAATCTACACGTATAAAGAGAGATCAGTGTGAGATGGGAATATGAAATTGGAAAAGCCCGGAAGTGTGATTTTATTCGCTTCCCAGATCGCAGCATGTATCGGGTACAACCGTCACAAGCGACCATGGGAAAGCATGGAAAGTATGTGGGAACGGACGAGGCCAGATATGTATCGTCAAGCACTGGTTCGCAATGGGTGTTTGACAGAGGCTGAACGTCTGGATAAGATTGTTGATCGACATGAAGGTCTGTCCAGTATTCTCGAAACGTCCTTGCAAGAGTACCAAAGTTCACACGACGTGGCTCGGACGTATGATATCGTGTCGCAACAAATCAAGGACCTGGGGTCGACCCTCGACATCTCAACGGATGATCAAGCTGTGATCGATTCAATCGCGAAACGGAATTTGTACACCACATACGGCACATCATCGGAAGTGGAAGCACTCAAGAAAATGGAAGATATGCTGGGTGTCCGTGGAGAACCAGATGATAATTTTTACAAACTCCATATCGGGACAGTCGATGGTGTGGATTTATACATCGGGGGCAAGATTGATGCCATATCCCCTGATCGCCGACTGGTGATTGAAATTAAAAACAGAATTCGACGTCTGTTTTATAAGGTGCCGTTCTATGAAGTCATCCAATTGCAGACGTACCTCCAACTCTTGAGCGTTGAACGTGGAGTCATCATCGAGTGTCTCAACGTCATGGATTCAACTGCTGCGACCATGAACGTGCTTCCCATCCAACGAGATCGGGGCTTATGGGCCAGCGTCATCGTCCCCAAAATGAAGGCGTACACCAGGGTCTTCGTCTACCTCATGTCCTCCGTCAAATTCCAGGACGACTTCTTACGAGCCAGTCCTGCTCGTCGGCATAACATGATCATGTCCATGATGAGGGCGCAGTATCAATGAGCAAAGCAATCGAGTGACCACGACCCAGAATGACCATGGGATTACGGCAGTGCTTGGGATTACGAGAACACGTAGAAAACGACGAAAATGTCCTGGTGCCGAATCTCATGGAAACATCAATGTCGACCAGTCCTGTGCAGGCGACCAAAGATCGCGATCAGACTGTCAGACAGTCGGCCCGAACCAAACATCACTACAATAACATCAAAAACTTGACTCCAAGCCAACGGGCCTGTGGTGCGTTGTACGCATTGAAGGTGACACATAATGGCTGGAAACGACGGCTCCTCGAGATCTATGCAAACGACACAGACTCGCTCCTCGATATCGCCTGTGGACGTGGCGGAGATATCATGAAATGGAACGATTGCCGGATCAAAATGGTTCACGGTGTCGACATCAGTCTGTACGAAGTCCGTGAAGCCGTGCGTCGTGCATCCAACATCAAGAGGCCGTATACGACGTGTACATTCCAAATCCATGATTTCCTCATGCCGTATACACCATTGCTCAGTTTCGCAACCGTATCCACATTCTTCTGTTTACACTACTTTTGCGTCTCAAAGTACGCATGTCAGACGTTGCTGGAATCCATTGAACGATCTCTCTGCGTCGGTGGGCATTGGATCGGCATCTGTCTGGACAGTCACAAGGTAACCCAGTGGATTACGGAGGGCAAGACATCCCCCCATTTGACCATCACAAATGTCTCGATTGGA